>Ga0209088_10002030_pt1 | contig 12762 bp, 14 predicted proteins | sample S_140625_EF_Meta_FD_187324 | JGI IMG/M metagenome (GOLD analysis project Ga0209088, IMG submission 187324) | Freshwater microbial communities from Lake Simoncouche, Canada to study carbon cycling - S_140625_EF_MetaG (SPAdes) (version 2) | ecosystem: Environmental > Aquatic > Freshwater > Lake ...
CACGGCTACCTTTTTTGGATACCGCTCCGCCAACCTTCTCCCCTCCTCCTCCAACACAGGATCCCCCGCCCCCAAAACCACCATCCGCCCACCCTGCTTCACCAACTCCTCCACCCCAGCCCACACCAAATCCACCCCCTTCTCCCAAGCCAGTCTCGTCACCATTCCAAAAATGGGTCGCCCATTCGCCGCCTCCAAACCCATCTCCTTCTCCAAGGCCGTCCTACACTCCACCCGCCCCGTCATCGACTTCACTCCAAACCCCTTTTTCAAAGCCCCATCCCTCGCAGGATTCCACTCCACCATGTCGATCCCGTTCAAAATCCCTGTCAACTTTCCCCTATGTTCACGCAAAACCTCATGCAACCTATGCCCTCTCTCCTCTTCCTGAATCTCCCGAGCATAACTCGGGCTGACCGTTGTCACCGCATCCGACATCGCAATAGCCCCTTTCAGAAAATTCATCTTTCCGTAAAACTCCAACCCCTCTGGCCGAAATATACCTTCGGGAAGCCCCAACTTTTCAAAATCCGTATGAGAAAATTCACCCTGATATCCCAAATTGTGTACCGTACACACGGTCTTCATCGGTAACCCCAAAGCCTTCACATACGCCGGCACCAAACCCACATGCCAGTCGTTCACCTGAATCACATCTGGTGTTGGTTCCAGATACCTCGCCAACTCCACCGCCCCACGCGCTAAGAACTGAAACCGCGCCAAACTATCCGGATAATCCACCCCACCCTCCCCATACAAACCCTGCCGATCAAAATACTCATCCCTCTCCAACCCAAACAACGCCACGCCTCCCCTCTCTCCCTCCCAAACCCTCGCGCTTTTCACCCCCTCCACCCCCGGAACCTCAATCTCCCTTTCCGTCCGCCGAAACTCCCCCGACCGCTTCAACCCCCGATGCAACGGCACCACCAAACTCACCCCGTGACCCGCCTCCACCAACGCCTGCGGAAGCGCCGCCATCACATCCGCCAATCCCCCCACCTTGGCATGGGGCGCTAACTCCGCCGCGACGAATAGTATATTCATACAATTTAGGTACCATTATGACCTGAAATCTATGCCCGCTGCCAGCCACTTACCCGACCGCCTTCTTGCCCTCCTCCAAGGGAAAAAAGCTGCCCCACTTGATCCCCCCACCCTCGCCAAGCGCCTCCGCGTTCCCCTCGCTGCCGTTACCCGCACTCTCCTCTCTCTGGAAAAAGAGGGCCGCATCGCCCGAGTCCGCCACACCCACTACATCGCCGCTCGCGATGCAGACCTCGTCACAGGCACCATCCAGTTCCACGCGAAAGGCTTCGCCTTCGTCATTCCTCCCGACGGATCCCCCGACCTTCACATCGCCGCCGAAGACACCGGCACCGCACTACACGGCGACCTCGTCGTAGCCCGCATCGATCGCGGAGCCGGACCCGCCCCCCGTGGCCGCCGCCCTTCCGAACCGGACCGCCTCCGCGGGCGCGTCCACCGCATCCTCGAACGCCGCGCCGCCATGATCGTCGGGACTCTCCAAAAAACAGCCCGCTTCTTCATCGTCATCCCCGATGACCCTCGCCTTCTCCACAATCTCTACATCCCAGCCCCGGGCACAGACGGCTCCCCGCAAGCCGAACCCGGCGACAAGGTCGTTGCCAAACTGATCGACTGGAAAGATCGCCAAACCAACCCCGAAGGCATCCTCGTCGAACGCCTCGGCCGCGCCACCGACCCCGGCATCGATATCCTCTCCATCATTCGCAAATTTAATCTTCCCCACTCCTTTCCCCCCGAGGCCCTCGCCGAAGCCGAATCCTTCCCCCCCGTTGAACTCCCCGACCGCCCTGTCGGCCGAGAAGATCTCCGCGGCGACTTCATCATCACCATCGACCCCGATACCGCCCGTGATTTCGACGACGCCATCTCTCTTCGGGAACTTCCCCAAGGCCACGTGGAAGTTGGCGTTCACATCGCCGACGTCTCCCACTACGTCAAACCTGGTTCCGAGCTGGATCACGAAGCCCGAAAACGCGCCAACAGTGTCTACCTCGTCAACGGAGTCATCCCCATGCTCCCGCCCCGCCTCTCGGACGGCCTCTGCTCCCTCCGCCCCAACGAACAACGTCTCACCTACTCCGCTTTCATTCGTTTGAATGCCGAAGGCAAGCCCGGAGCCACACGCTTCACCCGTTCCGTCATCTACTCCCGCCATCGGTTGACCTACGCCGAAGCCCTTCTCCGCCTCCGTCGCCCCGCCCAAGATGACCTAGACCGCTTTCTTCAACGCGCCTGGCACTTCGCCTCAGCTCTTCGTCGGCAACGCTTTGCCCAAGGCTCCCTCGATCTCGATTTCCCCGAACTGCGTATCCTCCTCGATCCCCAAGGCAAACCCAACCGGATCGAAAAAGAATCCTCCGATGAATCCCACCAACTGATCGAGGAGTTTATGCTCCTCGCCAACGAATCGGTCGCTCGCCACCTCAACCACGAAAAACGCCCTGCCCTTTATCGAATTCACGAAACACCCGACGAATCCCGCTTGGTCGAATATCGGGAACTTCTCATCGCCCACGGCATCAAAGCAGGCGACCTCACCCAGCGGGGCGAAATTCAGAAAATCCTAAAACTTCTTCCAGGTCGTCCGGATGGCTACGCCCTCAAGATCGGTCTTCTTCGCTCCCTCAAACGGGCCGTCTACTCTCCCAAAAGTCTCGGCCATTTCGGCTTGGCCAAATCCCACTACACCCACTTCACCTCCCCCATCCGCCGTTATGCCGATCTCCTCGTCCACCGTGCTCTGGCCCACTCCAAAGGCGCACCCCGCGTTGAGGGAGCTGCGCTCGATACCCTCGCCCAGCATCTTTCCCGCACGGAACGTACCGCAGCCGAGGCGGAACAGGAATCAAAGAAATTAAAACTTCTCGAATACTTCGAAATGCAGTCCGGACCCAACCCCAGCCAGACGTTTGAAGCCATCGTCACCGAAGTCACCAACTTCGGAATGTTTGTCGAACTGCCCGACTTCCTTCTTTCAGGCCTAATCCATGTCTCATCGATTCAGAACGACTTCTTCTCCTTCAACGCCGCCCAACGATCCCTCCGAGGTCGCCGCTCCGGAAAAATCTACAAGGCCGGTACCCGCCTGCGCGTCGCCGTTTTGAAGATCGACCTCCAAAAACGGCAGGTTGATTTCCGACCCGCATAATAGTTCTCACCTCTTTTTTTCCAGCCCTTCGAAATTCCGCATGTGCGGAACGCAGTAGGGCAGGTCGACTTTCGCCCCGCTTAACTAGCCGGCTTGATGGCCGTAGCCTGAAACGAAACGATCTTTGGCCCCTGCGGGGTCTGTACTACGACGAAAGAAAATCGATTCACCCCCTCCATGATCTTTCCCTTGATCGAAACCTTGAGGGCGAATTTTCCAGTCACGACCGCACATTCGCCGAACAATCTCGTCTTCACCTCCTCCAGTTGGATCGGTTCATATTTTCGCGCTCCGCTTCTCAGCGCTCCAAGAAACTCCTCCCTGCTTTCCACCAATCCCGTTCCATGGGTGTGCTGATATGAGTCGTCCAGAATCTTGGCCAACTCATCCGCTTGCCCTTGGCCGACATAACTTGCCCACTGCTGGGCACAACCCTCTGCAGTAGCAGCGGAAAGTGACTCCGCCTTCACACTTCCCAAAAAGTAAAACATCAGCCCGAGCCCGAAACCTGCCAGAAATCGAATTCTCATCGGCCCATGTTTCCTCAGTCCACCCATGCCGACCAGTGAATTCATATAAAGAAAAAGGGCGGAACCTTTCGGATCCGCCCCTTTTCGAGCCTATAACTACTTTTGGTTATTTTTTGTCGTCGTCATCCTTATCCCGGCACGACTTCTTGCCACCACAGCCTTTTTTCGAGTCTCCACACTTATCATCATCGTCTTCCTCGTCATCGTCATCATCAGTGTCCCAACAGTGCCGTCCTTTTGCATCGGGGACTTTGTCTCCTCTGGAGTTCATTCGGTTCACACAACGATCCCATTTGGTTCCGGCCGACGCCTGAGGTGACCCCACAAACAGGGCAACCATAACGACGACCAACATTTGAATCATTCGAGCAATTTGTTGTTTCATCTACCAAGTCTCCTCTTCGCAAACAAAGGCGTCAACCCGCTAACCTCAGATGAGGCCTCACGCCCTTCCGGGCAAAATCCTCGAACTACCCCTTAGGATCGGGTCCAAAACGGTTTTCGCCCTTGTTCCCGTCCTGGCACGCCAAAATCAGATTGTAGATTGGGATCAGCCCGAACCAGCCACTCTTCCCCAAATCATGCATCCTCCGCCACACCACACCCCAGGTGGGAAGGAAAAGCCCAAGATTAAAGAGGAAGCCCACCACTCCTGGGAGAAACGGCTCCTGCCCTTCCTCGATCAGAAAACTTCTTTCCACAAAACCCAACACAGCGCTCACCACAAATTGCAAAATAAATGAAAAAAGGATGAAGTACCAAAACTCCTTCCTTCGGGCGCGACCGGAAAACGTTGCGTATTTTTTAAGAGCCTGGAAGAAATAGTTCATGGATTTTTTCTAAACTCTATCTGGTTGTTGGCAAGCAAATCACCCGCGTGTTGCGAAGGATCGTAAGATGGAGCTATCTCGACATCCGACATGCCTTGGATACCTTTACGCGTAATGATGCGAGTTGTTATGACTCTCAGAGCTCTGTCTTTTTTGTTTGTTATGTCATTTATTCTCTCACTCTCTTTAGGCATTTCACAAACTACTCCGTCCCCCGAGACAAATGAGAAGTTAACTCTTCGCCTTCGAATTCATCTGACAACTGATCTATCCATGACCAAGAAGGGTGTGAATATGACCAACTGGATCACCCCGAAAATGATCGAGGAAAAGGTATTCCCTGAGGTAAACCGAATCTGGTCTCAAGCCAATGTCGAATGGATTCTGGATTCGATTCAAGATTGCCCGACCAAAGATACCAACCGGGATGAGGTGATCGCCTACGTTCTGGGAACCCAAAGAGACAGCGAAGGACATGGAGATCCGGAACGAATTCAGAAATATCTATCCATACTGCCCATTGATCAGGAGGAGGATCGTGTTGTGAACATCTATGCTGTTCCTTATCTCGGGGGAACTTCACAAGGCAACGCATGCAAGGGAGCAAGAATTCTTATTGGGGAATGGACCGACAAACCCTCAGGCGGCAAGTTACCACCGCAGAAATGTCTGCTGGTCGAGCCCGAACCTTTTGTGAAAGGCTCTTTTGGTCGAACCATGGCGCATGAATTGGGGCACATTCTCGGACTTCATCATCCCAAGGAGCGTGAAGCTCCTCAACTGATGGGCGGAGGAGGATATATTCTAACCGAAGAACAGAAAAATAGTGCGCGGGAAAAAGCCTATAAAATTACCGTGAAGCAGAAATAGTCTAATTCTGCTTTCAAAAAGAGCTTTATGCTTTTTCCCCCTTATCTGCCCAATGCTTTTCCCGTAAGACTTTTTGCCCATGAGACCCAAGTCTTCCACCCTGCCTCAGACTGTCCTTTAACTTCTGTCGCCGAGGGTACTGGTTCCTCGGCCCCCGCAGCAGTCGGCACATCCAAAACTGGCAACGGCTCGCGTTGTGCCGAGGTACCCACAGAAGCTTCCGACGGGGTTTGGATCACACTCCTTTTTGCCATGTCATCGGCCAGGAGCATTTTTAGTTCATCCATCTTCTCTGCTCTGTCATAAAGGTTTAAGGCCAAATCCATCTGCTCTTTTGTCAGCTTTTCTATATCGCGGCCAGCAGCCAGCGGGGCAATGATCAGAACGAGTCGTGAACCAAGGATAGGAATTTTTCTGTCCTCACTCATGATCTCTAGGACGTCACAATCCCCTTTAACCTTTGCAACTCTGCTTTCAACCGACCCTTGGTCTGTTTTCCAAAAAAACACAACGCTCTGGTTTTCAGGCGATGTCATCGTTGGTGGCGGGGTAGTTAGTGCAACATGAGGCGTTGTTGCGGTTTCATGCTTCGCCTCTTCCTTCTGCTCAAACCGTTGAATGGAACTGGTCCTTGCATCAGTAGGGGCACCTAGAGCCATCTGGTACTCCTTCCCGATCCGGGCAAACCCAAAGCCGGTCGGAATAATGAGCAGAAGCCATAAAAGGCGAAAGAATAGAGCCACATAATATTAAAGATCCGATTCCTGATTTATCAAGGCATTGCAACCACTCCAATTCCGCAATAACCACACTGGAATCGCTTTTTTGGTCTCTTCCACGAGGCAGCTATCCCAGAGGCAGCCAAAATTCAACTTGTTAAAGCTTATCTTGAAGGGAAGCCTTGATTACGTAGTGCACAAGCTTCCGGATGACTTACAGAAAGCAATTCTAGCTGATGGCTTGGCGAATACTCTTTGGAAAACATTTACCCCATTGGCCCGTAACGAATGGATCTGTTGGGTTACTTTCCCCAAGAAAGCTGAAACTAGAATACGCCGCATCAAGATCGGTATTGATAAGATGCGCAAAGGAATGAGAAGACCATGCTGTTGGCCTGGCTGCCCTCATCGCTAAGGCCATCATCCTACTTAAATTAGTTTAATCTTCCTTAGTCTTATTTTTGAACGAACACTAATAGAGAGACGCGAAAGGATACCCTCTCTTACCATAGGTCTAAGTTTTGCGGGAAGCTTTGCTATTTGAGCTTTGATCACTCTCTCAAAGGACATCCCACGCAGCTCATAAATCTTTAACACACACAACAAAGCCCCCATCGAGTGATCAGCACAGTGTGCAGTCGCCGCAGACTGACCGGCAGCTCGCGCAGCGGCTTTTGTAATTGGATCTTTGGCGTCTCTTGCAGCCGCATGAGCAGCCAGTGATGCCTTCATCGCAACCCCTGTTTTAACACTACCAGCAGCCCAAGCCCTCCCTATTATAATGGCGTCTCTGGGTCGCGAATCCTTCGTTGTCTTTTGAAAGTGTGGCATAACTCCAGCGGCACAATTCGCAGCCCATAAAGCCAGTACGGAATGACTTTTAGGATCCAGCAAACCTCCTCGATGTATCGCAATAAACCTTGGATCTCTGAAACTCATGAATGTTTCACCTCCCCACTGCCCCGAACCCAGTACGTTTACCCCGATTCCTATCGGGGCTACGGCAATCGGCCCGCCCCGACCGGCGTCGGGGCATGCTCCGCACTCCTGTCAGGAGTACTACGGGTTTTGTTGGGGATTGGTAGCGGACTCAGGATTACCACCGACGACGGCGCACTAACGCCAATCCGCCTAAACCAATTGCGAGAAGCGAAAGAGCGGATGGTTCGGGGATCACAACAAAGTTATCCATATTCAATAGACCGGTAGATATCGTGCTATCCAAACTATAGCCTCCAATGGCCATATAGAAGTCGCCACTCCCACCCCATGCACTTACATCAAACGTCTTGTTAAGGGTAAAAACATTGGGCGAATTTATGTCAGCATACGACCCAGATATGGTTTTTGCCGTTGCGTTATAATCCATCTTTAAAACGACTGAACTTGATGAAGTTGGTATTTTTATTTCAGAATTGCCTCCACCGTTTATTTCCCAATTAGGGATAATATCATATGCGGTATCTTTATGAAGGCACTGCGTAAAATAACTCGAGAGACTATTTAAGTCTTGGGTAATACTCATTAAGGCCTCTACGTTGCTGTCCGTGCTTGCTGTGGCAAAGGTAGGATTTATGGATGCCTCTACTGTTGCCGACCAGTTGGCATTAAACGGAAGTTTTTGCTTCCAAATGATAAGCCCCCAGGACGTACCAGAAGAAAGATTTGAGTGAAATGAGATTCCGGTGGATGTTTTATCGAAGTTGGCAGACAAAGGGACTGGACTAGTTCCCGAATAGTAAGACCATTTACCTAGATCTAATGAGGCCGAATTAAAATTGTCGCTTCCAACCCATAACTGCGCATTGCCAGATGTTATTGTAATAAGAAGAAGGGCAACCGCCTGAAGCTTATTTTTTGATATCATTCAAGTAATTAAGCACCACTCACCTAATTCCGCAATATCCCGAAAAGGCCATCGCTCTTTCGTATCGAACTGAATAATTTGGTTAATTCCTTTTTTCCCTAACCCCATGTCGCAGAACAGGTTTTTTCCGCTCTTAATTCATCGGGCCGCCGGGATTTGAACCCGGGACCTCTTCCACCCCAAGGAAGCGCGCTACCAGACTGCGCTACGGCCCGTATGAACTTGAAATCATATCCACTTTTTTGGCGGCCCGAAAGCCTGAACTGCCGCCGGAATTTGAATTCCCCCGCGTAAGCGGACATCTATCCCGTCGCGGAGCGACATTTGAGAATGGGCGGGGGTAGGTCTGAGGGGGCCAACCCGGGACCTCTTCCACCCCAAGGAAGCGCGCTACCAGACTGCGCTACGGCCCGAATGAGTTGAAAATAGTATGCCAAAAACCGCTCTGCCTAAAGACAAAATCAGGGGGCATGTGAAAGGCGGGAGGTGAAATCAAGACCCCTCGGCCCTACTACTTACCGCTATGTTCCTACCTTCCCCCTGTCCCCTTCCACCTGCTCCCTGCCCCCTTTCCTCCCCATAAAAATCCCTTCCCCTTCTCCTTCCAGTCCATATAGCTATACCCCATGAAATTCATTCCCCTCCTCTGCCTCATCCCCCTCCTTACCCTCCCCCTCCAAGCCCAGGAAACAGCCGAAAAAGCTCGGGAGATGACCACCAACCTCGAAAAAATCGAAGCCCTAATCGATAAGACGGCCAAGGAGCTCAAGGAAGCAGTCGAGCAGCTCAACCGTATCGCCACCGAAGCAGACAAACCCCGCGATGCCTTCGAAGACTTCACCGACCAGCTCAAAGACTACAAGGACGTTCAAGCCACCCTCGCGGATCGAATCGATCACTTCCGCTCCATTGCCGATACCCGCTTCGCCGACTGGGAAAAAGATTTGGCCAAAATGGAGGGCGACCTCAAAGCCATCAGCCAAACCCGACTGAACAAAGCCAAGAAAGAGTACACCGACATGGACAAAAAAGTTCGCACGATCGGCGCCAAGCTGACGAAGGCTGTCGACAAACTGCAGGAGGTTCAGACCTACTTCACCACCGAACTCAACGCCGCCTCGATTCAAGCCGCCGACAAGGTGACTGCCGCCGCCAAAAAATCGGCCGATGAAGTCACCCAAGCGCTGGAGGATATGAAGGCCGACTACAAGCAACTAAGGAACGACACCTCGGAAAATACCTCCAAGTCCAAAGACTAATCCCTCTTCTCCCCTTCGCCTAAACCACCCGCCTCTTAACCGATTCCTCACGCCACGGCCGCCACGTACTCAAAGGTAAATAAAAAGGATCCCCTTTCCGTCCTTCGCGTCCTTTGCTCGCGTGAGCGCGTCCCAAGACTGCGGGACGTGAGTAATCTCTTTCCCAATTCAAAATTAAAAATCCAACATCCAGAATCGCGGCTATTACGGAATCCACCTGAACTTATAGAACCTGTAGGCCGACCCTACTGCAGCCGGATCGGTCACGATCAACCGTCCATCCGCTCCCGAAGTCCAATACGGGTTGGCCCCGTTCGGTAACACTGTCCACGTGGCAGAAGTGCCAGGCTGACTTGCCCCCTGCACCTCAAACGTCATCCCTGGCATCACCGAGAAGTAAGCCTTGTCTCCACTGACCCGATCGATCGCAACCTCCGCGACATACTCCGGCGTTACCAATGATACCGTCACCGTTCCCGTCGCTGTCTTTATCCCGTTGCTCACCGTATAGGTGAAGGTATCACTCGTTCCATTCTGAGCCGATGAACTAGGCCGATAGATCAACCACCCGGCTTTAACTTCAATCGTTGCGCCTTTGGTGCTGGCTGCCGAGGCACTAACAAAAAACACTCCTCTTTCTTCCCCCGGAATGCCCGAATATTTGTCGTTCGAGATCAGTGATGCAGTAGTCACCTTGGTTGTCATCCCCGCCGCCAACTTGGCCGTAAAGGCATCAGCAACTGCAATCGGCAGATCCGGAGCTGAGGCAGAATCGTTCGAATTGGTCCCAGCCGCCAATTCTGCTTCGTTGGTTGCCCCATCCCCATCCTCGTCTCCTGCAGGATTCAGCACTACGCTCACCACCCTCGTGACCTGCGCCGCCGGATTCCCCGATGCATCAGTTGCCGTGTAAGTCAGCGTGTAAGCTCCCACGGTTGCTGTGTTTACCGTCCCACTCCCCGCGATTGTCCTCGTCGCATCCACATTATCGGTCACCGTAGCACCTGGATCTATGAAGACAGAGCCTTTGTAGATTGTCAGTTCATTAGCCCCGATCAGGGCGATCACCGGTGCTACCTGGTCGTTCGAACGAAGCGTGATGCCGTAATAAGTGACTCCTGCCCAATTCAGAACCGCTGTAGCGGGATAATAACCCATCGCCCCATTGGCCACGTCCATAAATGAATCGGCATTTACAGCGGGCGGCATGTTCTGCTGAAAGTTGATGGTGGCGAGTTTTCTACAGTGACTGAACGCCTGCTCCCCAATGCTCGTCACGCTCGCAGGAATGGTGAGGTTCGTCAGCTTATAGTCATTTGTGAAAGTATAACGTCCTATGCCCTGTAGCTGGTTTCCAAGCTCGACGCTCTCTAACTCGACACAATCGGACAGCGAGCCGTTCCCCAAACTAGTCACACTGTTCGGGATACTGATCGATTTTAATTTATAGCAGTGACCAAACGCCCAATCCCCGATCGTAGTCACCCCACCTCCAAAGGTAACGGTGTCTAGGTACTCGCAATGATAGAAGGCCCCATCACCGATCTTCAAAACACTATCGGGAAATGTGATCGCGGTGATGGAGGTCTTTTCTTTAAATGCTTCGTTTCCGATCTGGGTCACCGGCAATCCCCCGATCGTGGCAGGAATCTCTACATTGCCTCCCGTCCCCGTGTACCCCGTGATCGTGACCTGACCATTGGCGATGGTGCAGGTGAAAGGGGTGGAAGGGATTCCAGCAACAGCTGCGACTTCGGTCGGCGACAGTGTCCGCCCCCAGAATTGGACTTCGTCAATACTGCCCTTAAACATCCCGCTCGGGAATGTCGTGTTCAAAGACCCGCCAATCGAAAACGTCCAGCTGTTCCCCGACTCATTACTCCCGGTAAACGCCTTCTCCCCGTCGGCCAACCCGTTCACATAGAGCCGATATGTGCTGCCATCATACGTCACCGCCACGTGCATCCAGGTCCCCGTGCGAACTGTAGTACTCGAATGGACCTCGTTGATGTAAAAATTGTCAAAGCGCAGCTTCCCTTCGTTATCGACAAACAAGGCCGGCGTGTTTCCCCAAGCCCCAGCCGCTTTGGCCAGAATCACTCTCTGGCCATCGCTAAAATCGGTCTTGATCCAAGCTGACATCGAGAAAGGCACGCCGTTATTCATGTTCAGTGCCGCGCTATTCGCCAAATCGATCCGGTCGCTCGTCCCGTTAAACGTATATGCGGCATTGGCCGCCCCCAATCGATCGGCCGAGAGAACAGGACTGACCGGAGTTCCGCTGTTTCCATTTCCACTGGAATCATTCGCGTTTCCGCTGAACTGATAGTAGGCCACCAAGCCTTTGCTCAGGCTGTTGTAAGAGCTCGCATCCGTTGGGCTGGTTCCGTCCGCCACCTCCTTAGAATCATTCACCCCGTCGTTATCGGAATCTTTCTGGTATGGATTTGTTCCCAGCGTCAGCTCCTGTGCATTTGTTAGCCCGTCCCCATCCTGATCGCCTGTTGGATCTAGGGCGACCGTCACACTCACCGATCCAGTCGCTGTATTGTAATTGGCTGTGTCGTTAGGAGTAAAAATTACTCCTTGGTCGTTCGTCCCCGCAGAAGGGGTACTGCTGGAATTCTGAAAACTCCAGTAACCGGTCACAACCTCGCCGGCAGCATTTTCTGCCATGCCACTGATGGTGGAGGCTGAAAGAGTCTGCCCCACCATAATGCTGGTCGCTGTGATCCCACTTAGAAGCGGTGTTCCCTTCGCAATCTTAAGGATTCTTCCACTCGCCGCTCCGCTATAATTCGCGGAGGTCACCGTCACCATGACCGAGTAGTCGCCCGCAAGGGTCGGCGCCGCTGAAGATCCGCTGTACATGATCGTGACGGGCAAGTTTTCCGGCGAAGTACTAACGTTAACCTGCTTTGGCATTCCATCGTAAATCTGATCGGTTCCCGAAACGTTGACCGTGGCCGTCGCCTTGCTAATGGTAAAATTCGCCGAGGCGACGCCTTGGCTATAGTTGGCATCCGCCGCCACGGTCGCAACCAAGGTATAGTTTCCCGCTTCGGTCGGTGGGATGGTCGCAGGTCCGTACTGCACTCCGACCATGCTGCTTCCCCCGTACTGTAAGGTGAGCGCTCCCGTGGATCCGCCTTTGTTCACATCACTCACACCCGGTCCCTGATAGGAGCCGTTGTAAGTGTAGGACCCCACATTCACCGTTACCGTGGGATTTAATTTCGCCGCGGGAGCTACCACGATCTGGTTGGTGATCGCGCCGATCGAATACGAATTCAGATCGGTCGGCACAAAGGTTCCGACCACCGCGTTCGTGCCAACGGCGAGGCTGGTGCCGGCATCGGGCGAGTAGCTCCACAACCCGGCCACCGGACCACCCGTTGGAGCTTGGGCGGAGGCCGTCAACTCGTTGGTGGAAAGCACCGCCGGAGCGTTGAGGTTGATCGGGCTGGGTGTCCAGTAAAGGATCGGGG
>Ga0209088_10002035_pt1 | contig 12749 bp, 8 predicted proteins | sample S_140625_EF_Meta_FD_187324 | JGI IMG/M metagenome (GOLD analysis project Ga0209088, IMG submission 187324) | Freshwater microbial communities from Lake Simoncouche, Canada to study carbon cycling - S_140625_EF_MetaG (SPAdes) (version 2) | ecosystem: Environmental > Aquatic > Freshwater > Lake ...
ATCGGACTCTTTGCCGAGCGACTCCATGATTAATTGTTGAAGGTAGCGTGAAAATAAAAGTAAGCGGTCTTTATAAGGAAGGACGACCATCGCTTTTTTACCCTGTCCGTCCGTTAAGTGATACCAAGCCAGCGCGAGTTGTGCCGCGGGATTTTTCTCTGCGTTTTTTTCTCGAGTGAGCTCATCCATTTTTTTCGCACCCACTAAAAGTGCATCGATATCGATTCCTTGCAGCGCGGCGGGAAGTAGGCCGACCGGACCTAACTCACTGGTGCGTCCACCCACCCAATCCCACATGGGAAAACGCGCTAACCATTTTTCTTTGACCGCAATTTGATCGAGCTGACTGCCTTCACCGGTAACCGCCACCGCATGTGCCCCAAAATTTAATCCCGCTTTTTTCCAAACGAGTTCACTTTCAATTAAACCATTCCGAGGCTCGGGTGTGCTGCCTGACTTCGAAGTGACGATGACGAGCGTAGTGCCTAGTTTATTACTTAGATTTGCAAATACTCGGTCCATGCCATCGGGATCCGTATTATCAATAAAATGAATTTTTAATTGGTCGGTCGCGGTGCCTAAAGCGTCCGCAACGAATTGTGGTCCTAAAGCCGAACCTCCAATGCCGATACAAAGACAGTCGGTAAATTTTCCTTTAGCTCCTTGGATAGATCCATTGTGCACCGACTTAGTAAATTGATGAATCGATTGTACGGCTTTAATAATTTCTGCAGTGAGTGCGGCTTGCGGAGCTAATTCAGGTGCGCGTAACCAGTAATGACCGACCATTCTTTTTTCGTCAGGATTTGCGATCGCACCACTTTCCAACGCGCTCATGTCCGCTAACGCTTTCGCGATCGGCGCGGACATTTTTTCTTTAAAGCCAGCAGGGGCAGGAGCTCGACTTAAATCCAAGGCGAATCCCAAAGCTGGGAAATTGAGTAGATGCTTACTGTAAGAATCGAAAGAGGTGTCCACGACGCATTACCATCATCGGCGACGCTTAGTTTGGCAATCCCCGATGAGCAGAAATATCAATCTACCCCTTATTTTATCTAATTTATTAGTCTCCGTCGGTAATCGCACCTTCCGAGGCAGATGAAACAGACTTCGCGTATTTCGCTAACGCTCCACGCTTTTCTTTGCACGGAGTGGGCTTCCAGTTTTTAAGACGCTGCGCGATTTCTGCATCAGACACCGAAAGGTTAATTTGATTTTTCACAGCATCGATCGTGATCACGTCACCGTTTTGAATCACCGCGAGCACCCCACCGACCGCCGCTTCAGGTGTGATGTGGCCGACGACGAAACCGTGACTGCCTCCAGAAAATCTTCCGTCCGTAATCAACGCGATGGTTTTGCCTAATCCTTTGCCCATGATGGCACTCGTCGGCCCAAGCATTTCGCGCATTCCCGGTCCGCCCTTGGGTCCTTCATTGCGAATGACAATCACGTGGCCGTCTTTAACTTCACCTTCTAAAATGCCTTTGAGTGAGGCTTCTTCGGATTCGTAAACAATGGCCTTACCGGAGAAACTATTGCCTTCTTTGCCGGAAATTTTTGCCACGGCGCCTTGCGGAGCAATGTTCCCACGCAGAATCCGTAAATGGCTATCGGCTTTGATCGGGTTACTGAAGGGACGAACCACATCTTGGTCCGCCGCGTAGGGCTTAATGCTGGCAAGGTTTTCCGCCACAGTCTTCCCGGTTACGGTTAAGCAATTTCCGTGGAGCAGACCCTTATCTAAAAGCATTTTCAATAAAGGTTGGAGTCCACCAATACGTACGAAGTGAGCCATATTATATTTTCCGCTAGGCTTTAAGTCGCAGAGCACTGGAACTTTTTGTCCGAGTCGTTCAAAGTCTTCGAGGCCGATTTTTATACCCGCCGAGTGAGCCATCGCAATGATGTGAAGAACTGCATTCGTTGATCCACCGAGTGCAATCACCACAGTGATGGCATTTTCAAAAGCTTCTTTAGTGAGAATATCCGACGGGCGAATATTTTTCTTAAGTAATTCCAAGACGGCTTTACCCGCCCGATCGCAATCCGCTAATTTATCTTTCGAGTTCGCTAATTGAGCTGAACTATCGGGTAAGCTTAAACCCAATGCTTCAATGGCAGAAGCCATCGTGTTGGCGGTGTACATGCCACCACAAGAGCCTTCGCCAGGAATTGAGCACATCTCGATTTCTTTGAGCTCGGTTTCACTGATTTGATTCGCCGCAAATTTTCCGACTGCTTCGAAAACGGTGACGATGTCGGCCGCTTTGCCGTGGTGTAATCCTGGGACGATGGTGCCGCCATAGACGAAGACAGAAGGGCGATTGAGTCGCGCCATCGCCATCACGCATCCGGGCATGTTTTTATCGCAACCGCCGATGGTGACAAGTCCGTCAAAACCTTCGGCACCCGCAACGGCTTCGACCGAGTCGGCAATAATTTCACGTGATACCAGAGAGTAGCGCATACCTGGCGTACCCATGGAAATCCCGTCTGAAACGGTAATCGTACCAAAGATAATCGCTTTACCGCCCGCCTCATCCGCTCCCTTGGCTGCTTGTACAGCCAAACGATCGATGTGCATATTACAGGGGGTGACCATCGACCACGTGGAGGCGATGCCGACGACTGGCTTCTTAAAGTCTGCATCGTTAAAGCCTACAGCTCTCAACATTGCACGGCTAGGAGCACGGTCTGGGCCGTCTACAACGAGTGCGGAAAATTGGCGTTGGTTGTTTGAATTGGTCATGGTATGAAAGTCTGCGGTTGTCAGTGGGACGGTCGCCCTTAATAAGGAGTTCAATGGACTTTGTGGTCCATCCACCCGTTCGACAACCCGAATTTAAGACCTTCCTATCCATGGAATTCAACCTCAAGAAGATTATTAAGGCCCTCCTCCTCTCGACCTCGGAGGCCGTGTCTATTAAAGACATCCAAAAAGTCGTCCAACGCTACCATGCACAAGCTGTCCATGAGAAGAGCGAGGAAGGGGCTACCCCTCCGACTGAAGCAGCCGCTCCATCGGAAGCTCCCGTTCAAGAAGTGATTCAAGATATCATTAACCAAGTTCCCACTTTGCTCACGGCGACTCAGATCCGTGAAGCGGTAGATATTCTCGAAGCCGAAATGCGCGACGCCAATGACTCCGCAAGAATCCTCCAAGGCCCCGAAGGTTTTCGCTTAGTTATTTCTCCAGCTTATGCCGATTGGGTTCGACTCCTCCGCGGCGAACCTCGTCCGCAACGTCTGAGTCCAGCATCGCTAGAAACTCTTTCAATCATCGCCTACCGTCAGCCAGTCACGCGTCCAGAAATGGAAGCGATTCGCGGCGTCTCGGTCGACAGTGCCCTTAATCGTTTATTGGAATTAGAATTAGTATCCATCACCGGTCGCGCTGATTTACCTGGTCGCCCTATTCAATATGGTACCACCGATAAATTCTTAGATTTCACCGGCCTCCGTACTCTCGGCGAATTACCAGCGTCCGATGTTTTATCGCCCGCGCAAATTTCGGAGTGGATCACTCGTGCGACCACGCCCGTTGCGGTTGGCGACGCCGAAATGGGTTTGCCGCTTGAAGATAATTCTAGTTCGGTAAACATTGATTCAGATTCACCACCTTCTTCATGAGTTTAGACGAACATCGCAAATCCGTTGATCGCATAGACAGAGAAATTCTTCGTCTACTAGGCGAGCGTTTGCAGGTCGCTAAAGCCATCGGCGAAGCGAAGTTAAAATCCGGCGCACCCGTTTACGCTCCACAACGTGAAGAACAAGTTCTCCGTTCTTTAGTTGAAGCGTCACCCGCCTTACCCGCCTCGGGTATTCGTTCGGTTTTCCGCGAAATTATTTCTCTTTCTATCGGCGCACAAATGGCGAAGCCAGTCGCTTATCTCGGACCCGAAGGTTCGTTCACACAACAAGCACAAATTCGTGCCTTTGGTTCGAGCGTGCCCGCCTTACCTTTGAAATCGATTGGCGATATTTTCGCGGCGGTTGAATCGGGCGAGGCCACTTACGGCGTCGTTCCCGTAGAAAATTCTACCGAAGGTGTCGTCAGTCACTCGTTGGATTTATTAGCTGAGTCCGAATTAAAAGTGGTCGCACAAATCACCCTCTCGGTGGAACAATGTTTGATTGGTTTTGGACCACTCAACGAAATCACTCACGTACTTTCTAAAGACATCGCGCTCGCGCAGTGTCGTGGTTGGTTGTCTCGTCATGTACCCCAAGCTACCTTAGTTGAAACCGAAAGCACCGCTGCGGCGGTTGAAAAAGTAATGAAAGAGCCGAAGGGTCATGCTGCTGTTGCTGCCGCCTCCGCTGCTGAATCTCGCGGTGTCCCCATTCTTTCTCGCGGTATTCAGGATCGTCGCGATAACGCGACGCGCTTCTTTGTCATTGGTACCGCCGCGAACTCTCCGGGTAGTAAAGATGAAGTCACGAGTGTGGTTTTAACATTAAAGCACGAGCCTGGTGCACTTCAAGCCGCTCTTAGTTCCTTTTCCGACCGCGGTATTAATTTGATTCGTATCGAGTCACGACCCAGCCGTCGTCGTGCTTGGGAATACTTATTCTTCATTGATTTCCCTGGTCACTGGGAAACCCCTGCCGTTCAAGAAGCGGTTGTCGCCCTCAAGGGACGCTGTGAAATCGTCAAGTGGTTGGGCAGCTATCCGCAGTCCGCGGGATGAATAAAAAAACCCTAGGCACGATCTTAATCACAGTTTTAATTGTGACGACACTCGTGTCCTCATGGCTCTGGTGGCGTGCGTGGTCAGCTCCTCTTGTGGATGTTTTTTTTAGACCTGGATTTTCGATTCATGGAATCAGTGTGGGCACGCCTGTTCGGGTTCAAGGCGTGGTTGTCGGACAAGTTTCCTCTATCGGACTTTCCCTAGACCATGAAGCAAAACTTCGGCCGCAGATAAATTTAAGTCTGAATCCTGAGGTGTTGGATAATCGTGGCTTTGCGGAACGTTTACGGGGTAAACATTTACAAGAAGAAGTGGCGCAAGGGCTTCGGGTTCACCTCGTCGTCGTGAGTCCAGCCTCGGGTCTGCTTCAAGTAGAATTATTTTGGGCTCAAAATGATCCGCTGCCATCAGGCTTAGCAGAGAATGAAATTCCTGCGACGGGGCAGACGATGCAACGCGCGATGGAGCGTTTGGTGAAAGAACTGAATCGCGCGACTCAACGTGATCTCGAAAAAATTGCTCAAGACTTGGAAAAAGATCTCGACCATTATTTTCCGAAGTCAGACCCCGCCTTTGCTTCAGCCTACTCGGCCAAATTAATTGCCACGAGCGAATCTTTAGTCACCGCCACAAATCCAGAAAATTTTGGACCCAAGCTCGCTCGAATCACCGATGCCTGCGCCGCTTTGCGTTCGGATGCGGAAACACTGAATAAAGATTTCAGTCTAGAAAATTTAATTATGCTCCAGGCTCATTTAGCCGACGCCACGGCCGCCCTCGATTCATTCGCCGCATCACTCGAGGGTTCGCAGACTAAAATTAATGCTTCCGCCGAGGAAATCACCGCTTTGTTTCAGTTGATTTCTCGGGGCGCCCGCGATTGGAAAGAAAAAACTGAAGCCTTTGGCCGAGAACCTCGGCCTTAATGCTGAACAGGCTTGCGGACAGGCAGGCCTCAAGCGTAAGTCAGAACCATCACTATTATGGCAGAACCTACCGATAAAATGGAGTCCATCATCAACCTGTGCAAACGTCGCGGGTTTGTTTTTGCATCTTCCGAAATCTACGGCGGACTCAATGGATTTTTCGACTACGGTCCCTTGGGCGCCGAACTTAAAAATAATATCAAACAGGCTTGGTGGCAGGACTTCGTTCACCGTCGCGATGATATTGTTGGTCTAGACTCCACCATCATTCACCACCCGACGACGTGGAAGGCCTCGGGTCACATCGATAACTTCACCGATCCCTTGGTTGACTGTAAGGAATCGAAAATGCGTTACCGCGCCGATCAACTTTTCTTTGCCCCCGTCATCGTCGCCGGAGAAACCATCGGTTATGTTTCCGTCCTAGAAGATGAAGGAATGCAGGCTAAAGCTGAAGAACTCGCGAATGATTTAAAACGTAAGCTCGCAAAACCTGGCGCCCTCGAGCCGATAAAATTAAAAGACTACACCGAATCTACTGCTGAACAGCACGCTTTAATTCCTTCTCCGGCTACCGGAAAGCCTGGATCGCTCACCCCTCCACGTTCCTTCAATATGATGTTCCAGACCTACGTGGGCGCGATGCAGGATGCCACCGCCGTCGCTTATCTCCGTCCGGAAACCGCCCAAGGTATTTTTATTAATTTTAAGAATGTTGTCGATACGGGCCGCGTGAAATTGCCTTTTGGTATCGCCCAAATGGGCAAAGCCTTCCGTAACGAAATCAATCCACGTAACTTTATTTTCCGTTCCCGTGAGTTCGAACAAATGGAAATCGAGTATTTTATTTCGCCCCAGGCGGATTGGCAAACTGCCCACCGCGGTTGGATCGAAGATTGTTTAGCTTGGTTTGAATCCATTGGTATTCCCCGCGCCAAACTTTCGCTTTATCCACACCCTCAAGAAAAACTCGCCCACTATTCAAAGGGCACTACCGACATCATGTTCGAGTTTCCTTTTGGTGTACAAGAACTTCAAGGCGTCGCCGCGCGCGGTGATTTTGACTTAACGCAACACAGCCAAGTCTCGGGCCAAAAACTTGATTGGTTCGATGAAGTGGCTAAGGCTCGTTTTATTCCTCACGTCATTGAGCCTTCTGTCGGCGTGGATCGTGTTTTCTTAGCACTGCTCACCACCGCTTATCACGAAGACGAAGTGGAAGGCGAAAAGCGCGTCGTCCTTAAATTACCTATCCGCGTGGCACCCTTTAAGGCCGCCGTTTTCCCCTTGGTGAAAAATAAGCCCGAAATCGTTGAGCGTGCCGAAGCTTTATATCGCCGCCTTAAGAAACGCTTTAACGTGTTCTACGATGCGTCTGGTGCGATCGGTCGTCGCTATCGTCGCCAAGATGAAATCGGCACACCTTACGGTATCACCATCGACTTCGAGACGATTGAAAAAGGGGCCGGTGTGACCGTTCGTAATCGCGATACTTTAGAGCAGGTGCGTATGACCGAAGATGAAGTCGTTCGCTTCCTCGATGAAAAGATTAACGGATAACAACGGCACTGCCGCTCAGTTCTTCGGCGAATCTTGCGAGATGTCGCTTTCCACACAGGGAAGCGGCAATCGTAAGATTGCGAAGCCCTTGCGGCAGGTGAGCTAAGAAATCGGCCCGACCTTTTTTCTTACCTAAATAAGCATAGGCTCCACAGGCTTGTAAGAGTCGTTGGGTCGCGCCGATGTGGAGCAAGTGGCTGAATTCATCGAGCGAACATTTCCAGCCAGAAATTTCTTTGGTGTGATCTTCGATTTCAATCCGCCATAAATCCATATCGCGACGTTTAAGATAAGGATCAAACATGAGTGACGCGTAATCGTAGAACATCGATCCCAGGCGAGCTCCTTGGAAATCGATTAACCAAGCTTGATCGTTCTTCACTAAAATATTTTGCGACTGGAAATCGCGGTGCAGTACCACTTGAGGCTGAGCCGATAACTCTCTGGCCAGTGAAGCCATGTCGTTGAGCACATCACGCGAGGGCTTCTTGCTGACGCAGACATTGTCTAAGAAGTACTGACGTTCCCAACTGTAGAGTTTGTCATTAAAGGGCTCGTTTAAAGTGATTTGGGCCTGATTCATAGCCTCTGTACCAATGCGGTGTAGGTGAGTTACTTGTTCAAGCGCCGAGGCGAATTGGGCCCAGGGGAAACTTTCGGTTTGGCAAAGCGACCAAAGATCAACCGCTCCTAAGTCTTCTAATACTAAAAGTCCTAAGTCTTTATCTTCTGAAATAATGGCAGGCACATTAAGACCGTTCAAATGAAGAACTTTGGCGATATCTCCGTAGATTAAATTTTCAGGACGACTGTCATCGTAGTTACACAACACAGATGGATTACTGTTAGCGTCCTGCGTGTGATAAAACAGTCTACCCGATCCGCCTTTAATCGCCGCGCCTTCCGCAGCTAAAATAAGTCCGAGGTGTTTAGCCGCATCCTCGATTTTTAAACTACCGCGAGCGGGTTTTTCTAATTCAGCTTTAACGTTTTGATATTCCTCGACCGTACCTAAGTCATGCCAGAATTTTGAGCTATCGAGAAATCCTTGAACGGATTGCGGGGCTTCTTGGAGGCGACGAAGGAAATGCTCAACGAGAGATTCAATTGTGGCAGGAGTGGTCTGAATAAATGCGCGAGAAACAAAACAGATACCGGTGTATTGATAAGCCGTATCGGTTTTTCCTAAGCGATCACGCATATCGGTAATGAGACCGTCTTGGGTAATACGAACATTTTTATTCGGTCCCTCTTCTCGGACAATTAACGTCGCCTCGGCATTGTTACTGGTGTGATAAGCGTAGGCATTTTTTACATCGCAATCGCTTAAGATATCCCCGTTCCAAATAATTAACTGAGTGTCTTCAGGTGTTAAATACTGAGCAATATTGGCTAAGCCGCCGCCTGTTTCTAAAAGCGTGGGCTCGAAAACTAAATCTACTTTTGCAGTGCCCCAGGTGCCTTCAGGAAAAGTCTGCTTCCAAACGTCAGGGCAGTGGTGCGTGTTGATAATAAATCTTTGTACGCCGGCCTGACGGAGTTTTTCCATGGCGCGAAAAACGATTGGTTGGTTCGCAATGGGTAAGAGGGGCTTCGGACAATTTTCCGTGAGCGGTCGGAGGCGCTGACCGAGGCCAGCTCCTAATATAAATGCAGTGGTTGGAAAATTATTCATGAGAGGGGTTGGAGCAGCGGGGGCAGATACCATAAATTTCCATAATGTGCGTTAAGTCCGTGAAGCCCTGATTTTTTGCAGCGATTTCTAGTTTGATCGTATCGCAGCCGGGAAGCTTTTCGATTAATCCACAACGCCGACAGATGACGTGGTGATGGTGGTGGTTGGGCGAGACGAGGGCGTAGAGATTTTTCCCACGTTCGATGGGGTGACGTTGGACGACGCCCGCTTCTTCGAGTGAGTCCAGATTTCGATACACCGTGACTAAATCCAAAGTGCCGTCCCCGGCGGACTTGTGAATTTCCTCCGCACTAATCGGGTTTTTGCATTCCGATAAAACTCTCAGCATGGCGAGGCGAGGATTGGTGATACGCATCGCCTTCGTTTTCATCCGACTCAGCGCGGATTCTACCCTTGGATGGGGGTCGTCGCCGCAGCAGTCTTTAGAATGAAGGTGTTTATCGGGCACAGGCTCTAAATTTGACTTCTATTATGACGTGGCAAGACGAATGGTCACTTGCCACCCGCCAATCTCTGGTTTGGCTATAATCTCGTATGTCCGAACCCTCGGCCCAGTCCCCATCGCCCAAACAGTTGGGGTCCACTCAATTTCAGGATTTCATTTCCAAAAAACCCTTCCCGCTTGAGCTGGGTGGTGAATTGCCCGAACTCACCCTGCGTTACGAAACGTACGGCGAATTATCTCCCGATAAGTCTAACGCAATTTTAGTACCTCACGCCATTAGTGGAGATCATCACGTCGCTGGACGTTATCAACCCGACGATGCTAAACCTGGTTGGTGGGATGGTTTTGTCGGACCTGGTAAAGCCATCGACACCGATCGCTTCTTTGTCATTGGAATCAATTGTATTGGTGGATGTCGTGGTTCGACCGGACCACTCTCCATTGATTCTCGAACTGGTAAACCTTATGGCGGTTATTTTCCTGAAATTACTTTAGGCGATATTGTCCGCGCGCAACGTCTTGTTTTTCAGCACCTCGGCATCAAAAAATTACACGCCATTGTCGGTGGATCCATGGGCGGAATGCAGGCATTACTTTGGTCGGGAGATTATCCAGAAGAAGTAGGCCGTATCGCGGTACTCGCCGCAGGGTTGAGTCAATCGCCCATGGCTATTGCCTTAAATGCAGTTTCACGCGCTTGCGTTGAGACCGACCCGCAATGGAGGGGTGGACACTATCAACCCGGCGAAGGACCGGATAGCGGCTTAGCTATCGGGAGAATGATTAGCCATATTAGCTATCTTTCATCCGCTGCGTTCGACCAAAAATTCGGACGCGCCAAAGTGCTCGGTGCTAAACATAACGATCCAGTTTACTGGGAGGTTGAAAGTTATTTGAAACACCAAGGAACTTCTTTCGTAAAACGTTTTGATGCGAATAGTTGGTTGCGTATTACCCGTGCCGTGGATCGATTTGATTTAACCGCCCGTGCCGCCGCCGGTCAGTTGTTTAAGAAAGTCGGACCCGATGTTCTAGCGATTGGATTTTCGAGTGATTGGCTTTATCCGACAAGCGAACTGCGCATGGTCGTCGCTGCCGCCACGGCGGTGGGCGTGAATGCCGCTTATTTGGAAGTGGTTACCGATGCGGGTCACGACGGATTCCTCATCCCCGATACGGGTCTAAGTGTCCGCCTGCACGCCTTCTTGGGCTAATCAGAGCAGGGGAGCGACCAGTTTAGAAACCGCCTCGAGGGCTTGACCCTGCCACGTGCGACTTTTCCGATAAATATCCTCCGAATAGGGCGAGCATTCCCGTTCGATTGAAGTGATAAAATCCCCAATATTATTTAAGGATTTCTGGTGATTAACGCAGGCGGCAATTTCGTAATTAAAGAAGAGTGAACGCATGTCTAAATTAGCTGAGCCCACGATGGCAGTTTCCTCATCAACCAAGAATAACTTAGCGTGCAGAATGCCTGATTTGTAAAAGAGAATTTTTACTCCGGCCTCTTTTAATTTACGTAAATACCAGCGACGGGCGAAATCAAGTAACCGATGGTCCGAACGTCGCGGTAAAATAATTTTAACCTCAATATTTTTTCGGGCAGCGCTCAGTAGCAGTCGAAATAAAGTGCGGTCAGGTACAAAGTAAGGTGTCACTATAGTAATCGATTTCTCTGCGTCTTCGATTAATTTGATGTAGGCTTCCCAAAGCGGGTCACCCACACAGTCGGGTCCCGAAGCAATAATTTTAATTTGAGTTTCTCCGCTGTGTTGGGGTTGGTGTCGGAGAATTTCTAGAAATTCTTTGGGCTCGCGATGGGTGGCCTGACACCAGTCCGCGATAAAAACTCGCTCGAGTGCGCCGGCCGCCGGTCCATCAATCAAAAATGAACAATCGCGATAGCGACGATTAGATGGGGTATATCCCAGATAATTGAGGCTGATATTTTGCCCGCCGATTACTGCCGTTTGTCCGTCAAAAAGCGCGATTTTACGGTGGTTTCTCCAGTTCGCCGAGCCTTTGCCTTGCATCGGTAAAACCGGATTAAATGTCGCCACTTCGCCGCCGGCTTTGATCAGGGGCTGACATAAAAACTGTGGAGTGCCCCAGCTGCCGACTCCATCGATGAGTAGTCGTACCTCAACGCCTACCCGTGCTCGTTGGGCGAGAGACGCAACAATTTCTCGGCCAATCGCATCGGCTTTCAGGATGTAGGTTTCGATATGAATTCTTTTTTGCGCTCGGCGGATTTCGCTTAATAAAGTTTGCAGCATTATTTTTCCATCCTCGTCACCCAGCACCGTGAATTGGTTACCGCGAATCTCGGAATCGCTCGTCAGTTTTTTGGCTACGGCGTTAACCTCTCGCTTGTTGCGTGCGAGTTGCGTATATTTTCGTCCACCCCAGATAAATAAAATCAGCGCAGCGGATTTAGGAATCAGAATCGCTATGCTTATCCAAAATAAAATATAAAAACCTGTCACTCTCGCCCAGGCGGCTCGATAGATTACGAAAAGAGAGCAGGCACCATTAATCCAAGGAAGTAAAAAGGCTAATTCTTGTAGTCGGTCTAATACAAGTAGGGGGCCCTGCATACGGTAAGACTAAACATTGCTGGTTAACTGGACACAAAAAAAGACCCCGGTTTCCCGGGGTCTTGATGTGGAAGCTAATCGGTGGATTAGTTGCCGGCCTTGTCGAGCAAGTCGCCGAGACTGTTGAAGTCTCCGCTGCCTGACGAACCAGTCGAACCGCCACCCGATGAAGGAGCCGCAGGGGCGCCACCGGTGGAAGGTCCTTTGATGCGATCGTAGGAGGAGATTTCGGCCTGTAAGCGTTCTGCGTCATAGTTAGCAGCCTTGATGGAGAGACCGATACGACGGTCTTCTTTATCAATCTTGATAACGCGGGCGCTGACTTCTTGGCCGACTTTGACGACGTCCTTAACGTTTTCGACGCGCTGTTCAGCGAGTTGAGAAACGTGTACGAGACCATCAATTTCTTCCGAGAGTTCGATGAAGGCACCGAAGTTAGCCACTTTGGAAACCTTACCTTTAACGAGGTCACCAATGCGGAACTTCTTGTCGATGTCGCTCCAAGGATCTGTTTGAATTTGTTTAACGCCGAGGGAGATGCGCTGTTGATCGATATCTACATCGAGAACAATCGCTTCAACGTCGTCGCCCTTCTTCATGACTTCAGCAGGGTTGTTGATCCGACGGGTCCAGCTCATGTCGGTGACGTGAACCATGCCATCGATACCATCTTCGAGTTCCACGAACGCACCGTAGTTGGTGAGGTTGCGAACTTTTCCATGAACGCGTGCGCCCACGGGATAGTTGTGACGAACTTTTTCCCAAGGATTTTCTTCGAGTTGGCGGATGCCCAAGGAGATTTTTTGTTCTTCCTTGTTAACG
>Ga0209088_10002038_pt1 | contig 12738 bp, 5 predicted proteins | sample S_140625_EF_Meta_FD_187324 | JGI IMG/M metagenome (GOLD analysis project Ga0209088, IMG submission 187324) | Freshwater microbial communities from Lake Simoncouche, Canada to study carbon cycling - S_140625_EF_MetaG (SPAdes) (version 2) | ecosystem: Environmental > Aquatic > Freshwater > Lake ...
CTAATCAGTCCACCAGTTAAGATGTTACCACCAGTGATGTTAGCACTAGCTGATACAACTGATCCCAATATGCTTGAACCGGTTACGGTGCCAGCAGAACTAATCAAACCACCGGTTAAGACATTACCACCTGTTATATTGGCAGCACTGGTTATAGTTGAAGTAGCACTGATCAATCCACCGGTTAATAAGTTGCCACCAGTAATGTTTGCACTTGCTGATACTACTGATCCTAATATGCTTGAACCAGTTATGGTACCAGTTGCGGATACCAATCCGCCTGTTAATACGTTGCCACCGGTTACGTTAGCACTTGCTGATACCACCGAGCCCAATACACTTGAGCCGGTTACAGTTCCAGTTGAGCTGACAAGTCCGCCTGTTAAGATATTACCACCGGTTACGTTACCGCTTGCACTAACTACACCGGTTACATATTCGCCTGTTGTGGCAAATACAGCTACGTTTGATGTTCCGTTAACGCTTACAGTCACGTTGGCATTGGCCGAAGCAATGGCTACATTTGATGTGCCATTATTGATGTTGGCCACACTTGTGATAACGCCAGTTAAGAAAGCACCGTTACCTAAAATATAATTACCAGTAATGTTGCCAGTAGCAGATATCAGTCCTGCTGTAAGTAGATTACCGCCTGTAATATTAGCAGCCGATGTTATGGTGCTGGTTGCAGATAACAATCCACCAGTCAATACATTTCCACCAGTTACGTTTGCACTTACCGATACAACCGATCCTAATATGCTTGAACCAGTAACAGTACCAGTTGAACTGATCAATCCACCGGTTAATACATTACCACCAGTTACGTTGGCACTGGCCGATACAACCGATCCTAGTATGCTTGAGCCGGTTACAGTACCAGCGGAACTAACAAGTCCACCGGTTAAGAGGTTGCCACCAGTGATGTTGGCTGCTGAAGTAATTGTTGATGTAGCACTTATTAATCCACCGGTTAATACATTACCACCGGTTATGTTGGCCGCACTGGTTATAGTCGATGTAGCACTAATTAATCCACCTGTTAATACATTACCACCGGTTATGTTGGCACTAGCTGATACCACTGAACCAAGTAAACTTGAGCCGGTAACTGTACCAGTTGCTGATACCAATCCACCTGTTAATACGTTACCACCGGTTATGTTGGCACTAGCACTTATAACTGAGCCTAATACGCTTGAGCCGGTTAAGGTGCCAGTAGCACTTACCAATCCACCAGTTAATACGTTGCCACCGGTTACGTTACCGCTTGCACTAACTACACCGGTTACATATTCGCCTGTTGTGGCCCAAACTACCACATTTGATGTTCCGCCCACCGAAACGTTTGCATTGCCACCCGAGGTACCTATGCTGATACTAGTTGTACCATTAACAATATTGCTTACCGTTATAGCATTAGCACTAATGTTGGTGAGGAATCTACCATCACCAACAAAATATGCGGCGGTACTAATATTGCCCACACCGCTGATTGTGGTTCCCACAGTAAGTGCACCGTTTACCGCAATTGTGTTGGCTGAAATGACATTGGCCGTACTTACAAGTCTGGTCCAACTGTTGGTTGCACTAGAATATTGGTAGGTAATCTGGTTAACTACTGTGGTTTGCCCGTTTACTGGTGATACTGGAAAGGCCATAAATTCATTCTCCCGGTGGTCTTATATACTACTTATGCTGTGCTAAACATTTTTTTTTTGGTAAATTCATACTAATTTCTTAGGTTTGCTTGCTCTGCAAGCCATTCTTCCCGTGTCAGTTGACGTGGTTGGGTTTGTGTTTTTTGTTGTTCTAACCACTGTTCACGAGATGTTTTTGCCTGTTCAGCTAGCCATTGATCCACGGATATTTTTGGTGTAAGTGTTAGTTCTACTGCGGCAGAAACTCTAACAGATGCAGGCATCTGTTGTTCCCATTGTGGCTGGTCGATTGCAGGACGTGGATATTTTTCTTTTACGGCACGAATTCTTGAGGCCATTGCTGGCGGAAAAGCTCCAGCATGATACAAGGCATCTAATTGTTCTTGTACACTAGGGTACTCGCTGGCACGATTTCTTTGGTATTCGCTCCAGTTATATGCTTTTTCTAATCGCTGTTGTTCTTGTTGTATTTGTTCTAAAGTTACCGGGGCAACCAAGGGGTTATGCCATTCTATTTCTTGATCGTATACTCCCACACTGACTTCTGCTCCGGGTACTAAACTTTGAATAGCTTGAAACACTGTTATCATGATGCGGCAATCTCCATGGCTATTAACCAAATATTTGTGCTAGTTAGTGAACTGCTGGTATTAGAAACTTTTTGTTGTAATTTATAAGTTACAGCACTTGCAGTTGCCGGATTATCCATGTAACTGTAAGATATTGCACCAGTTGCTCCGATGCCTCCTCCTGTTATTGCTGTTCCGGCTGTTTGTATTTGTAAACTAGTGCTCGGACTTCTAACTAACTGAGTATCAGCAGTGATATTCGCTCCTGCCAATGCTGAAAAACTAGTGGTACCAGTAGCCATAATTAAAATTTTGCTGGTTGAACTTGATGGTGTAATTGTCACAGTTGCAGAGCCAACATCAGCATAAGAAGTACTACTTGTTGTGCTGCCGCCTAAACTTGAACTCATTATTGTTTGTACCACCGCACCCAGTGGCATGTTGGCCGCAGTTAATCTATTGTTGGCATAAAGATTTTGAGTGTAAGTATTTCGAAAATACACATTACTAGATCCAATGTCATAGGTAACATTGGCAACTGGTAATAAAGTCCCAGAAATTGCTATGTTGGCTACTACTCCGCTGGCAAATGCTGGAGTGTTTGAATCTACCCAGTAAGAACTTGTGCCATCATTGAGGTATTCGTATAGTACATCACTTGTGGTACTGTACCATTGGTCTGTAATTTTAGGTGTAGCAGGAGGTGTTGTTGCGGCAGTATAAACAATACCAAGTGGGACTGGTGTTCCGTTGGCATAATAATAATTATTTGATAATATAGCATTGCCGTAAACATTTCCTGATGTGGAAATTTGACCAACAGTGATCAAATTACCACCAGTTATATTACCGCTTGCACTAGCTACGCCAGTGATATAGGCACCTGTGTTGGCAAATACCGCAACGTTGCCAGTGCCGTTTACACCAATGGTAACGTTGGCATTTGAACTGACTACATTTACATTACTGGTACCGTTGCTGATGAAGGTAGTGTCTACCCCAAACTCGCCAACATATCTATAACCAACAATATAAATTGTATTGGCTGTTCCAGTACCAATGGCAGTTGGTATGGTTGCACCATTAAAATTTAGAACACCAGACTGATAGTCAAAGAACCATGTGTCATCACTGCCAGAACCCGCACCAAATAACTTGGTACCTGTGGTTTGAGGAGTGCTTATGTTTGCGGCACCGGCGTACACTTGTACCAAATAATTGTCGCCAAACTGTGTGGGAATCCAGTTGGTCAAGTTTGTTTTCCAGGTTTGATTGTCGGGGGCTGTCAAGTCTTCTGTACATTGTACTGTGGGACTGTAACTGCCGCCGCCATCCTTGTACACCTGCACCAACGATGTGGTACTAGCAGGCGGTGAGGAAGGTATACTTCCACTTTGTGTCCAAATAAGATCGCCACGATACAACAGTGGACTGGCGATACTTTCGTTAAAGGCTTCTTTGGAAGCAGGCTCAGCTGTTTTGGTTACACCGTAGCCGACCTTTTTCCAAAGGTAGTCAATCTTTTGTGATTCGTTAAACGAGGCGGCCATTAAGCGGCTACTCCTATTGATAAGGCTGTGATAGATTGACCACTTGCCAGTGCAATTCTAATTAAAATATTAGTGCCAGTACTGTTGGCGGCGTTTTGAGATCCTAAAGTCATTGTGTAACCTACATTAGCAATTGCTGTATTTAACGGTATCACATCTGCACCGGTCAAGGCACATCCGTTTGAGCCGTTGCCGCCTGTTGCGGTTGCGGCACCAGGAACACCCGATCCAGCATATTGTGTGAATCCTTCTAGCCATCCATTGATGCTACTGGTAGGTCCTGGAAATCCTGGAGTAGGTGATGAGAATCCACCTGTGTCTATGGTAGTACCCGGTGCCGCTAGCCAAACGCCTGCAACACCTGTTGTGGTTGTTAATCTAATATCAAAGTTGGCTAGACTTGGTCTCGCAAATGCAAAAGTAAAATACTGTGTGCTTGTACGACTGCCGGTGACTGACAAGTTTGGTCCTACTGGCAAATAGCCAGTACTCAAATCAACTGCATATTGTGTAAGCACACCATATCGTACCACAGCCTCTGGCGTGCCGGCAATGGTTTGTGCTCCAGACCAGGCATTGGCCGTGTAAAAATTAGTTGAGTTAGAAAACACAGGTGTGTTTCCTGTTGTGCTCATTACTATACGTATGGCCGCTTGTGTATTGGCAGTAGGTGTACAAGTAATTGACTGTTCGTTTACACCAGAGTTTGCACCAGCATACATTTGTATCTTGGTAGGCAATTGTGATGTAGTACTAGTGCCTATAACGTTTAATATATTTGCTTGTAACGTACTTACTGTATTGTTGGCTCCAGTAAGGTTGGCAGTTAAATTACCAAATGTGTAATTTGCAGTAACACCAATATTGGCCTTGACATTGCTGCCAGTCAACATACTGTTGCCTGTGTTGTCAATACCAGCTAAAGATTTGGTTTGAGTAGCAGATACTAGCCCGCCTGAACCTTCGTATACTGTGCCAGTATCTAATATAAACGGATTGGTACTAGTATATGTTTGTCCGGCTAAGTTTGCCACTTGCAAGTTAGCAATTGTAATTGTAGGTGAGCCTGTGTTGTAGTATGGAATACCTGAAATGTATCTGTAAGTTCCGGCAGTACCTTCTGCCATGGCCACATTCCCAGTAACCAGAGTTGGTGCTGAATTTAAATTATCTTTAACAAAGCCCACATAGTTAGTGTTGCCCGATACTGAATGTACCATTTTGTAATTGTTGTAACCTGTACTTAAACTACTTAATGCACAACTTACGTTTGCACTGAACACTTTGTAGAAATAACTAGGCACCGCGGCATTGGCTATGTGTAAGTCTCTGTCGGCCGATACAACCAATGCACCGTATGGACTGGCCGTTGCGGCATTACCACCGGTGCTAAATGTTACACTACCTGCATTTGCATTATTTACATAGGCAAATAACGTACCGGTGGTTGCTGTGTTTGCATTAATAACATTGGGACTGGTTACAATAGTTGTGGTTGTGGCAAAACGTGTGACGCTTGTACCGTTAGCTGGAATATTACCACCTGATGCATCTGTTGCACCGGCAGCCAACAATGGACTTGTTCCTTGGCTGGCATTAGCAATGGTCAAATTAGCAAAACCACTGAGTGCAGTTGGTGCAGTTGGATTGGCAGCAATAAAGATGTAACCTGTGGTACTAAAAGTATTGCTTTGTGCAGTACTTGTAATGCCATTTGGCGTGCCATTGGCTTGTAGTGACACTGTAAAAGCACCTGTGCTGTTATAGGTATGTAGCACGTTGCTTACATTGCTCACACCGTTGCTAAATGTAGCATCGCCCCATGTCCAGTTGGCAATATTGCTGTTCTCGCTGGTGTTCTGGAATGTGAATGTTGAACGATTGGCACCATTATAGTCAGTGTAGAGATAGCCCACTCTGACGTTGCCAGTGTTGGCAGTGGCATCTGTGGTAACGTTGGCAGTGGTTCCAATGTAATTGGCACGAGTTTGTGGTTCAACTGTAATTGTGATGTTACCACTCTTGAACGGACTGGTACTATAACCAGTATACAAGGACAAGTTTGCTGTAAACTGTTCGTACTTGTTGCCTGATTGGTTTGCCGCACTCAATGCAAACAAACGTGTAACGTTTGCGGCACCAGGGTTTCCAGCGAGACCAGATTGAACATTAACGTTGCTGATAGTTCCGTCACCGTAGTTGAAACTGTACAATTGTTGAGCACCAAAACTAGCTGTGTTGCCAGGTGTGCCGTTTGAATCGTTTCTAAAACTTATTGTTCCAACACCATTGATCACATTAGCAACGTTGGCGGTCACAAACACATTGCCGGATTGTGACGAATAAACTTTAACGTTGGTGTTGGATGATGTTACACTTACTGGACTTGCACCTGCATTGGCACTATTACCAGTCAAATTAAGTCCATATAATACATCTGTGTTTGCTGATGCATTTGTGTAAGTGTGACTTGCTGTGGTCCAAGAGTTGGCCGGAATCACTATGGTGCCGTCACCCCAATTTATTGAATAAGTCTCTGCGTATTGACTTGTGTTTGTTATTAATACACCGCCTGGTGTGTCCAGGCTTGTTCGGTTAGCAGTAAACGACGGTATCGGAGTAGGTGTATACAATGTTATTGTGGTAGTTGCTGTACTAGTTGACCCTTTGGCACCATTTGCCGCATTTCCACCATAGGTTCCGTTGGTGTTGTATGCTGTGTAACTCACAGTGTATGTTCCGCCCAATGTGTTACTAAATGTATGTGTGGCATTAGCCGTTGCTACGTTGGCGGTACCATCACCAAATTGCCACAAGTAAGAGTTGGGATTACCAATGTAACGTCCGGTTAATAACACGCTTAATGGGCTAGGCCCTGCACTTACGTTGGCAGTAATATAAGTATTGCCCACAAATGTATTGCCAGCAATGTTCAAGGCCACTTGGTTTAAATCGTCCAGGCCGTCAGTAACATAAGTGCTGGTAGTCCAACCTTGATATGCAACAGTATTTCCAGTAAGATTACCATCTGTGGGTGTTCCCATTGGCAATAAATTACCAGTCGAAACTCCTCCACTGGTAATACCAGTAAGTAGAGAACCGTTACCAATAAAATAATTACCAGTAATGTTACCAGTTGCCGAAACTACACCAGTTACATATTCACCAGTACTGGCAAAAGTCCCCACAGTAGATCCAGCAACGCCAATGGTAACATTTGAGTTTGCTGCCACTGTAACATTACTGGTGCCGTTAATAATTTGTGATCCAGCTGCCACTGTGATACCGGTCAGTGCAGATCCATTACCAATAAAATATGAGCCCGATATATTACCAGTTGCTGATATTACCCCACCGGTTAATACATTACCACCAGTAATGTTGGCACTAGCACTTACAACTGATCCTAATAAACTCGAGCCGGTTACAGTACCAGTTGAGCTTATCAGCCCTCCAGTTAATACATTACCACCAGTAATGTTTGCACTTGCTGATACAACCGAACCTAAATGGCTTGAACCAGTAATAGTACCAGTTGAGCTTATCAGCCCAGCAGTTAATACATTACCACCAGTAATGTTGGCACTAGCACTTACAACCGATCCTAATAAACTCGAGCCGGTTACAGTACCAGTTGAGCTTATCAGCCCAGCAGTTAATAAGTTGCCGCCGGTGATATTGGCCGCTGAAGTAATTGTTGATGTAGAACTTATTAATCCACCGGTTAATACATTGCCACCAGTGATGTTTGCACTTACAGAAACTACTGATCCCAATATGCTTGAGCCAGTAACTGTGCCAGCAGAACTAATCAATCCTCCAGTTAATACATTACCACCAGTAATGTTTGCACTTGCTGATACAACCGAACCTAAATGGCTTGAACCAGTAATAGTACCAGTTGAGCTTATCAGCCCAGCAGTTAAGACATTGCCACCAGTGATGTTGGCCGCTGACGTAATTGTACCAGTTGCTGATATTACGCCACTAGTTAAGACATTGCCACCGGTTACGTTGCCAGTAGTGCTTAAACTTGTACCTGTTGCGGCTCCAATGTTAGGTGTGGTAAGAACCGCACCAGTTTTGACACTGATATTGCCTGTGCCATCAAATGCAGTTGTAGTGTTGTCTACCTTGGCATTAATTACTGTACCAGCCAAGCTGATACCAGCATTGGTATTTGCAGTATATGTTTGGCTTGAGCTAAATTGACTAAATGTAATATTGCTAGTGCCAAATGTAATTGTTCCTGCTGGAGCACTAACCAGGTATGCACTGCCAGCATTAACATTACCTGATTGTACAAAGAAGTAGTCGTTTATACTTAATTGTTCAGTGCTGTTTGATCCATATTCATCTGTGTCAGTTGAACGCACAATATTTGTGGCATTGGCCCAGGTATAAACACCGTTGACTACTGCATTGGCTTCGTTCTTGACCAAGATACGTGTGTTTGCTGTTTGTACATTGGCTGTATCAATTAAGTTAAATGACCCAGTTGTGGTCAATAATGCACCAACACCATTGGCCACGCCGTTGGGTTGTGTATAGGTAATTGTGCCACCTGTTGTGATAGCCAATGTTGTTGTGGTAGCGGCAGTTACTGGTTGATGATAACTGATACCAGTTGTGGCAAAGTTATCAACATATATCTTTGATGCCGCATCTTGATCTTGAATAGGATAAGCAACACTATTGATATATGTATTGGCCAATACAATATTGCCAGCAGGATTTAAATTAATATTACCTGCAGATCCTGTGCTGATTGTTAATGCACCATTACTGTTTCTTACTGTTCCTGTGTTAACATTGCCACCGGTTACGTTACCAGTTGCTGATATCAATCCGCTTGTTAACACATTGCCACCAGTTATATTGGCGGCACTGGTTATAGTCGAAGTAGCACTGATCAATCCCGCCGTTAATACATTACCACCAGTAATGTTTGCACTTGCAGATACGACTGAACCAAGTATGCTTGAACCTGTAACAGTACCAGTAGCACTAACAAGTCCGCCTGTTAGCACATTACCACCAATTATGTTGGCCGCACTTGTAATTGTACCGGTTGCTGAAATTACACCACCAGTTAAAACATTACCGCCAGTGATGTTGGCAGTAGAACTGAGTGAGGTGCTAGAAATTACATTAGCACCAGTAATATTACCGCCTGGGCCCGAAATACTCATGTTGCCAAAAATACCATTGCCTGTTGCAGATATCAGCCCAGCAGTTAATACGTTGCCACCGGTGATGTTGGCTGCTGATGTAATGGTTGATGTAACACTAATCAATCCACCGGTTAGGATATTGCCACCGGTTACGTTACCAGTTGCCGATACTAACCCACCTGTTAAGACATTACCACCAGTTACGTTACTAGTTGCTGATACTAACCCACCTGTTAAGACATTACCACCAGTTACGTTTGCACTAACACTAACAACTGAGCCTAATAGACTTGAACCAGTTATGGTACCAGTTGAGCTAATCAATCCAGCAGTTAATACATTACCGCCGGTTACATTACCACTAACACTGACCACGCCCAAAACATATTCACCTGTAGAGGCAACTGTTACTATTGTTGTTCCTGCTACTCCTAATGTGATGTTTGCACCATTGGCTACAGTAACATTACTAGTGCCATTAATAATTTGTGATCCAGCCGCTACTGTAATACCGGTTAATGCTGATCCATTACCAATGAAGTAAGAGGATGTGATATTGCCTGTGGTTGATATTGGATTAGATCCCAACGCGGCCAAATTAGCAACTACATTAGCATTGCCGTATGTGGCCGGTAGCCCAGTCAGTTGAGATCCGTTGCCGAAAATATAATTTCCGGTTATGTTTCCTGTGGCCGAAATTAATCCACCTGTTAATACGTTACCACCAGTTACGTTTGCTGTGACCGATACAACACTACCCAAATGACTTGAACCAGTTATGGTACCAGTTGCACTGATCAGTCCACCTGTTAATACGTTACCACCAGTGATACTTCCGGTGACACTGAGTGTAGTTAAAACTCCAATATTGCTGGCAGTAACTCCAATAAGTTGTGATCCGTTTCCTAGAATATATCCGCCAGTTATATTGCCTGTGGTTGATATTGGATTAGATCCCAACGCGGCCAAATTAGCAACTACATTAGCATTGCCGTATGTGGCCGGTAGCCCAGTCAGTTGAGATCCGTTGCCGAAAATATATCCGCCGGTAATATTACCAGTTGCAGAAATTGTATTACTTCCATACACAGCTAAAAATGATGCTACGTTACTGTTACTATATGGTGTACCGCTAGTGCCACCATACGGCGTACCATTGGCGTAATTAATGCTCGATGTGTTTGTTGGTAATGTTAAATTGCCAGCAGTGTCAAAGGTCCAAACGTCACCATTGGCACCAATGGTTACATTGCCGCTAGTTGTAGTAACGTTGGCGTAACTGTTACCGTCTTGAATTTTTGTGCCGCCCGAAACACTTATACCAGTCAATAAGGCACCATTACCTACAAAATATTGACTGTGTACATAAGCAAATGGAGAATCAGTTGATCCTATATCGTATACACCTGCTGTGCCTGGAACAATTGTGCTATTTGCTTGTATATTGCCAATACCATTGGCTTGAAGCACAAGATTTTGATTGGTTACAATTGTGGTAATTGTATTGCCGGTAATTTTTACATTGGTTCCTACTGGACCAGCTGTGTATATTTCTGTAAAATTTTCATTTACTGCTGTAAATGCTTCACGCAACGGTTCGCCGGTACCATCATTGGCATTAGCTCCAGTGTTTATTATTTGTTGCGACATAGATAATTCAGATCCTTAAACACTATTTAGCATTAAATGGAGATTGAGTTTTTGTCTAAGTTTTGATAGAATTGTTGAGGAAGTTTTGAAAATTTATCATGGACATCTGTGTCAAGTTTGCTGTGCCCGATAGGTCACGTATTTCAGCAGTAGTGTCGCCTATAATTCGAAAAAACTTAACTTGTGAAAAATCTTTCATAATAGTGCGTAGTTGTATAGCCCAGTTACCAGTAAATGTAGGATTGGCTGAGCTTTTTTTATAAAACTCTGTGTCAGCATATATGTTGTTAAATCGCCCAATTCTTGTTGGGCCCATGTCAAATCCCAAGAGATAAATTGCACTAGCACCATCAATTGCGGCTTGTCCTGCGGCAGTTGGGCCTGAACTAAATCCAAAATATTTTTCTGCTATTCTTTTTGCCCCAGTATCTGGCAGTGGATTTCTAGTATAATGCACATGCGTTTGACTATACCCTTCTTGTTGAATGCGATTGCTAATAGGGGAATCGGTGCTGATCAATACATCTGGCTCAAATTCACGATAGATAGCATTGCACCCATACACACGACCCAGTGGTTTTAATTGATTTAAATCAACGGCTTGTCGGCTAATGCCATTTCCCAATACAAATGCTACGGTCATAAAAAATCCTCCCAGTATGTAGCTGAGAGGATTGTTTGGGGTTACAAAAATTAACTTGTAACGCTGGCCACTTGTGCCAATTGCAATGAGCCGTTTTGTGATTGGGCACCTGCAACAACTTCAGCGCCGGACCATGTGACTGTGCCTTCGTCTGTGAAGAAGTTGGTTGGATAGAACAATTCACCAGACTGTACGTTGACGCCCAAGTTACTGTCGGCATAGGTAGCATAAGTCATACCTGTCCAGTCACGCACCCACTTGTTGGTGATATAACTTGCATACACCGCGGTTGAGTCACCAACACTGAATCTGATGCTCATGTTGCCAGCACTTGCGCTGGCAGCATTTTGAAGCACACACACACCAACTGGATATGCAGTGCCTGAGCCCGATCCCACGGCTGTGGCTGTGAAGATGTCACCTGCAGTAGAATCTAGGCCGCCGCCACAGGCAGCCCAATTGGTTGTTCCAAGCACAGCAATTTGATATGCTTGACCAACAATCAATGATTCGTCAGCAGTGGTAGAAGCTGTGTAAGCAACCAGGAACTTGTGTGCGCCTTTTTGACGTATAATTCTTCCCACCCCCGAACCAGTGGTTGACGCATCTGCCAAATTTATGTTTACCACACAAGCAATTTCAGGATTGGTTGCGCTGGCAGTACTGGTAGCAGGTGATCCACCAACCACACCCAAATATTCAGTGGAATTAAGTGTGTCGGCCGAGTTATATGGTGTTGCCGGTGCTGTCAAACTACCAAAGTTTGGATATCCAGCATCTGTTAAAATATTTTGATTGTATGCAGTAACCACTGGATTAGATCCAGATACACTGGTGCCAGCACCGATGTTTGTTTTTTGAATTTTTAGAGCTCGTCCCATTTGATTTCTCCTTATAGAAGCCCAATGCGGGTTCTAGCCGCTACGCAGGGGTCTGCATAAAACACCGTATTGTGTTGACAAGTATTTAGCGAAAATATAAAATACCCAGTATACACGGCGTAAATATCCCTATGAACCAACAACAAGCTGACTTAATTGAAAAGGGCAATCAACATCGTGCCCAACACGAACCCGAATTGGCATTACAGTGTTATGCCCAGGTCATGATCGAAGACCCTCACAATGGCCCAGCATTTTGCAACTATGGCAATGTGATCCGTGAGTGTGGATACCCTGAACGTGGTATTCCATTTTTGCAAAATTCAATTGCTATTGACCCCTCAAACATAACCACACAATTTAATCTTGCTGTTTGTTATTTGATGATAGGAGACTATGCTCGTGGATGGCCGCAGTACGAAACTCGTTGGCAGTTTGAACACCTAGCCGGTACTGAGCCAAAATTTACACAGCCTCGTTGGCGTGGTGAAGATCTCCGGGGAAAAACTATTCTTGTGGTAGGCGAACAAGGGCACGGAGACTGTATTCAGTTTAGTAGATTTTTGTTTAACTTAAACCAACGAGGTGCTCGTATTAAATTACAACTTAC
>Ga0209088_10002039_pt1 | contig 12733 bp, 11 predicted proteins | sample S_140625_EF_Meta_FD_187324 | JGI IMG/M metagenome (GOLD analysis project Ga0209088, IMG submission 187324) | Freshwater microbial communities from Lake Simoncouche, Canada to study carbon cycling - S_140625_EF_MetaG (SPAdes) (version 2) | ecosystem: Environmental > Aquatic > Freshwater > Lake ...
AGTAATCGCCGAGTCGATACTCACAATATCGGTGATTTGTTTACCACTACCAAGCCAAATGCGACTTCGTTCTAAAACGCTACGGCCGAATAATTTCCAGTGCTCCAGTGCCAGCGTATCAATTTCTTTTTCATTTAGATTGGGAAAACATAGGCGGAGATTGGTTTTCACTACTTGCGCACGCTCATTAGGTATATGGGCTGCAAGCCAGCCGAGTCCATAGCCCACATAGATGGTGAATGCATAAGGGAGGAAAGCAAAGAGGCGCAGGAGATTAAGCGCCAAGAAATTGAAGAGGTTGGATAACCAGGTCATTTCAAAAGTTTATTACTAATTGCTTGGAGGTAGTTCTGCGCCTGCAGGATGTTTGTAGCGGTTGTAAGACCAGATGAATTGCTCTGGGGCAACTAAGACCGCAGCCTCAATGGCATTGTTTAATTCTCTTGCTGCAATAGTGGGGTCATCTGAAAAAGGCGCCAAACGTTTGGCATTAACTATCCAGCCAGAGCCCAAGGCTTTGCGTTTTGCTGTAAACATTACTGCAGGCGTTTGATGTCGATTAGCAAGGCGTACTGGTAGGGTAGTAGTGTAGGCAGGACGACCAAAAAAATTACACCAAACACCATCACCGCCACTGGGGACTTGATCCGGAAGGATGGCGATAGCCTCACCTTTTGCAAGGGCTCGGGTCATATGGCGAACGCCCTGAAGATTGGTTGGTACAAAATGCATATTTGGATAAGCGCGCCCCTCTTCCACCACTTCATTTAGCCATTCTTGTCGGGATGGGCGATACATGATTGTTGCGGGGAAATGTTGTGCTAAAAAGCGAGGAATGATTTCAAAGCCACCGAGGTGCGGGCATAAAATAATCATGCCCTTGCCTTCGGACATTGCGGCTTGAATGACATCCCAGTCCGGTACGTCCGCCTTTGCAAGAGCCCTTTGGGGATTGCGCCATATCCACAGGCTATCTGAAAATAGCATTCCAGAGGCTCTCACTGCTTCCCAGAGTTTGACTGGTAGCTTGTAGTCGCTAACTACGGCTTCATATTGCGGGCGAAAAAGTGAGCGATATTGCTTTGAGCCTACATAGGCCAAGATGCCCATAGAAGCCCCAATGATTTGTACCAAAACCAGGGGAAGGGCTGCAACGGCATTGAGGCTGAGTTTGAGGATTAATTTTCGCACCCCCCAATGATATTCAATACAGCCATTACGGCCAAATTTAAGGCTACTTCGCTGAGTTCAGCCCTTTTCGGATAAAATAGGGATATCGCTGAGTTAAGACAACTTGCAGGGCGATTCATAAATTCTGCTAAAGCGTCGCCGTTGTGGTTCCTGGCACGTTGAGTTGTCCCATAGAACGTGTTAATTTTTAAAGGAATATGCAATGGCAAACGATTACTTCTTTACCTCAGAGTCAGTCTCTGAAGGTCACCCCGATAAAGTAGCAGATCAAATTTCTGATGCAATCTTGGACGCCATCTTGGCTCAAGATCCTACTGCACGTGTTGCAGCAGAAACATTATGTAATACCGGCTTGGTAGTGCTTGCTGGTGAGATTACTACCAATGCAAACGTTGACTACATTCAAGTGGCTCGCAATACCTTGCGTGAGATCGGCTATGACAATACTGCTTACGGTATTGATTACAAAGGTTGTGCAGTACTGGTTGCTTATGACAAGCAAAGTCCAGATATTGCTCAAGGTGTTGATAAGGCACATGACGATGGCCTAGATCAGGGCGCTGGTGACCAAGGCCTGATGTTTGGTTACGCTTGTGATGAGACTTCTGAGTTGATGCCTTTGCCAATTCACTTGTCACATCGTTTGGTAGAGCGTCAATCACAATTGCGCCGTGATGGTCGTTTGACTTGGTTGCGCCCAGATGCAAAGTCACAAGTAACTTTGCGTTATGTTGATGGAAAGCCCGATTCAATTGATACAGTGGTCCTTTCTACACAGCACGACGAAGACATTTCTCTCGAAAAATTGCGTGAAGCAGTCATTGAAGAAATCATCAAACCGGTACTACCTAAGCATTTGATTAAGGGCGCAATTAACTTCTTGGTTAACCCGACAGGTCGTTTTGTTATTGGTGGCCCACAGGGCGATTGTGGTTTGACTGGCCGCAAAATTATTGTGGATACCTACGGTGGTGCTGCTCCTCACGGTGGTGGCGCATTCTCCGGCAAGGACCCCTCTAAGGTTGACCGCTCTGCTGCATACGCTGGCCGTTACGTTGCGAAGAATGTGGTTTCTGCAGGTTTGGCAAGCAAGTGCTTGATTCAGATTTCTTATGCGATTGGCGTTGCCAAGCCAACTTCGGTGATGGTGAGCACATTTGGTACGGGCAAGATCTCTGATGAAAAGATTGCGCAATTAGTATCTGAGCACTTTGATTTGCGTCCAAAAGGAATTGTGAAGATGCTGAACCTCTTGCGTCCTATTTATCGCAAGACAGCTGCTTATGGCCACTTTGGTCGTGAGGAGCCAGAATTTACTTGGGAGCAGACAGATAAGGCCGCTGCATTGCGTTCCGCAGCTGGCTTATAGGCTCTAAAGGTATTAAAAAGCAGTTTATAGATGGATTGAGGCGAAATATGACGTAATTGTTTACAATTACGTCATACCTTCAAGGAGCGTTGCAAGGCATGCTGAGACCCAGCATTGCCCCAGGCTTGAAGGGAGTGGATTCTTAAACAGTTTCCGCTAATTGCAACCGCGCTCGCTAACCCATGGTTCAACGGCTAGCGAGTTTGCACTCCAGCATTGGATCGTATTTAGCTGGAGCATTAATGAATACCGTTACCGATTTAAATAATTTTGTTGCAACCCGTTGCGCAATTGCTGATATTTCTTTAGCTGATTTTGGGCGTAAAGAAATTGCCATTGCTGAAACTGAGATGCCTGGCTTGATCGCTATTCGCGATGAATTTGCTGCACAACAGCCCTTGCGTGGAGCGCGAATCACCGGTTCGCTCCATATGACCATTCAAACTGCAGTATTGATTGAAACCCTTGAGGCGCTTGGTGCCCAAGTGCAGTGGGCATCTTGCAATATTTTCTCTACACAAGACCACGCTGCTGCAGCCATTGCTGCTAATGGCACGCCTGTGTATGCAATTAAGGGCGAAACCCTTGAGCAGTATTGGGATTTCACGCACCGTATTTTTGAGTGGGCTGATGGAGGCTTCACCAATATGATTTTGGATGATGGTGGTGATGCTACTTTGTTGTTACATCTTGGTGCCCGTGCTGAAAAAGATCAAGCCTGCTTGAATCATCCAACGAGTGAAGAAGAAACCATTTTGTTTTCTGCCATTAAGAAAAAATTAGCACAAGACCCAACTTGGTATTCAACACGTTTGGAAAAAGTGAAGGGTGTTACAGAAGAAACTACCACTGGTGTTCATCGTCTGTATCAAATGTTTGCTAAGGGCGATTTAAAGTTTCCTGCAATCAACGTGAACGACTCAGTAACTAAGAGCAAGTTCGACAATCTTTATGGTTGCCGTGAGTCTTTGGTCGATGCAATTAAGCGCGCTACTGACGTCATGGTTGCCGGTAAGGTTGCAGTAGTTTGCGGCTATGGTGATGTGGGTAAGGGCTCAGCTCAAGCCTTGCGCGCCCTATCTGCTCAAGTTTGGGTGACTGAGGTAGACCCAATCTGTGCATTGCAAGCCGCGATGGAAGGCTATCGCGTTGTAACCATGGATTACGCTGCCGATAAAGCAGATATCTTTGTGTCTGCAACTGGTAACTACCACGTGATTACACATGATCATATGGCCAAGATGAAGAATCAAGCCATCGTTTGTAATATTGGTCACTTCGATAATGAGATCGACGTTGCGGGTATTGAGAAGTACAAATGGGAAGAGATCAAGCCACAAGTCGATCACGTGATTTTCCCGGCGAGCAATGGCAAGCCTGAAAAGCGCATCATCATCTTGGCTAAAGGCCGTCTGGTTAACTTGGGTTGCGGTACAGGCCATCCTTCTTATGTGATGAGCTCTTCATTTGCGAACCAGGTGATTGCGCAGATTGAATTGTGGAATGCGGTTGGTACCGACAAATACCCAGTCGGCGTTTATACATTGCCTAAGCATTTAGATGAGAAGGTTGCACGTTTACAACTTAAGACTCTCAATGCCGAGTTGACAGTGCTATCTGATCAGCAAGCCTCTTACATTGGTGTAACGAAGGAAGGCCCATACAAGGCTGACCACTATCGTTATTAATCCAGTTTATTTAATTGATACCCTAGGCCCAAAATCATGGAATTAAGCGTCGAATTCTTTCCTCCAAAAACACCTGAAGGTGAGAAGAAGCTACATCTTGTGCGCGAGCGTTTTAGTCAAACTCTCAAGCCCGCGTTTTATTCTGTGACCTTTGGTGCCGGTGGCTCTACGCAGTCTGGTACCTTGCAAGTGGTGAGTGATATTCATGCTGCTGGTGCAGCGGTTGCTCCCCACTTATCCTGTGTTGGCAGCTCACGTGAAAGTGTGCGTACGATGCTTAAGCAATATCAAGCTCTAGGCATTAAACGCATTGTGGCTTTGCGGGGCGACTTACCATCAGGTATGGGCCAGTATGGTGAGTTTCATCATGCCAATGAGTTAGTGGAATTTATTCGTACTGAAACTAGTGATTGGTTTCACATTGATGTAGCTGCTTATCCAGAGTGCCATCCTCAGGCGAAGTCTCCTGCCAGTGATGTCCATTTCTTTGTGCAGAAAATGAAAGCGGGTGCGAACTCTGCGGTTACTCAGTATTTTTATAATACTGATGCTTACTTTCGTTTTGTTGATGAAGCTTATGACTTAGGTGTAATAGAGCCGATCATTGCTGGCATCATGCCGATTACGAATAGCACTCAGCTATTGCGCTTCTCAGATACTTGTGGAGCTGAGATACCACGCTGGATTCGTTTACGCCTTCAGTCTTATGGTGACGACATTGCTTCTATTCGCGCATTTGGTGAAGAAGTTGTGACAGATCTATGTGATCAGCTATTGACAGCAGGTGCACCCGGATTACATTTCTACTCTTTAAATCAAGCAGATGCTGTTTTGGCTATTGCTGATAACTTAGATTTAACAAAGTAAGTCAGCGAAGTAAGCCAGACTCCGTAAGCAGCATATCTAAGGGCTCATCATGTGCTTGGGCCGCCCATTCGGCGCCATTGAGTTTTTGCCAATCAAATCCAATTCCGATGCAGATGAACTTGGGATTGTTATTTCTGAGTGCAGCTAGAGTTCGGTCAAAATATCCACCGCCATAACCTAGGCGCCAATAATGAGTTTTGCCGTTCTCAATAGAGCTAGACCACCCGACGCAGGGAATGAGGATGCAGTCAGGAGTAATTGCTGGTCTTGAGGGGTTATTTGGGTTTGGCTCAGGAACCCCATGTTGGCTTGGGGTCAAAGTATCCCCATCTTGCCATTCATAGAAGTCGAGGTGTTTATCGGGGCGCGCGTAGGGAAGCGCTAGAGCGCATCCAGGATTTTGGTTTGCCCAAGCGATTAATGCTGAACGCAAATCAAGTTCATCTTGTATGGGCCAATAAAGCGCTATAGACCGTAGGGAATTACCATCTTTCACTAAAAACTGATTAAGACCGGCAATTAGCCTCTCTTTGGCTTGAGCATAACTTTGCCCAGCAGCAAATTCTTTGCGTTGGTTTAACAAATCTTGACGAAGAGTTTTTGGCGAATTAGCGTGCATATCGACCATTATCAGGCGAAAATTAGAAGATATAGTAAACAACTTAATGCCAGCCGAATACTGGTAATTATGTACAGGGCTAGATAGTGAAAAAGAAGTCTGAAATTCTCAAGGTTAATCAGTTCCGCTGGACCAAAATTTTGATCCTGGGGCTAGCCTTATCTATGTCCAACACTTTTGCTGAAAAGCCTAAAAAATCAAGTCTTCCTAAATCCTATGAAAGCAAGGCAGCCCCTGCCGAGATTACCGATACAGATCGGATGTTTATTGATTTACGGGAGGCCGCTAGAAAGAATGATGTTTTCCGCACGCAACAGCTTTCATCTAACCTGGCCGCCTATCTATTTGATGATTATGTGACCTACTTTCGTATTAAGCCGCAATTATTTGATAGTGGCGGTGGACCGCGTAGCGATTACAGCGCTGATGCCCAGGTCATTGCATTCTTAAATCAGTATCATGGCACGGCATTGGCTGATCGGATGCGTAACGATTGGTTGTTGGTTTTGGGTAAGCGAAAAGACTGGGCGCGCTTTGATCTAGAGTATGCCAAGTTTGTGTTGGATGATGATACTCAGGTGAAGTGCTATTCCTTGCTGTCAAAATTATCACAAGGCGAGAACCCCACTAAATTAGCAATCGATACGCGATCATTTTTATTAGACCCAAGTTACTTTGGACAAGCTTGCCAAGAGTTAGTTCCTTCCTTGGTTGCTGCTGGTGGAATGACACCAAGCGAGGCTAGGGCGATTGGTCGGGCGGCTAGTGAAAGAGGTTTTGACACAATGGCACGTCGTTTGGGTGGCGAAGATCCTATTGCAGAAATTGTAAAAGCTGCAAAGGCTGATCCAGCAAAAGCGTACCGAGATTTTTTACAAACTTCATCGCGCTATAGCAAAGAAAATCAAGCAGTAGCTTGGGGTGTGATTGGTCAATTTCTGGCAAAGAAATTAGATCCTAATGCTGATGATGCGTATCGCTTGCAGCAAGAGCTTGGTTACAACGAGCTGCTCTCAGTTGAGTCTCAGGAGTGGAAGGTGCGCGCAGGCTTACGTGCTAAGGATTGGAGCTTGGTAAAAAATGCGATAGAGGGCATGAATCCCATAGTGCGCAGTAAAGATGCGGCTTGGACTTATTGGTATGGCCGCGCCTTAAAAGCCGAAGGTCAGGATGCAAAGGCCAAGGAGAGCTTTGAGTTCATTGATGAGCAATACAATTTTTATGGGCAACTGGCTCGCGAAGAGTTAGGTAAGTCAAATCATGCGCCATCTCGTACTAAGGTAACCGAGCAAGACATTGATGCAATGGCCAGTCGTAAGGGGTTTGTGAGGGGCGAGCGTTTATATGCCATGAACCTTCGCTTTGAAGGCAATCGCGAGTGGAACTGGGAGCTGCGCAACATGACTGACAAGCAGTTGTTGGCTGCTGCTGAGTACGCTAAGCGTATTCATTTATACGACCGTGTTGTGAATACCGCTGATCGTACGAAGCAAGAGCATGACTTTAGTTTGCGTTACCCAACTCCATTTAGGGATGAGCTTTCTCCGATTGCAAGACAAATTGACTTAAACCTTGCATGGGCTTATGGACTCATTCGTCAAGAATCACGCTTCATCATGAATGCATCTTCATCGGTAGGCGCCTCGGGCCTAATGCAGGTGATGCCTAATACGGCAAAGTATGTTGCTAAAAAAATTGGCATGCTCAACTACACCAATGACAAGCTCAGCGATACCAATACGAATTTAACTTTGGGCAGTAATTATCTCAATATGGTCTTAGTTGACCTAGATGGTTCTTGGGTGCTGGCATCAGCTGCTTATAACGCTGGCCCCTCTCGCTCAAAAGCATGGCGTGAAAAATTAACAAGCCCAACCGAAGGCGCCATCTTTGCGGAGACTATTCCGTTTAATGAGACGCGCACTTATGTCAAGAATGTACTCTCAAACGCCAATTACTATTCGTCGGTCATGAATGGTCAAGCCCCTTCTTTGAAGCAGCGCCTGGGTGTTATCTCACCTAAGGCAGCTACCCAATCTGAGTTACCTTAATTAGCATTCATTTATAAAAGAGCTTATGAAATACGACATTCTTTTGATTGGTGGTAATGGATTTGTTGGGCGAGTGCTGGCTGCGCAATTACAAGTAGCGGGCTATTCAGTTCTCTTACCTACAAGCCACTTGGCTGCGAGCCGGGAGTTACGGATGTTGCCTAAAGTACATTTAGAGGATGCTGATATTCATGATTTTGATGAACTGCAATCTTTGTGTGCACGCATTCATGACAATGGTGCCGTGATTAATTTGGTGGGTGTCTTGCACGATAAGCCGGCAACGCCTTATGGAAAAGTATTTAAAGCTGCGCATGTAGATTTACCAAAAAATATTATGACCGCGATGCAAATGCATGGTCTCAAGCGCTACCTTCATATGAGTGCTTTGGGTGCAGACTCCAGTGGACCGTCTATGTATCAGCGTAGTAAGGGCGATGGTGAGGCGGCAGTCAAAGCCAGTAGTTTAGATTGGACTATTTTTAGGCCATCAGTCATTTTTGGCGCCCAAGATCAGTTCATTAATTTATTTTCAAAGTTAGCCAAATTATTTCCAGTAATGCCTTTAGCAAATCATCAGGCAAAGTTTCAACCAGTAAGCGTAGATGATGTAGCAAGCGCTTTTGTGATGGCATTAAAGATGCCCCAGACCATTCATGAATCATATGATTTGGTAGGCCCTATGGTCTACAACATGAAAGAGATTGTGGAGTTTGCTGCACGTAAAGCCAAAACGTCTTGTGCCATCATTCCGGTGCCCGCTTTTGTAGGCTATCTACAAGCCTTAGCATTTGAATTTTTGCCAGTACCTACTTTGATGTCACGTGACAATATTGCTTCAATGCAATTGCCTAATGTGTTGCCTGTAAGCGGTAAAGATGCATTAAGTGAAGTGTTCAAAATGAGCCGGCGAAGCCTTGAGGGTATGAAGCAATGAAGATCTATGCAGTCGGTGGTGCAATACGGGATACCTTAATGGGTTTGCCTGTGCACGATATCGACTATGTAGTCGTTGGCTCTAGCGTACATGAAATGATTGCTAAAGGCTTTCGTCCTGTGGGCAAGGATTTTCCAGTTTTTTTGCATCCAGAAACTCAAGCTGAGTATGCGCTAGCTCGTACTGAACGTAAAACAGGCCAAGGGTATAAAGGCTTTCATTTTTATGCGGATTCTTCGGTTACCTTGGAGCAAGACCTAGAGCGCCGTGATTTAACGATGAATGCCATGGCGCAAGAAGTGGGCCCCGATGGAAAACAGTTTGGATCAATCATCGACCCCTATAACGGTCAAGAAGATTTGGCTGCCAAAGTATTTCGTCATGTATCTGATGCTTTTTCTGAAGATCCGTTGCGCTTATTGCGTATTGCTCGCTTTGCTGCACGCTTTCCTGAATTTAGAATTGCCAATGACACGATGTCGGCATTAAAAGCAATTGTTCAGGCGGGCGAGTTAAATGCGCTTTCAGCAGAGCGGATTTGGCAGGAGCTAGCTAGAGGCCTAGTTGCTTCAAAGCCTATGCATATGTTCCAAGTTTTGCTAGATACCGGCGCTGCCAAATCCCTGTTGCCAAGCACGCTTACTGCGAAACTTGCAGAAGAGGCATTTCGTGAATTATTGATTCAGTATTGCGAGGCTAGTAGTAATAACCTAGAAGAGCGCTGTGCCATCATCTTGATGGATTTGTCAGCCTCTGAAATTTGTTCATGGGCTGAATGTGTGCGTATGCCGATTGAAGTGCGTGACTTTAGTGAGATTTTTAGTGAATTAAAGGTGCTGGTTGATAGGCACTCGGAAGCGGCCTATCAAGCTGTCGATGTCTTGGCTTGGTTTAATCGCGCTGATGTTTGGCGTAAGCCAGATCGTGGCCAAGCATTACTGAATCTTGCTGGGAAAATCGGGTTCAATGTTTCTGTATTGGTAGCAGCCATGCGCAATGCTCAGGCATTAAATACCGCAGAGATTATTGCTGGTGTTGAGGCGCAAGACCGATCTAATGGCGAGCGCATTGGCAGTGCATTTGAAGCTGCCAGACTTGCTGCGATTGCTGCCGCATTACAGTCTTAGGCTTTAGAGTCTATTTCTGCCGCGCAGCCCAGGCAGATCTTCTAGAGAAGATCCAGGCAATAAAGTATCTAAATTCTTTGAGAAGGCAAATGCCTTAAAGAGCTCACCCATCTCTGCTTCGGAGAGTAATTTTTGCAATGCGTTGGAAATGGGCAGAAAAGTTTCAGGAGCGCTTGGATCTCCAATCTCGAGCGCAATATCGCCAATGCCGGCATCCAATAAATATCCGGCTTGATTGGTCAAAAAAATATCATCAGCATTTTCTGCCAGCGCACTACGAGCAATTTGTGACCACTCAATATGTGTCGTTAAGTCACAAAGACCAGGCAGATAAAATGGGTCTTGAATTGCATGATGGCGATGGTGTGCCATCAATGTTCCCTCTAGTCTTTGCGGATGGTAATACTCACTTTCTGGAAAGCCATAGTCGAAAGTTAAAAACAAACCAGTATCTAGGTGTTTGGCAACTTGATGCATCCACGCATTAGCAGGCGTATGAAGTTCGGTGACATAGCCTTCGGAAAAGCTTCCATCCAAAAGGCTCTCAGGTAATAACTCTTGATTGACTGGTGAACCTACTTTCCAAAGTAACTTGCCATCCTGAAAGGTAACGCCATACCAATACCAAAATCCATTTTGATAAATGATGGCATCACAAGGAATGGCATCGATCACTTCATTAGCAAGAATGATGCCCTTGAAGTCCTTTGGTAATTTTTCAAGCCAATGGCATTGAGTGGATAACTTCAATTCTTCAACAATATTGCCTATGCACTCTTGCTGACGCTGCGCCAAGTCTGGAGAAATCTCAATGATGTCGTAGTGATCCAAGCTAAATCCAAGATCATATAAGCGACTCAGAATGGACGCGGCAAGTTTTCCCGTACCGGCACCAAATTCAAGGATTTGGGTGGGCAAGCCTTTTTCTTTGAGGCTCTCAAGGACTGGCAACAAGGTGGCGCAAATAGCAGCACCAAAGAGGGGGCTTAATTCAGGAGCTGTAGTGAAGTCCCCACCGGTACCTAATTTATGGGCCCCAGCGCTGTAATAGCCCATTCCAGGCTCATAAAGAGCTATCTCCATATACCTAGAAAATGGCAGCCAGCCGCCCTGAGAGGCGATCTCAGAGGCAATTTTGCCCTTGAGGAGTTGGCTATGCTCCGTTTCTAAGCTGGTCAAGGTAATATCCATAGCTCGCTAGTCTAAGAGAATTTAATTGAACTCACCCCTATCCCAGCAAAAGAAAGCAGTTTTAGTGACCGGCGCCGCCAAGCGTCTGGGTCGGGAAATTGCTTTGCAGTTTGCTCGTCAGGGATGGGATGTTGCCGTTCATTATGGGCGATCTGAGCAAGAGGCTAAAGAAGTTGTCAGAGAAATTGAAATGATGGGGGTTAAATCCCAAGCTTTTCAGGCAGATTTAGCAGACGAAGCGGCTATCAAGAAGCTGTTTACTGCCGTGAGTCAGCAATTTGTAAATCTGCATTGCTTAGTCAATAGTGCATCTATTTTTGAGTACGATCGTGCCAACTCAAATTCCCCGCTGAGCGCACAAAGTTTGCAAAATCATATGCAGGTGAATTTGACTGCACCGATTCTACTTTCTCAATTGATGTTTGAGTTTAAGAAAAATAATTCAAGTAAAGCAGGTAGTGAGAATTTGCCATCTGTCATTCAATTGCTCGATCAAAAGTTGATTAATCTCAACCCAGATTATTTGTCATACACATTATCTAAAGCTGCGCTAGCAACTTCAGTAGAAGTATTAGCCCTTGATTTTGCTCCTCACCTCAGAGTGCTTGGCTTAGCACCCGGAATTTCTTTGCCCTCGGGCGATCAAACTAATGATGGCTTTGAAAAAGCGCATCAAATGACACCACTAGGAAAATCTTCAACACCTGACGATGTTGCAAAGGCAGCCGTCTTTTTAGCTCAGGCTAACGCCATTACTGGAACCACTTTATATGTTGATGGTGGCCAACATTTATTACCTTCATCACGCGATGTAATGTTTAAGACAAATTAAGTAGACTATTTATGCATACTATTCTTTCCCATCCTGCACTTGCTGACTGCCGCCGTTTATTTTTACGAGACTATGAAATCTATATCAATATCGGCGTTCATGATTTTGAGAAAAAAGCAGAACAACGCGTCATTCTTAATGTAGATCTCTATATTCCATTGACTAAGAATACGCCAACAAACGACCAATTAGATGAGGTGGTCGATTATGACTTTATGCGTGAAACCATTAAGGAACGGGCCTCTCAGGGCCATATCCACCTTCAAGAAACATTTTGCGATGACATCGTTGCGGTAATGCTTGCGCATCCCAAGGTATTGGCAGCATGCGTTAGCACTGCAAAACCAGATGTCTATCCAGATTGTTATTCTGTTGGTGTTGAAGTGTTTCGCATTAAGCAGGCATAAGTGAGTAGTTATGGGTGATATTCGTAAAGTAATCTTCGAAGAAAATAAGCTAGAGAAAAAACTCTGTCGCTTAGTTGGTCAAGCTATTGGTGACTTTGGCATGATCGAAGACGGAGACAAGGTCATGGTCTGTGTTTCTGGTGGTAAAGACAGTTATGCCATGCTAGATATTTTGATGAAGTTACGTGAGCGCGCACCGATCAACTTTGAGATCGTGGCCGTTAACCTCGATCAGAAGCAGCCTAATTTTCCTGCAGAAACACTTCCTAATTATTTAAAAAACTTGGGCATCCAGTTTCATATTGAAGAGCAAGATACCTATAGTATAGTGAAGCGTGTTATTCCAGAGGGTAAGACAACTTGCGGTTTGTGCTCCCGCTTACGTCGTGGGATTTTGTATCGCGTCGCAGATGAACTAGGCGCCACCAAAATTGCCTTAGGACATCATCGCGAT
>Ga0209088_10002041_pt1 | contig 12724 bp, 10 predicted proteins | sample S_140625_EF_Meta_FD_187324 | JGI IMG/M metagenome (GOLD analysis project Ga0209088, IMG submission 187324) | Freshwater microbial communities from Lake Simoncouche, Canada to study carbon cycling - S_140625_EF_MetaG (SPAdes) (version 2) | ecosystem: Environmental > Aquatic > Freshwater > Lake ...
TTTCGTGAAACGTTTCGATGCGAATAGCTGGCTGCGTATCACGCGAGCCGTGGATCGATTTGATTTAACTTCACGTGCGGCAGCAGGTCAGTTGTTTAAGAAAGTCGGACCCGATGTTCTCGCGATTGGATTTTCGAGCGACTGGCTTTATCCGACCAGCGAACTGCGCATGGTTGTTGCCGCTGCCACCGCAGTCGGAGTAAACGCCGCTTATCTTGAAGTAGTCACCGATGCTGGTCACGATGGATTCCTTATTCCCGATACGGGTCTAAGTGTCCGACTGCACGCCTTTTTGGGATAATCAGAGCAGGGGAGCGACCAGTTTGGAAACCGCCTCAAGGGCCTGACCCTTCCAGGTGCGACTTTTCCTGTAAATATCCTCCGAATACGGCGAGCATTCCCGTTCGATTGAAGTGATAAAATCACCAATATTATTAAGGGATTCCATGTGATTGATACAGGCTGCTATTTCGTAATTAAAGAAGAGAGAACGCATATCTAAATTAGCTGAGCCCACAATCGCGGTTTCATCATCAACCATGAATAATTTAGCGTGTAGGATGCCTGATTTATAAAAGAGAATTTGGGCTCCCGCTTCTTTTAATTTACGTAAATACCAGCGACGGGCGAAATCGAGTAAGCGATGATCCGAACGTCGCGGCAGAATGATTTTAACTTTAATGTTTTTTTGGGCAGTGCTCAGAAGCAGTCGAAACAAAGTACGGTCAGGCACAAAGTAAGGCGTCATAATGATAATCGATTTCTCTGCGTCTTCGATTAATTTAATATAGGCTTCCCAGAGAGGGTCGCCCACACAATCAGGCCCAGAAGAAATAATTTTTATTTGGGTATCTCCTCTAAGCTTTGGTTGGTGTCTTAAGACTTCTAAGAATTCCTTGGGCTCTCGGTTAGTAGCCTGACACCAGTCCGCAATAAAAACTCGTTCGAGTTCTCCCGCTGCCGGACCGTCAATTAGGAATGAACAATCGCGGTAGCGACGATTGGAGGGAATGTAGCCTAGATAATTGAGACTAATATTTTGACCTCCAATGACTGCCGTCTGTCCGTCAAATAGGGCGATTTTACGGTGGTTTCTCCAGTTCGCCGATCCTTTGCCTTGCATCGGTAGAACTGGATTAAAAGTAGCCACTTCACCACCAGCTTTAATCAAGGGCTGACATAAGAACCTTGGTGTACCGAGGCTGCCGACTCCATCGAGAAGCAATCGAACTTCCACACCAGCTTTTGCCCGCTGAGTGAGTGCGGAAATAATTTCACGGCCAATTGCATCAGCTTTAAGAATGTACGTTTCGATATGAATTCTTTTTTGGGCCTGGCGAATTTCTCGCAATAAAGTTTCGAGCATCATTTTACCATCTTCGTCGCCCAGTACCGTGAATCGATTGCCTTGAATTTCGGAATCACTCGTCAGTTTTTTGGCAACGGCATTAACCTCTCTTTTGTTACGTGCGAGTTGCGTGTATTTTCGGCCGCCCCAGATAAATAAAATGAGTGCTGCGGACTTCGGAATGAGAATCGCTACGCCAATCCAAAATAAAATATAAAAACCTGTCACTCGCGCCCAGGCGGCTCGATAGATAACAAATGCGGTACAGGCGTAATTAATCCACGGCAGTAGAAAGGCTAGTTCAGGCAGACGATTTAATACCTGTGAGGCGTCCTGCATAGGTTAAGACTAAACACTCCCCGTTAACTGGACACAAAAAAAGACCCCGGTTTCCCGGGGTCTTGATGTGGAAGCTAATCGAGAGATTAGTTGCCGGCCTTGTCGAGCAAGTCGCCGAGACTGTTGAAGTCTCCGCTGCCAGAGGAACCCGTGGAACCGCCGCCCGATGAAGGAGCCGCAGGGGCGCCGCCGGTGGAAGGTCCTTTGATACGCTCGTAGGAGGAGATTTCGGCCTGAAGGCGTTCTGCGTCGTAGTTAGCGGCCTTGATGGAGAGACCGATACGACGGTCTTCTTTATCAATCTTGATAACACGTGCGCTGACTTCTTGGCCGACTTTGACGACGTCCTTAACATTTTCCACGCGCTGTTCAGCGAGTTGGGAAACGTGAACGAGACCGTCAATTTCTTCCGAGAGTTCGATGAAGGCACCGAAGTTAGCCACTTTGGAAACCTTACCTTTAACGAGGTCACCAATGCGGAACTTCTTGTCGATGTCGCTCCAAGGATCAGTTTGAATTTGTTTAACGCCGAGGGAGATGCGCTGTTGGTCGATATCTACATCGAGAACAATCGCTTCAACGTCGTCGCCTTTCTTCATAACTTCAGCAGGGTTGTTGATACGACGGGTCCAGCTCATGTCGGTGACGTGAACCATACCATCGATACCATCTTCGAGTTCCACGAACGCACCGTAGTTGGTGAGGTTGCGAACTTTTCCATGAACGCGAGCGCCCACTGGATAGTTGTGACGAACTTTTTCCCATGGATTTTCTTCGAGTTGGCGGATGCCCAAGGAGATTTTTTGCTCTTCCTTGTTAACGCTGATGATGACAGCGTCGACTTCTTGGCCGACTTTAAGAATGTCGGAAGGTTTCTGTACGCGCTTGGTCCAGGAGAGTTCGGAAACGTGAACGAGTCCTTCAACGCCACCTTCAATTTCAATGAAGGCACCGTATTGAACGAGGTTAACGACTTTACCATGAACTTTTTGACCCACTGGGTAACGCTTTTCGATACCTTCCCATGGATTAGGCTGAGTTTGTTTGAGACCGAGTGAGACGCGTTCGCGATCACGATCCACTTCAACCACCATGACCGTAACTTCTTCGCCTACTTTCACCACTTCGCTCGGGTGGCCAATGCGGCCCCAGCTCATGTCGGTGACGTGTAAGAGACCATCCAGACCGTCGAGATCCACGAACGCACCATAATCGGTGATGTTCTTGATGATGCCGCGACGGATGGTGCCAGGTTTAACTTCTTCAAGAAGTTTACGACGGCTTTCACCACGTTGCTCTTCGATGAGCTCGCGACGGGAGACGACGAGATTTTTCTTCTCTTTGTTAATTTTGATAATTTTGAAATCGAAAGTTTGGCCAACGAAAACATCGAGGTTCTTCGGAGGATTGATATCGATTTGGGAGGAAGGCATGAATGCATCCACGCCCACCGAGACGATGAGTCCGCCTTTAACGACAGACTTGATGCGGCCTTGAACGATGGAGCCTTCTTGGCAGTTAGCTTCAATGCTTTCCCATTTACGAATTTGAACTGCGCGATCGTAAGATACGGTCGGCGTGCCATCCTTGTTTTCCAGTTTCTCGAGATAGACTTCGAGATCCATGCCGACTTGGATTTCGGCCATATCGGGGAACTCGGCTTGGGGGATGAATCCCTCGGACTTGCCTTTGATGTCGACGACGACGTCTTTATCGCCACGGATTTCCGTGACCTTGGCTTTGATGACCGAGTGAGGTTTGAGCGCGCCGAAATTAGAATCGGCGAGCAGTTTTTCCATGATGCTCATATTATGTTTTTTTGACTAGTTGTCCTGGGCGTCCGAAGACGTTTCCAGGGTTTTGGTTGTTGTTAGGAACGAACCTTTAGAGATTCCACTAACACAAGTTAGCGGGCTAAAGGGAGGTTGAAAGAACCTGTTTACACCCCCCATTGCAAGTCGATTATGACCCAGTGTTAGTAATTATTTTCCTTAAATCAGGGTCCTGGCTCCACCCCTCACGGACGATTAAAGACTGTAAAACCTTAAGCCCGAGTTCTTTTTGACCATTTTTCATTAAAAATTGTCCGAGTTCCCAAACGAGTCCATCGTCCAAACTATTTAATTCGCTCCAGTCATCAATCGGCCAAACCACTGGCTTCCCCTCTTCGACGAGTGCTTTGACATATTCATAAGCTAGAGGAATCGATGGCTTCTTGGTTAAAGTCGAAAGCATTAACTCGAGATTGAGTTCTGGGTTTTTCACTTTGCGAATCAGGCAACCACGTATCGCTGCATAGGGTCCGAACTCATCCGGTTTATTTGCATAATTTTTTAACTGGGTCGCAATGTTGACGGTAAAGGGTTTGTAAAACGGATCCCCCAAGATGGTTCCTTGCCAGCTCACTACGGGCGTTGCGAACCACGCAGCTTCCCCCGCACATTTTCCGCGCATCAGTCCATTCACTAAAAAATCTGGTCTCATCGTGAAACTTAAAAAAGGTTCGTAGACATTACCCGAAGTGAGTCCGGCGCCTTGTCTCACTAATAACGCTGCCCAATTACTTTCTGGTTTTTTTAATGAGCTCGCCGAAAAACTATGCAGGTGTAACGCAATCGCGCCGGGTGCTAATTTGACGCGAGGTAAGGCAAATCGCCCGCTTGGAGTTTGCGAATACCAACCTAAATAAAAGGCCGGAGCTTCCGACCTCGCCCGTTCATCAAAAAGTTTTGGGGATGAATCAATGTCGGTTGGGAAACCATAGAGTTGGGTGATTTCGGCGGAATTTTTAAACCAGATATCGCCTTCTTTGTAGGGCCCGCCGACATCGACATAGCTGCGTCCTCTCAGACCCAGTTCCTCCGCCCGCCACGCCCCCATCAGTGCTTTTAAGGTGTCGGTGGGGGTCGGTCCGTCGAGTCGACTGGTGCGAACAATTTCCGTAATTTCTGAAGAGTCAGGAAAATCCTGACTAAACCATGGATTGGGTTTCATGCCCACCGGATTTAGATTCACCGCCGCTAATAAGGCCAGTTCACTATCGACACAGGCATGGTCGCCACGCGTTATTTCACGCGTTTCAGTGGCGGGCTTAAATGCACTGGATTTAATTTTTAAGGGCACGCCATAGACGGTAATCAACCATGAGATTTTTGGATTCTCGGTTGGGATAAAATCTTCCCGTCCGTATAGGTCTTTATCCCGATTTATTTTTCCGGAAATAAATTTCATTTCAAGAAGCTGTCGGCGTAACGGATTAAGAATACTCTGACTGTATTGATCCCAACTTATTTCTTCAGTGGTGGGCAAGGGTAGGCTGATGAGATTGGCTTCAGGAATTCCGCGTTTACGCATCAACGCTTTGGCAATCAGAATGCCGTCAGGAGCATTATCATTCGCTAAAACAATGGTGGTCGTCGGATCAATGTCGGCACGAAGTTCCACCCTAAGCAGACCGATTAAAATGAGCAGACACAACCGCATTAGAAGTTCACGCTATCTAAAAAACCGCTCAGAGGAAGTTTGAAATCCTAAGGCTTAAGTCGATTGCTGTAATCAATAATCCCCGCCGCCACAGATTCCGCGAGTTTTTGACGATAGTTCGGATTAGCAATTTGTGCACCTTCGGCCTGGCTCGAAATAAAACCGCCTTCCACCAAGATGCCCGGGCAGTTTAATGATTTAAGAACAGCAAACCGTGCACGTTTCACCGCTCGATCTTCTGTGCCCATCGTGTTGACGGTGCGTTGGTGTACACTCCAAGCTAAAAGCAGGTTCAACGCATCGAGGCGATTTCCGGGGAGCATGATGCTACTCGCGGTGTTTTTGGAATGATTAGTCGATGATTCTCCCGCGACGGTTAGGCAATAGGTCTCAATCCCCGAAGTGGTTGAGTCTTTTGGTGCACCTCCGTTGAAGTGTAAGCTGATAAATAAATCCGCCTTTACTTTATTAGCATAGTCGCAGCGGTCGGGTAGGTCGACAAACTTGTCTTTTTCTCGGGTGAGCAAAACTTCAAAACCCAGTTTTTCTAAAATAATTTTAAGTCGTAGTGCGGTATCGAGCGTCGCAGATTTCTCGCTGTAATTGTACATTTTACTCATAATTCCAGGGTCTTTGCCGCCATGTCCGGGATCGATGACAATCCGTCGAAAACCAATGCCGAATGGTGCTTTATTTCGCCAGATGAGTGGGACTAAAACTTTATCATAGTCCACGCGGTCTATCGCCAGATTTCCTTTGATGAGAGTTAACGACTCTGTCAGCCAGACTTTCACTCCTCCGATGGTGATGAAGGGTTTTTTATTTTCTGCAAAAACGTCCGGCAGATTTTTTCCAGCGTAACGCTCTGATTCGGCGGGATCTGTTTTGAGTGCAGGTACCGGTTGCAGCCCTAAAAGTTTTAAGGTTTCACCCAACGATACATCAGGCCTCGCCCAAGCATTAGGAGTGACGCCTAACCACAAGAAAAAGGCGAAGAGTATAAGGGTGGGCCCGCGGGCTTTCACGGTATTACTCGGTATCGTTTTCGCCGTTATCCACCGAGGAATCGTCCTCTTGATCATCATCCGAAGGTTCGGCATTATGAATGAGTTTACGACGATTTTCCTGCAAAGGGGTGAGGCCTACCACGATAGCTCGTCCGGTGCGCTTGGGTTCATTATCGCGGGTACAAATGTGCATGAGTTCGGTGATGGCTTTATTCATCGTTTCTAGACCGATCTCCGGGTGCTCTAATTCGCGGTAACGATACTGTAAGAGCAGTTTTACTTTATGTCCGTGATAAAGGAAATTTTCAGCACGACGAACTTTGATCATTAAGTCATGCACATCAATCCGTGGACGGAGTTTAATTTCCTTCACTTTCGTCGTCGTCTTTTGATGCTTATGTTTCTTCGCTTCTTCGTATAAATATTTTCCGTATTCAATTAATTTACAAACGGGCGGCACCGCGGTGGCCGCAATTTCAATTAAATCAACGCCGTGTTCTTGCGCTAATTGTAAAGCTTTAGTGGTCGGCATCACGCCAAGCATTTCACCTTTCGCCGTGATTACCCGAATCTCGGTCGCCCGTATCTTCTCGTTACGTTTGGGTCCTTTATCTTCTCGGCTGCGATTATTGAAGCGCTGCTGACTAGAGCTGGATGGTTTTTTGGGCCGAGGGCTATTCGGGCGATAAGGGGTTGCCATTAGGTATCTTCGTGCGTGTCGTTACCTATTTAACTTCCACTTTTAATCGCCATGGTTCAAGCACCGATTGCGTCGGTGGAGATAAATTATCACTCACTCTCTAGTCGCTTTATCTCCGCCAAGACCTGTTGGCCGTGCTCCCCTGGTTCAACTTTTGAAATGACCGATTGCAAAACACCCTCGCCGTCAAAGAGGTACGCAGCACGCAATGGACCAAAATATTTCTTACCATACATCGACTTCTCAACAATCGCATCGAGTGCCTTCGAAAATTGATCCTCGGGGTCGGAAACCAGAGTGTACTTGATCCCGTTCTTCTCGGCGTATTTTACGTGAGAGCTGCTCTTATCTCGGGAAACGGTTATGGTCTTAAATCCTTTACGAGCAATGACTTGTAAATCTTCAGAGAGGGCACAGGTCTGTTTATCGCAGGCGGAGGTATTATTGCGCATGTAGACCGAAACTAAGGTCGGACCATCAATAAGTTCAGAAAATCGGACAGTTTCGACTTTTCCCTTCAAAACAGCCTCAATTTCGAAGTTTAACTTAGGTTTTTTGCCTATTTTGTGCATAGGCCTATTCAATTGTCGGGCTGCGCTAAACTGTCAAATGGGTGGCCTTTATTCTCGGTTAATTAGATCGCGATGAGATTAGCTACCTTTCCCCTTTACAAAAGCCCCCCCGTGGTCTTTGTTCCGACCCTTTCCGCCATGCAAAAGACCCGCAAGTCGATCTCCAAACGCTTCAAAATTACCGGTACCGGTAAAGTGATGCGCAAGTCCCCTAACGGACGCCACCTTCTTAGTTCTAAGTCGCGCAAGCAACGTCGTCGCGCCAATAAAGACAAGCGTGTCGATTCCGGTTTCGAAAAGAAAATGTTGGCTTCCATGCCATTCGCGTAAATCGACTGCCTAAAATTTCTGGCCGAACGGGTGTTCATTAAGGCGACCCCCAGGCCATTAAACTAACCATATAAACAACATACCAACATGCCTAGAGCAACCAACGGTCCAGCTACCAAAGCACGCAAACGTCGTGCGATTCGCGCAGCTAAGGGCTACTTCGGAAATAAATCACGTCTCTACATCTACGCTCTCGAAGCTGTACAACGTGCCCAAAAATTCGCTTACCGCGATCGTCGCAAAAATAAATCGACGTTCCGCCAATTGTGGATCGTGCGTCTTAACGCCGCCTGCCGTCCTCAAGGTATCAGCTACAGTCGTTTAGTGAATGGTCTGAAAAAGGCCAACATCACCATCGACCGTAAAAATCTCAGCGAGCTCGCTATTCATGATGCCCCAGCTTTTGAGGCAATCGTGACCTTGGCTAAAGCCGCTTTGAAGAAGTAAATTCTGCTTCCCAACGGTTTAACAAGGCCCCGAGATTCGGGGCCTTGTTGTTTCTGGAGTGCTTTCGCTTGCCGATTTCCCTCTCCATCGCACAAATCTAACCCATGCAGCAACAGCTAGCCCAGCTCGTCGCCACCGCCCAGGCCGAATCCAAATCCGTCACCAACCGTGCCGAGATGGAAGCTTTCAAAGCCCGCGTGGTCGGTCCGAACGGTTCACTCACCGCTGCGATGAAAGGGATGGCGACTCTTTCCAAGGAAGAACGTCCCCTCGTTGGTAAATTAATTAACGAAGCAAAAAAATCGGTCGAAGAAATTCTCGCCGCATTGCTCACCAAAATTGAAGACGCCGAAATTGGTTCCGCCCTCGGCACTCCACTCGATCCGACTTTAATCGGTAACGAAACTCCCGCTGGTTTTATTCATCCGCTCTCTCGCACGCGCGAAAAAATTCTTAATACTTTTAAGAAATTAGGTTTCACCATCGCCGAGGGTCCCGAAATCGAAACGGAGTGGCATTGCTTCGATGCACTCAACACGCCCGCTGATCACCCGGCGCGTGATATGCAGGATACGCTTTATCTTCCTAAATCATTCCGCTCCGTGGACGCTCCTCGCCGCGGTGAAGAAGCCCTCGTCTTACGTACTCACACTTCTAGCGTCCAAATTCGTACGCTCCTGAATCGTAAACCTCCTTTCCGTATCGTGGCTCCCGGTCGTTGTTTCCGCCGCGATGCCGTTGACGCGACTCACTCGGCCAACTTCCACCAAATCGAAGGTCTCTGGATCGACCATCAAGTCACCTTAGCCGACCTGCGTGGAATTCTCGACTTCTTCGTGAAAGAAACCTTCGGTGCTGACGCCGAAATCCGCCTGCGTCCTTCTTATTTCCCATTCACTGAACCGAGTTTTGAAATGGATTTACGCTCTCCGAATCTGGGCCGTCTCTCCAATCGCTGGATCGAAATCATGGGCTGTGGTTTGGTCGACCCCAAAGTGCTCGAGCTTTGTGGATTAAATCCTAACGAATATTCGGGCCTCGCTTTCGGTTTGGGCCTCGAACGTATCACCATGTTGGTTCATGGCATCGACGATATTCGTCACTTCTATAACAACGATCTCCGCTTCCTGCGTCAGTTCGCCTAAATCATGAAAGCCTCTTTCCAAGCGCTCGGTCGTCACGTGGATCTTTCCGGAGTCACTCCTGAAAAATTATCCGAGGTTTTGCCGATGCTCGGCCTAGAAGTGGAATCGATTCATTCATTCGGCCTCGCCCCATTGCCTTTTGTCGTGGTCGGAGAAATTCAGGCTTCTGAAAAACACCCGCAAGCGGATCGTCTCAGCGTTTGTCAGGTCGATGTCGGTGATGGCACCATCCGCCAAATTGTCTGCGGTGCGAAAAATTTCAAAGTGGGTGACCGCGTCCCTGTCGCTCTTCCTGGTACAATCATGCCGAGCGGATTCGAAATCAAAGTTTCGAAACTGCGCGAAGTAGAATCGCAAGGGATGATGTGCTCATCTGAAGAATTGGGTCTCGGTAAGGGTGAAGATGGTTTACTCATCCTCACCGCCCAAAAGCCCGCCATCGGCACACCCTTAAATAAACTCTACGGCAAGCCTGATTCAGTTTTAGAAATTTCCGTCACGCCTAATCGTGGTGATTGCCTGGGTTATCGTGGCCTCGCTCGCGAAGCGGCCGCCGCACTGGGCTTAACTTTAAAACCTCTCACGGTTAAAACAGCTGCCGGACTCTCTTCAGCGCCTTCCGCGAAAGATGCTTTTAAATTTGTTCGTTCAGAAAATTCTTTCTGTCCGTATTACACCGCTCGCACTCTGCGTAATGTGAAAGTGGGTCCGAGCCCCGATTGGCTCCGTCGCGATCTCGAAGCAGTCGGCCTTCGCCCCATCAACAACGTCGTTGATATCACCAATTGGGTCATGCTCGAGCTAGGACAACCGTTACACGCTTTTGATGCCGCCAAAGTAAAAGAGGGTATTGAAGTCCGTGCCGCTAAACCCGGTGAAGAGCTAACCTTGCTCGATGGTAAAAAACTTTCACTTGATTCTACTTCTTGGGTTATCGCTGATGCTCAACGTCCTTTAGTTCTCGCAGGCGTTATGGGTGGCGTTGACAGCGGAGTCTCTGCTACCACCACCGATATTATTTTAGAGTCTGCTTGGTTCGTTCCCGGTGAAGTACGTCGTATCGCACGTCGTGCCGGTATTTCAACCGATTCTTCTTATCGCTTTACTCGTGACGTGGATCCCGCGGGTGTTGAACTGGCTTCACGTCTGGCGACCGATTTATTAATCGAACTCGCGGGTGCTGAAGTGGTCGGTCCCGCTGTCAGCGCAGGTAAACCTCCCCGCGCTGATGTTAAAATCGAACTCCCTGCTGGATTCGTTGCTACCAAGTGTGGTGCACAAATTACCGATGCCGATGTCGTGAATGCCTTACAAAAACTCGGCTTCACGGTCGAAAAATCTAAAGAAGGTTTCAGTGTCACCGTTCCCTCTTTCCGTTCGGATGTAACGCGTCCGATTGATTTAGTTGAAGAGTTTATCCGTATCTACGGAACCCACCAAATTCCTGCAGGCCGTCCGATTGCTCCTTTGCCCGGGGATGAAGATACTCGCTCCTCAGTTTTTACCCGCGAAGTTACTTCACGTTTAATCGGTGCAGGTTTTTCTGAGTGTTGTCATTACACACTGCGCGATGCTGCTGAGTGCGATCGTACCGTCGGTGTTGAACACGCAAAACTTCTCGCCTTAGAAAATCCTTTGACTGCTGATCAGTCTCACGTTCGAGCTTCGCTAGTTCCTGGCTTAGTCGGCGCACTTTCTCGAAATGTTGCCGTGAATGCTGACCCTCGTGGATTCTTCGAAGTCGGCGTAGTCTTCCGTCCGCAAGCCGATGGAGCTGTCCGTGAATTTTTATCGGTCGCCTTCGCTGCTCCCGCTGAAGCCCTCGTTCGTTCATGGAAAGTTCCTGCAACGTTCGATATCATCAAAGCTAAACGCTTCCTGCAAGATATTGCCCAATTGGCCGGAGTTGCTGCGACACGACTTTCTTTCACCGATGCCAAGAGTGCACTCTGGCAATCTGAACACGCCGCTAACTTGAGTGACCGTGGACGTTCAGCTGAAGGTGCCTGTGGTGTCGTCGAACTTCGTTGGACCCGCTCGCTCGGACTCAAGGGTTCTATCATCGCCGGTGAAGTCATGTTCCCTCGTTCAAGTTTTGTGGATGTTCAACGCATTCCTCGTTTTGAAGCCTTTTCATCTTTCCCTCCCGTAACTCGCGACGTCGCGGTGATTGTCCCGGTAGCTACAACTGCCTCAGAAGTTCTCACCCGCGTGCAACAAGCTGCGAGCAAAGCCGCAGGTAAGGAATTTGATTTAGAATACGTTAATTGCTTCGACGTGTTTAATGGTCCTGGCTTACCTGAAGGTTCCAAGAGCTTGGCTTTTGAAATCCGCTGGCGCCATAACGACCGCACACTCACCGATGAAGAAACCAATCGTGCTCTCGGTACGGTCATCGCTGCTTTAGAAAAAGGAGCCGGTTGGGTCATTCGCAAATAACTATGGCTAAAGGTTTAGACATTGATCACTTGGCGAAATTAGCGCGTCTGAATTTAACCGCTGATGAAAAAGTTCTGTACTCCAATCAGTTAACTCATGTTTTGACCTATTTCGAAACGCTCGCGAAGGCTGATTTACCTGCGGTTTCTGACGTGGCCATGGTCGTTAGCGAAAAAGCATTAAGAAGCGATGAACCAGGAGTGTCTCTGGGTTCTGATGCTGTCACTAAAATTGCTCCTGCCTCCCATGACGGACAGATTTCTGTGCCACGGGTAGTGGATGATGAATCCTAAGACATGGCTGAAGAGATTTACAAATTATCAGCCACTGAAATCTCCAGCCGTCTTGCAGCTGGTAAACTGACTTCTCGTGCTGTCGTCGAAGCGTTAATTGTTCGTTATCAACAACTCAATAAAAAGATTGGTGCGTTTACTTCGTTGGATGAAAAAGATGTTCTCGCCCAAGCCGACGCTTCAGATGCTCGTCGCAAAGCGGGTAAAGTTTTAAGTCCTCTCGATGGTATTCCCGTAGCGATTAAAGAAAATATCGCGGTGAAGGGTCAGCCACTGACTTGTTCGAGTAAAATGTTAGCGAATTTGGTTTCACCGTACGACGCACACGTCGTCGAAGCTTTGAAATCCGCCGGTGCAATTATCTATGGTCGTTTAAACATGGATGAATTCGCGATGGGTTCCTCGACCGAGAATTCGGCAATTCAAAAAACTTTTAATCCTTGGGATCTCACCTGTATTCCAGGCGGATCTTCGGGTGGTAGTGCCGCCTCCTTAGCTTCTGGTTTAGTTCCTTTAGCTCTGGGTTCAGATACCGGTGGTTCCATCCGCCAACCTGCCTCGCACTGCGGTATTGTGGGCATGAAACCGACCTACGGTTTGGTTTCGCGCTTTGGACTCGTG
>Ga0209088_10002043_pt1 | contig 12722 bp, 11 predicted proteins | sample S_140625_EF_Meta_FD_187324 | JGI IMG/M metagenome (GOLD analysis project Ga0209088, IMG submission 187324) | Freshwater microbial communities from Lake Simoncouche, Canada to study carbon cycling - S_140625_EF_MetaG (SPAdes) (version 2) | ecosystem: Environmental > Aquatic > Freshwater > Lake ...
AATCGGGTTATTCAGTAGCGGTCGAATGTGCAGAGTGGGTTCTTGCCAATGAATAAATATATGATTGTTTTGATTTGATTTGATTTGATTTCATGTATGATTATAACTAATAATTTATCTAACTATCGTCTTTTTATTGCGTCATTGTCATCCTCGTGATGGTGGTGGAGAATTAGATGGTGTGCGTGGTCCTGGTGGAGAATTAGATGGTGTGCGTGGTCCTGGTGGAGGATTAGATGGTGTGCGTGGTCCTGGTGGAGAATTAGATGGTGTGCGTGGTCCTGGTGGAGAATTAGATGGTGTGCGTGGTCCTGGTGGAGAATTAGATGGTGTATGTGGTTGACGACGTCTTTGTATAGCTTGTGTGCGTGGTTGACGACGTCTTTGTATAGCTTGTGTGCGTGGTTGGCGACGTCTTTGTATAGCTTGTGTGCGTGGTTGGCGACGTCTTTGTGCAGCTAGTCTCATAGATCGTCTTGGAGTATTCACCATCTGATACTGAATAATACACGTATATAGTATATGTTTATTTTTTACTCATTTAATGCGGTCTTTCCAATATGAACAAATATTGATTCGCATCGCCATTATATTCCGAATAATTGGCTTGGGCATGGACGATAAATCCACACGAACGCGCCTTGGATAAAATCGCGTCGGGCTCTTCCATATAATATACCATTTCATTTTGGCGAATATTGTTTGTAGCGCCGTCTGTAAATGTCTCCTTCATGGTTACGGTCGAATCTTTGGAATAGTTGGAAAAATCATAGGTAGAGTGATAGCTAAACTCTTGGTAATCGATTTTCGTATCTGTAATTCGTTTGTTTGCATATAGTTGAGGGGTCTGCAAAGACGTGGGTTTGCCAGCAGGTACAATCGTATCGAATTTGTGTGGGTCGACTACATGGAGAATCAAATAACCATTGGGTTTCAACCAATAAAAGCAGTTTTGGAAAAACTCGAGTGTGTTGGGGAATTGATATATAGTAAATCCTGTGCACAATACGTGGGAAAATGTGGACCGATCATAGGCCATGGGATCGGTCACGTCGCCACACGTAATCGAAAGATCCGGATACCTAGATTCTGCGTATTGTTTCATGGTGGGGGATATATCAATACCCTCGACGGTATATCCAGCCATTTGTATGGCATTTGTAAGAGCACCTGTCCCGCTACCCACGTCTAAAAAGGTGCTGTGTTTTTGTGATGGCATGGTTGCATCCACAATTTTTGCCCATTCATAATCGACCCGTTTGACTGGCTGCATAATTTCGTCATAAATACTCACATAGAAATCATCATAAATTGCGGTTTGCTGTTTCAAAACAAAAGGTAACTCTTGACTAAATCCTTCCGTCTTTAATGGTTTTGCCATCCGATTATAAAGGATTGTACATAGGAGAATGATACCGAGAGAAAGGGTCAGTAGTAACCAAGCATATTTGCGATTGGTAAGTATATTCATCAGGGTCATGGTTTTGGTAGTTGTCGTATTCAAGTATATATTTAGTTCTATATACTTGATAGATTAGATATTTACACTGTATTTCGCAACTGTGTTCGCGTATTGTTGAAAAACATGTCGCGACCCACTGTGGGTTGTGATGCTACATTACGGTGGGGCGTTGTATCAAATGCGAATTGTTGGAACAAGAGGGGATTGGGCTGTTGAACGGGGGGTTGTCCGGGATCTACCGTCACTTTATATAGATCGCTTTGGGAGGATGGGACATAGACATCTTGACCCATGCCACGCTGGATCGCGAAATGTTGGTTTCTCAGCATGGTTTCTGTATCGATATTGTCCATGAAAAATCGTGTGGGGCCTTTTGCGCTTGAAATGGGACCTGTATATACTGCACTAGGCGAATAGGTTCCGGGATCAGATGGCGCCGGTGTTGTGGCGGGTGGCTTGCGAACATTTGCTGATGGATATAGGACGAATTTTGTAGACACGGCTCGGCCATCGACCATTGCCGGTAGGGGTGTCGACGGAAAATGGCGGTCTTGGATTCTGCTATTGAGTTCATCCACTCGTTCATTCTGTCCATAGTAGACTCCTTGTGTTACTCCATAAAGGGGTCCTTCGCGGTTTAAAGACATACCATCTAAATCAACTTGCATTTCTTCTGTTGTGTTCTCTTCTATTCTATAGTAACCAAAGAAACTATTCCTTGTGGAATCTATGATAGTTCCTTTTTGTCCATGGTCCTCCCCCCCTTTTGGATTTTTCTACAAAAAGTAGACGTCAATTTTCAAAAATGGACATTTTTAAAAATGTCCAAAACTGAAAAAAGCGCCGGAGAATTTTGCAAAAAATCACGTTCACTCGTACACGAGCTAAAATGCAAAATCATAATTTTTGTATGACTGCATAACTTTTTTCAGGCGTTTTTTCGGTTCTATGGATTCATAGAACTTTTTTACGCCGGGTTCTAAAAAGCGCGCGAGATTCGTATTGGATCCTTTATGACACCATGTATCGTCACATGGTCCAAGATATTTTCTTTGAAATTTCCACTCGTACAACTTCAACATGGCCCGACCTTAGAACCGAAAAAGCGCGCTGAATTTTGGTGGATGTTGAAAAAGTATGATGATTATGATACTTTTTCTTGTGTTTTCAATTTTATTTTTACATATCGATAAACAAATAGTATCCATGGTATCCAAGAGAAGCAAATGCCAACATGAGAATGAGTTCAAAGATTTTTCTTGGTGTTTCTTCTTTCATGAGACCAATGTATACCAAAAGCGGGCCTACTATGAGTATATGAATATAGTTGATCCATGCATCCTTTTTATACAAGGATTTGTAGATATGGTATAGAATTACTATGATTCCTGTTGCAAGGATAATGTTATACAAGATTTTTGGCATGCTCGATTGCTGGATACCAATATACCCCAAAAAGGTTGAGAAAATGAGTATGTGGGCTAAATGAACATAGGCTTCTTTCATGTTTGTTATATATAATATACTAATCTGTGACATATTATATTCTTGGTTTTCCAAGATATTGGATTCTTGTTCGAAAACACCTGTTTTACTTTATTTGTACCCTTTTGACTAGACCTTGGATTTTTCTACAAAAAGTAGACGTCAATTTTCAAAAATGGACATTTTTAAAAATGTCCAAAACTGAAAAAAGCGCCGGAGAATTTTGTAAAAAATCGAGTTTGCCTGACAACGAGTGAAAAGTCAAAATCATATTTTTGGTATGACTGCATAACTTTTTTCCGGCGTTTTTTCGGTTCTATGGATTTATAGAACTTTTTTACGCCGGGTTCTAAAAAGCGCGATTGATCCGTTTCGGATCCTTTATGAGACCAGTTCTCATGTCATTTTCCAAGGTATTTTCTTTGTATTTTCCACTCATACAACTTCAACTTGACCCGTCCTTAGAACCGAAAAAGCGCGCGACCGAGATTCATCGTTTCACCAAAAAACGGCGATTTCTTCTTTTTTCAAAGAAAATAAGGATTCTTTCAAAATACAACAAAAGGTTCTTTTTCCATGAAAACTAAGAATCCATCAAAAATGAGAAAATCCACGTTTTCCAAGAAAACCAAGAATCCATTAAAAATGAGAAAATCCACGTTTTGGCCAAAAACTGAATTGTTCCCTTTTGTCTGTGGTAGGTGGTACCCTTTTGATTTTTTCTACAAAAAGTAGGCGTCAATTTTCAAAAATGGACATTTTTAAAAATGTCCAAATCTGAAAAAAGCGCCGGAGAATTTTGTAAAAAAATCGAGTTCACTCGTATACCCGCAAAAAGTCAAACACATTATTTTTGTATGACTGCATAACTTTTTTCCGGCGTTTTTTCGGTTCTATGGATTCATAGAACTTTTTTACGCCGGGTTCTAAAAAGCGCGCGAGATTCGTATTTAATCCTTTATGAGACCATGTATCGTGCTATTTTCCAATATATTTTCCTTGAAAATTCCACTCGTACAACTTCAACATGGCTCGACTTTAGAACCAAAAAAGCGCGCGACACGATCGAACAACTTTGTAAAAACCCTCGATTTCTAGTGTTTTCCAAGAAAACTAAAAATCCTTAAAAAGTGAATCTACCCTTTGGATTTTTCTACAAAAAGTAGACGTCAATTTTCAAAAATGGACATTTTTAAAAATGTCCAAAACTGAAAAAAGCGCGGGAGAATTTTGTAAAAAATCGTCTTCACTCGAGTACGAGCAAACTACCAAAAATATCATTCTACCTTGACTGCATAAAATTTTGCGTCCAACCTTTAGGCGTTTTTTTGGTTCTATAATTTATAGAACGGAAAAAACGCCGATGGAAAAAAAAGCGCGCCAAAATTATAAGTGTACTATCTGTCTCTTTGTATGCAGCAAACCCAGCGATTTTCAAAGACATTGTTCTACCCGTAAACATGCCCATAGAACCGCTTTCACTGAAAAAAACGCCGATTTATCGAGTCAGCGGATTCTCTTTGAAAAACCACATAGCTGCACATTTTGCGGCAAAGCCTACTCGGCAAAAAACAGTTTATGGTATCATTCCAAGAAGTGTACCATGACTCAAAACGTGAAACCACACGATTTTGTTGAAATCTTGGAAAATCGCGTGTTTCAAGAAAACAACAATTTTGTTGAAAATGAACCCCAAGACCTTGGAGAATACAACAACCAAGAAACTGAAGAAACCCAACAATACCATGAAAATAGAGAAAATGAGGTTTATGAAGAGTCTGAAACATTTCCCGAAATCTTGGAAAATGAGAATATCAAGATGGAACAATCAGAAGATCTAGAAGAGAACGACATCTTTTCATCCGATATGAACGCACAAATAATCCAGCTTTTGAAGCATGTTTTGAAAAAAAATGCCGAGCTATCGAGTCAAGTGACTCAACTAAAAACGGACGTCAAACTCGATGTCAAAGACCAACTCTCGGAACAGCTCGCCCATTTTGCATCCACCCTGCAACCCAGTGTTACAAATCATCATACCAATCATAACAATACCCAGTTTAATATGAATTTTTTCTTGAATGAACAGTGCAAAGATGCCGTCAATGTAAGCGACTTTATCGAATCCCTCCAACTCACTTTGGAAGACTTGAAAATGGTGGTGGAAAAAGGGTTTATCATGGGAAACTACCAAATTATCAAAGATAAATTCAATGAGCTTGGCGTGTATCGACGCCCAATTCATTGTTCCGATCTCAAACGCGAGACCATCTATGTACGAGAAAATAACGAGTGGCAAAAAGAACCCCCCGAGCACCCCACCCTCCAAAAACTGGTTAATTATGTCGCACACAAGGTGTGTATTCAGAGCAATATATGGCACAAAGAAAATCCCGACTTTATGCAAACTCAAGAAAAGAAGGATCAGAGTTTATTGATCATGAATAGTGTCTTGGGCGGAGCCAATGGAAAACCGATTTACGAAAACAAGGCGCGTATCGCCAAGAATCTGATGGAGTTTGTCGAAATTGACAAGAAACGCTATAGAATGTAAAATGTGTCTAGAAAAATGGCCAACAACATGGGGAATTGCCAAGTGCTAAATATATTTCGATGTGTCTTGTCATTCATAATCATCACTTTTACAAAGACGAAAAAACTAAGAATGACGGCAACCAACAATGTACATTTTAACAGGATTTCCAAGGTCATCGCAAACAATACAATTATGATATATCGTCCTAAAATAAGATAAAGCCAAGACGTGTTTATATATAGTATTTCCAAGAAGATGGTAAAAATCTGTAGTAACGAACATTATCCAAGCCCATCCCCTTACGATGAACATTTTTCAAAATATCCATTTCCCCTGAGCGATTTCCAAAAGTATGCGATTGATGCGATCTTGACTGGGAATCACACCTTGGTCACTGCACATACGGGGTCGGGTAAAACCCTCCCGGCCGAATTTGCAATCGATTACTTTGTCACTACACATCGAAAAAAGGTCATTTATACAAGTCCCATTAAGGCACTTTCCAATCAGAAATATTACGAGTTTACGCAAAAATATCCACATATATCCTTTGGCCTGCTCACGGGTGATATCAAGACCAATCCTGATGCCGATGTCTTGATTATGACGACGGAAATCTTGATGAATTCGCTGATTCAACGGCTAAGCAACGCGGACTCGAAAGATTCCATTTCCAATCTCCAATTTCAGATGGATATCGACCAAGAATTGGCGTGTGTCATTTTCGATGAAGTGCACTATATCAACGACGAAGACCGTGGTCAAACGTGGGAAAAGACGATTTTGCTCTTGCCCCCCCATATCCAAATGGTCATGTTATCAGCAACGATTGACAGACCTGAACAGTTTGCCCAATGGTGCGAAGACAGAGGTACAAGTAGAAATACAAGTACTAGTACAGAAGACGCGCCCAAAAAGGAGGTTTATTTGGCATCCACCAACCATCGCGTCGTACCCCTCAGCCATTATGCCTATCTAACAACCACGGAATCCTTTATCAAATCGCTCAAAGACAAGGCACTGGAAAAACAAATTCGCGAAGGAACCAACAAGATGATTCTATTACAAAATGCCGACGGCCAATTCCAAGAACCCGGATACCGTGAGTTGGCACGACTGACCAAGCTGATGGATAAACCCAATAAACTGAAGGAATCTCGCAAACACGTCTTGAATAACATGGCCCTTTTTCTAAGAGATCGCGAGATGTTGCCAGCAATTGCCTTTGTCTTTTCGCGAAAACAGGTCGAACAGTGCGCCCAAGACATCACTGTACCGCTCCTAGAAGATGATAGCAAGGTGGGGTATATAGTAGCCCGCGAGTGCGTTCAAATCATCCGAAAACTCCCCAATTACCAAGAATATGCGAATTTGCAAGAGTATCAGACCCTGGTTTCTCTCTTGCAAAAGGGGATTGGTATCCACCATTCGGGTATGATTCCTATTCTTCGCGAGATTGTGGAACTCATGATTTCCAAGAAATATATCAAATTCCTGTTTGCAACCGAATCATTCGCAATTGGATTGGATTGTCCCATCAAAACTACGATATTTACGGGTATTTCCAAGTTTGACGGATCAAATCACCGACCCTTGCATTCCCATGAATATACGCAAATGGCGGGAAGAGCGGGCCGGCGCGGTATCGATACAATTGGCTATGTCATGCACTGCAACAATTTATTTGACCTGCCGACCGAGTCCGAATACAGGGCCATGCTTTGTGGCCGGCCACAGGAGCTCGTTTCCAAGTTTAAACTTGCCTATTCGCTGATCCTGAATGGAACCGATTTGGTAAAACAGACGATGATGTATGGCGACCTTTCCAAAGAGGTTGAACGTCAAACCACTGCACTTCAAAATATGGCCCAAAAAACCTTGGAAAAGGCAGAGTTTATCAAAGGCGCAAGAACGCCGGAAGAGACATGTCGCGAATATTTGGCGGCCATTACTGGTGCAAAACAATCGACCAATAAGAAACGCAAAGAATATGAAAAGACAAAGGATCGCATCTTGGAAGAATATAGATATTGCGTACAGGATGCCAAGGCGGTGGAAGAATACGACGACCTTGTCCGAGACTACAAGAAACAAGAGGACTATATCCGATTCTTGACCACCTATGTCGAAGAACAAACGGAAAAACAGCGAACCCTATTGTTGGAAGAGGGGTTTTTCGTAAAGGTGGATGAAACAGAGGGTTTAACTTCTAACCTAAGTTATAATCTAAGTTTGGCCGGCCGCATGGTCCCTAACCTAAGTTTGGCTGGATGCATGGTCCCTAACCTAAGTTTGGCCGGCCGCATGGCCGCCAAGATTGCTGAAATTCATCCACTCGTCATCAGCAAACTCGTGACGGGCCCGTGGAATTTTATGGTAGATTTTTCACCAGTACAGATCATTGGTCTCTTTTCCTGTTTCGTCGACAATAAAGTGCCTGACGACGAAAGACATTCTGTCCCGCAAACCCAAGATGCGTTTGTAAAAGCGCGAATCATGGAAATGAAGAAACTATATGAGACGTATGCAAAAATGGAAGAAGAGCGTGATATTCGGAGTGGGTCGAAATATGACAACGCCTTGCAATATGATTTAGTTGATTGTGCCATGATGTGGTGCTATTGCGAAAATGAAATGGAATGCCGCCAATTCATCGAGACCAAGGTTGCGACATCGATAGGTGACTTTGTCAAGGCCATGCTGAAAATCTGCACCATTGCAAAAGAAATAGGCACGATTGCGGAAGAATTGGGACAACTGGGTTTGGTACACAAGTTGTCACAAATCGATGGTTTGTTGTTGAAATATGTCACGACAACACAAAGTTTATATGTATAATCACGTCAATTACAAATTCTTGATATTATATTTTATATTAATGAATGAGATGATTTATCAAGCCAGCCTTGGCGCCCTTACCAGGACCAAACTTTTTGAAAATGTAATACCAAGCCGAACCGGTCAATACACCCGCCGCCAAATTGTGTGTAAGGACAGACACAAGAGCTGTTCCGACAGTGGTGACCCAATCCAACCCAAAGGGTTTATTTAACGATGCCCAATCGCCCGTTTTATAAACAATGACCATCATGATCGCAATAATAGCAGGCATAGGTATATCACCAATAAATTTGCTGAAAAAGACGGTGAATAATAAAAAGGAAAGACCAGCCGACAAGGAAGACAAACGCGTAAAGGCGCCGTTTTCCAAGTTAAATTTACTTTGTCCAACCAAGACGCAGCCGCCCATGCCGCCAGTGAGACCACTCAAGATATTGGCAAAGCCCTGAGCATACGTTTCTTTCAAAGGATCGCCCTGAAATTTCAAATAATCGCTGGCATATTTCACGGTAAAGAGGGACTCTGTCAAGCCGGAGATGGCCATGGCCAACGAGTAGGGAAGGATGCGCAAGAGTGTCGATGAAGTAGCAGTTTTTATAGGATTCTCAAACGTGGGAAAAGTGGACCCGACTTCTCCTTTATCCTTCACGCGCTGAATAGGCATTTTGGGGAATGCCAAGAACAACATGGATAGAATGAAAATGCCGACCAAGGCACCGGGTATATTGATGGGGAATTTGAAGACGCGTTGGAATTGAAGGACAATAAATCCATACATGGTAATGATGACACCCAAGATAGAAAGCAACAACGTATAAACCAACTGTTGACCCGAGAACCACTTGCCATCGTTGCCTTTGAAATGTTGCAACTCGTCATTGAAAATGAGAATGGCAAGACCGACCAAAAATCCCGACGACACGGGTCCGGGAATCAAGTCAATCCAATTGTGAATTCCGAAAAAACCGATCAATAATTCAATGATGCCACCCATCAAGACGGCTAAAGAAACAAATTCTTTTCCAATATAGGCCGAAACGCCGTATAAACACGTGGTGACGGCAGCCGTTGCACCGCTAATGAGACCAGGTTGTCCGCTAAAGATAGAAGTAATCAAGGTCATGACAATGGTGCTGTGAATTCCGACCGAAGGAGATAGACCCAACATAAAGGCAAAAGCGATGGCTTCAGGAATCATGAGAATGGCAATGGTAAACCCGGAGATCAATTCCGTCATCATTTGTGTACTTGAAAGTACCTTTTCGCTACGTTTATCATTCATTGAAAATATGATGGTTTAACCTAACGTATCTATTTTATAGTATGGCGATAAAATAAAATCAACGCGTTTAGTTTGCGATCGAAACGTCGACCATCTATATATACTAGAATTAGCCTCGTCATCATGGATTTTTTATTTACCGTGGTCATTTTCCTGATTGTTGCCTTTGTCTATGTCCATGTGATGCATCAATATAAAAAGAGTGAAGATATGGAGATTTATGAGATGGATTACTCGACCAATACGCACTTGCAAGAAGTGTGTGATATTCGCCAACCAATATCCTTTCAATTGCAACCGCAAAACAAACCCGCACTAAAGATGGAACATTTAGGTTCATATGAAGTACGCATCAAAGATGTTCGCGATTATGATCGCGCAAAAAATGGCACGACGGTCGAGTCCATTGCCATGCCGTATCATAGTGCAAAAACGCTGATGGAAACGGATACTAATGCCCGATTTTTTACGGAGAACAATGACGATTTTATGGAAGAGACGGGATCGGCCGGAACCCTATCCGAAACCTACGACGAATATTTGAAACCCGCATTTACGGTGCGATCCCATTACGATTTATTACAGGGGAGCAAGGATGCGACCACGCCCCTCAGATATCATACAGATGCGCGCAAATTCTACTATGTGACGTCGGGCAAAATCCGGGTTAAGATGACGCCTTGGAAAAGTCGGAAATATTTGCATCCCTACAAAGATATGGAGAATTACGAATTCCGCTCACCGATGAATCCGTGGAAGCCGCAACACGAGTATTTGCACGATTACGATAAAACGCGATTCTTGGAATTCGACGTACACCCAGGATATATGTTGTATATCCCATCCTATTGGTGGTATAGTATTGAGTTTCTCGACAATCCGATTGTTTATGGAATGACGTATAATACGGCAATGAGTTACGTAGCAAATGCACCGGACCTCGTCCTCTATTTCTTACAACAACAGAATATTACCAAGAAAATATCAAAGGCAACAGAACCCGAGCCACAGCCCACACCCAAGTCGGACGCGCAAGAAATATCAACACAATCATTGGACGAGGGATTCCGATTGCCCGTCCCCGGTGTAACATCGATAGAACAAACTTTATCTTCATAGATAGTATATTTCAATTGACTTACCATGAACCCTTTGAAACTCGTTTTGATTTCCGGCATTATTTTGGTGGCTTTGGATTTTAGCTACCTTACCTTGATTTATAAACCCATGACAGATCAAATCGTGAACATTCAGCGCGTAATTATGCAGGTCAAACCAGCCGGCGTTGTCTTTTGCTATATCTTTATGATTTTCGCACTCTATTTCTTTATCTTGAAGAATCGCCGAACGCCGGGAGAGGCCTTTTTGCTAGGTGCTTGCATCAATGGTATTTATGAATCGACCAACTATGCTGTACTAAAAAAATGGGGAGCACCATTGGCCATTGTGGATACTCTATGGGGTGGTATTTTGTATGGAACCACCACGTATTTGACACAGACACTTTATCCCATTCTTTGAATTTTTGTATAAATCAAATGAAATCTAGGGCAGTACAATACTTTTTCTTTGGACATCTAGATTCTGCTCATCCGGTTCATAATTATATCTCTCATAAAATTCTTCTTCTTTGTCGGCATCATCGAACTCAATGATGCAGTCAGTTTCATTTCTCACACCGCCATATTCCACAATACGCGCTTCCCATAGAGGAACAAACGATGCGTAGTAGAGCCAGTGGAAGCGATACGCCGCACAAATATCCTGAATCGAAGTATCTGTATGTGAGTATGGGATCGGAGCGGCCGATGCCTTGACCGTTTCGTAGAGACAAGCGCGCTTTAGCAGATCACGTGGTGAGTCAGTATATATGGTCTCGTAGGGTCGAATGATGGCTTCATCAGTGACATAAACAAACATTTTGGGCTCAGTATAGGAGCCACTGGTCGATCGAATAACAAAGTTGCGGACAAGGGTCGCAACAATGAGCGGATCGTGTGTTTGTTTCCAAAGAAGATGTTGTTTTTCTACAAATTTTTCGAACTTGGGGTTTAATGCTCGATAATATTCTCTATAAACGGCGCCAAAATATTCAAAGAGATTCTCTGTAATGCCGGAATGGTAGAGTTCATACGCCCAAAAGAGAGATTCTTCGTACTTTTTTGCAATGAGAGAGACGGCGAGCGATCCGAGCACTTCTTCTTTGATGTAGAGGTAGCGAGTGAATTCGATGGATAATGATTTGTACGAAGCTTCATTCTCGGCCTCGTCACACACTTCCTCATCACTAGTTTCCTCCTCGTCACACACTTCCTTATCCTCATCGCTCGCTTCCACCGCTTTCACCATCCCCACCTTGACAAAGACGTTTTTTAACATAGGTTCTGATAATACCGACGGCGAATACATTTGTGATACTCATGATAGATAGTAAAAATGGTAAATCAATTTTACAATCCGATAATCCTATCCATTCTATCCTATCTTTTACAAAGAGCAGCCACGGCTTTTCTCGAATGCAGATTCGCACCTCCAGGAGCGCGCGAGGCAAGATGTCCCCGCATACCTAGGTCTTGTATCTCACATGATAGTGTACAATAGATATCATCATATATCGAAACGCGTTCGATGCACATTTTACAAAGAGGATTCTTTGTTTCGCCATACCATTCATAATCGTACCACATTTGAGAACCGGGTTCATGCGGATTAGTTGATTGATGCGTTTTTTCACAAGACACTTGTGATGTTGTCGAAGAAGAGTCCATCCTCTTTGTATAATCACAATACTAACAAAACACTTTATTTCTATTTCCCAAGAAATCAATGTAGCAAAATATCTATATTGATTATATAGTTAAAGGACCCCATGCCACAAAAACGGAAAAACGCGACTCGATCTACAAAGTCATCCAATAGGTCTCGAACACAAAAAACTCTGCCGGTAAACAAGGCACAAAAAACGGCGAGGATCGTCAAGATGTTTTTCGAAATGTTGAATACAGTCAAACTATATCATTGGAAAACATATCAATATTCGCAACATCATGCAACGGATGAATTGTATAAGCGTTTGAATGAACACATTGACAAGTTTGTCGAAATCCTCTTAGGAA
>Ga0209088_10002045_pt1 | contig 12710 bp, 15 predicted proteins | sample S_140625_EF_Meta_FD_187324 | JGI IMG/M metagenome (GOLD analysis project Ga0209088, IMG submission 187324) | Freshwater microbial communities from Lake Simoncouche, Canada to study carbon cycling - S_140625_EF_MetaG (SPAdes) (version 2) | ecosystem: Environmental > Aquatic > Freshwater > Lake ...
CGGTTTGTGCGCGGTAATGGCTGATAATCGCAGCGGCAGTGGTATCGTTTACATTCTGAAACTCTAGGTCTAGCTTGGCTTGGCTTGGCCTATTGCCAAACGTGCGCTTTGTAACGATACCAGCCATCGACCGGTATGCCTTTTGTGGGTACGTGCCAGGCGTGAAGCTGCGGCTGGTTGGGATGTAGTCGGGGAATGATGCCATCAACCAATACCAACGCGGCTACGGGTTTGTGGGGACTGCTGTAGTTTATCCAATGTCATTGACATGCCGCGCTTAGCTCCATCGGCAGAGGCTTGACGGCGGGTTTGCAGCATTGCCGCTTCAAGCTGCTCGCGGCTGACGTATTCCGTTCCAGCAATCTTGGTGGTTTCAAACGTCATATTAAGTACCGGACTGCCGCTGCCGTTACCCAATGGTGCGCCCATTGATTCGCGCAGGCTTGCAGTGGTATTGGCGGGCACAATAGTCCCACTGGAGCCGGGCACAAACAGCTCTGGGCCCCGCTCGCCAACCATGTATGGGGTGTTGCCGGTGACAGGGCCGCCAGCGGCTTTGCCGACAAGCGGAATGCCGCCAATGTTAACGCCGCCAAGCAAACTGCGAATGCCAAATGAAATCAGCATTTGGCCAATGTCTTTTAATACATTGGATAATACGTTTTGCAAACTTTGTGCTCCTGTTATGGCAGCACTAATTCCATTTACAAGGCCGGATTCTATTGCGCCACCAATGCCTTGCACAAGCCCTTTCATACGCTCTTTAGCTGCGTTTAATTTTTCTTGTTCAGCTGTTATTGCTTGAGATTTACGCAACTCATCATCTAGTGATACCAATACTTGCGGTTGTTTTGCTATTAAAGCATCATATGCTAGCACAATATTTTCACGCGCTATTCTTTGCTCATCCGTAAGTCCCTTTTCCATAAGTGTAACTTGAACTTTTGCTTGTGCCGCCTGTAAATCTTGCGTAGTTAAATTCGAAGATTGCTGATTAAGGGCAAGTTGTGTTGCTAGTTCAGGCGTAATACCATTTTTTATTAAATCCAATGTTGCCATGTCTAATTCATTTTTTTGTATTGCACTATTTAGCCCCGATAGCGTTAACGCTTTCATTTGCTCTTGACTTGCCAGCAATTCGTTTGTTATATTTTTTTGTGCATTTAAAGCATCTATTTTTGTTTGTTCTTCATTGCTGCTAACTAGTCCAGCTGTCAATTTATCAAGTGTGGCAGTCGATGGCGCAGCAAATGGCTTAATGTTGTTAGCGGCGTCCACTTGCATTGCACGTGAGCCTATTGGTGCTTGTACTGCAGCGGCGGCTGGGCCAGCATTGGCGGCATTAGGCCTAACAAAATAACCACTTTTAAAATAATTTAGATCTGGATAATTGCCAGCCCTTAATCCTCTACTCGCTGATTGATGAAATACATTTTGCTCGCCAGTATAAACACCTACATGCGCTGTTTGGCCTGGCGTGCCAGCCGCAACAATATCCCCAGCTTTTATTTTGCTAAAGTCTGTCATCACAGTGCCAGCTTTGCGCACTGTATCAGCCCATGCAGTAACTCCAGGCAATGTAATTCCAAGAGACTTATAGAATGCTTTTACCGATTCTGAGCACATATTGGCAATGCCAGTAAATTTACTGGCTTCTTGTGACGCTTTTTGCAATTGTTGTGAAGTAAATCCCGCGCCAGTTATATTTAATGCATTTGCTGCACCGCCACCAGCATTAGCCGCTTGAAGTATTTTTGCAGCGTCTTGCGCTCCTTTGACCATCAACTCACCAATAGACCTGCCAGCCTTAGTTATGATGTCGCTGGTTTGGCGTGCATAATTCTTTTGCATTTCGCCAATACTGCGCTCTGTTTCGCGTTTAAAGTCAGTCAAAGCACGTTCAAGTTGAATCTTCCGTTGAGTGCTATCAAATTCAAGCTGTCTTCTGCTTAGGGCGGCATCATCTACTATTTTCTGTCCATCGCGTATGGCTGTTAACATTTTTAATTCACCGCCAGAACTAGATGTTGCAATTATGTTTTCAGTTGCAGATGCATAACGGCTTAAATTTGTAGATTTTAATTGTGCTTGTTCAAGGCCAAATTCAGCCTTTACGCGTTGGTCTTGAAGACTGCGCTCCATATCCATGATGCGCCTTATTGTTGACTCACGAAAGTCAGCAATTTGTTGCTCATATTGAACGCGGTTATCTGCTAATTGTTTTTCTGTATCTTGATTAATTTTGGCAATTTTCTGATCAGTTGCTAATTTTATATTTGCAGCTTCTGATGCTGCATTTTTTCTTGCCATTTCTTCAGCAGATTTAAGTAATCCAGCACGATCTACTGCTGGCGCTGATGCTTTTGGCGCTGAACCTAATGCAGCTAACGCACCAAAGCCGCCACCCATCATGCCGCCTATGACAACTCTCAACCCTGGATTTTTATCTATATAATCTTGTATGCTTTTTAGGCTATTTTTAACACCAGTGGCCCACGATTCCAGTGGGCCAAGGGGTATTTTTTGCTTACCCCAATACTGAAATTCATTGCTAACTTGACGAATTAATAACAATAAACCATCTATAGATTTTTTAATTTCATTAACGGCTTTTATTATTAAAGGCGCAACTGCAGTGCCAACAACAGTTTGTAACGACTCAAACGAGCCTTGCAATTGTGCAGTAGCTCGGTCAAGATCAGTGCCGCCCTTAGTGGCGCCTTCATAAAACGATGCGCCTTTCTTTGTCAGTTCATCAATTGCTTTGATAACAATTGGATAAGTTACCTTGCCTTGTTCTGCCAACCGCAGCACTTCTGCAGTGCTAACATTCATTACCTTGGACAAGGCTTCAAATATAGGAATGCCAGCCATGGCAAACTGTTTCAAGTCAACCGTATATGCCCTGCCGATGCTACTAATTTGGCCAAGGTTTACAGCAAACCGCTGTAGCTTTTCGTTATCGCCAAGCGCCAAATCACCTAGCAGTTTGGTTGCGGTGCCAGCATCTTTTGCTCTTAACCCATATGCCGCAAGCGTTTTAGTGGCTTCAAGTAGGCCAGGCAAGCCCAGTGATGTGGCGTCAGCCGTTACTTTGAGTTGCGCAATGATTGCATTGGTTGCGTTTACGTCCTTGGTAAATAGTGTTAGCTGTTGACGATTGCGGTCTACCTCATTTGAAAACTTAAGCGATGCGCCAGCCATGGCGACCAAACCAGCAGTAAGCGCTATGGCGCCACCGCCAGCCACCATTAATGCAGGTGATACACCCTTGGCGGCACCTTGAAGGCTGGCCAGTGATGACTCAATCTGTTTAATCTCAGCCTTTATCGCTTCGCCACCAATGCCGCCACGGCCAGCAAGTTGTAGCTTTTTGCTTGCTAACGCGGTTTGTAATGCAACGATTTCAGCAGTTGCGGCCTTGCTTGCGGCGCCTGCTTCATTTATTTTGCGTACAAATCCATTGATACCATTGGCGGCAACGCCAAGGCCCCCCGGCAATGTATTTAATGCTTGGTTTAAGGCATCAACTTTAATATCTTCAACAGCACGGGCCGCAGTTTGTGTCTGCCGTTGAAATTGCCTAAGTTGCTCTGTCGCCTTACTGGCGTCAACATTAATGGCAACATTAGCGACAACAGACACAGCGCGGCCCCTCTGTGGTTACAGTCTACCGCCTGCGCTTCATCGCCGATTCTTGTTCATCATTTTGCAAATCAAAATATGCCGACCACAGCAAAAGCTCGGCCAGCGTCATGCGTTCCATCAGTTCGGTCAGGGTGTAACCAAGCTCTTTAGCTACACCCATCTGGAGCCGCAGCAAGTTGTCTTGCTTTAGCTCCGCCTTTATTTTTTTGTGTCTACCTCATCGCTGCTGTCTTCGCTGATGGCAGCAAGCATCAGCGTTTGCAAATCAGCATCGCGTACTTCATTCTTTAGCTCTGCAATTTCACCGGCGGCAAATATGCGTTGGCCGTTTTCATCCATTGCTTTTTGGATGAGCAACTGCAACGCAAATGCATTAGCATCATCGGTGCTAGATGCTTTTTGTGCCCGTTCACGTTCAGCCATGGTTAGTGGCGTGCGGTAGAACTCAAACTGGCTGCCGTCGCTTAGCTGCACCGTTTTTTTAACGGGTGTAAGATTGGCGGCTTTTTTCAGGCGATCAAGTGCGCGGATTTGAGCAGCGGCCATTGTATTTGATGAGTGGTGGAAGTAAGGCCCCAGCAGTGCCGGGGCCATTGACTAGCTATCAGGCGCTAGTGGAGAAATCAAACGTAGGTGCACCGGTGGGACGGAATGAAATTTCCACCATCTGAGCATCATCTGGGTTGATGTTGATGCTGGCGGTAAGCAGTACGGCATCCATGGAGATGCTGCGGCTTAGGGCTTCGGTGCCTGCCTTATCGGTGTAGAGCTTGAATGCGCAACCGACTTGCTGGCGTTGCAGCACATCTTCAACCATGCGGTTAGAAAGCGCACTGTCTTCATTGGTAACGTAAACAGTTGCGGTGCCGGTGCCATCAGCAAATCCAGGGATATAAGCCTTAAAAGGCGCATACTGGGCGGCTGTTTGGCCGATGGTGGTTACATCGATTTCGGCGCGGCTGATTTCAAAGCCCCAGCGCTGTACTTGGCCGACTGCTGCGTAATCAGCGTATGCAACCTGGAACTCGTTAGGAACGGCCAAAGTACCGTCATCTGTCAGTGTCAACTGGCTGCCGCCTGCAGTGGTCGAGAACGTCAGCACGCCAGTGGCTGCGACGTAACCAATCACGTAATAGGTGGTGGCGCTTGAAAGCGGAGCAGGCAGTGTGCCGGAGCCACTACCACCGGTTTGGCCATTAACCAATGAAAATTTGATTGGATCGCCTACCTTAAAATTTAGGTAAGACCGCACCACGATCTGACTGGTGCCAGCGCCGGTGGTTACGTTTGCCTCAAGAAACGTGCCGTTAGTGCCAGCGGGTTTGTAGTAAAGGGCGCCGGACGTGCCGGATAGAACAGTGACGGCCATGGATTTAGTAGAAGGTGATGGCTGAGTTTAGTCTAGGTACGCTTCAAAGGTGATTGTTAGCTGCGTCTGGAAATAAGGCTCAGGTGACGCAGGGGTTACCTGTGCCGGACCGGACGCCGCATCAAATATAACGCCAGACACTGTTACGCGATCAAACAAATCCTTGATGCGTTCTGCAATTGTAAGATTTGCCGCAGGGCCAACGCCAACCGGCGTATAGATATTGACTACTAGCGTGCCATTTTGGCGGTTAAAGCCGACATTGCCGGTAGGCAGCAGCGTTGCATAGGTATTGTCGCCAAAGCGAATAAACACCTGTAGCCATGGCGTATTATTTGGTGGCGTAAACGGCACGTTCTGGTAACTGACCGGATAGGCCGGTGCAATTGCCATTTGTGTTGCGATGCGGCCTTCAATAGCGGCGCGTACTTCGTTTAGTGTGCTGCTCATGATTCCCGCCCGATCTTAGCAGCCTGTGCCTTGGCATAGCTTTGTGCATCCTTGGCGATTGCTTGGACCCAGCCGGGGCTTGTCTGCTTACTGCCGCCGCTGCCAACTTGGGCCAAAGCTAACTTTTCCGCATATGGCAGATTATTGTGGACGCTATAGATGTTGCCTAGCTTCTCCCAGCTATAGCCAATCCGCTTCAACGGTGGCGCTGATGGGTAACTGCCATCCGGCGCAATGCCACCGGTTGCTGAATTTTCGCCCACCTGCCAGCTAGCACGAAAGCGGCCAGTATCGACTGGGCTTTCCATCTTGAGTCTTGCGTCTACATCGAGCACCACTACGCGCAGCAGTTTCTCCATCTGCTGGTTCACGTATTCGCCCATATCGCCTAGCTGGATGGTGCCTGCCATTAGTCCCTAAGTATCAATTCATAGGTTATCGCTATGTTGTCTTGTTCAATGGTGCGCACTTCAATTATTTGCAATGACCGACTGCTGATAATTACGCGGTCGGCTGTCGTTGGTGTATTGGCCAAGTCTGCGGCTGCAACCATCAAGCGCTTGTCGCCCGCTTGGATTAGATCGTTTACTTCGCGTCTGGTCACGTCTTCAAGCACACCACGCACACTGGTATCAGCCGTGGTTTCGGCAGCAGTGCCAGTGGCTGGATCGTAAGAGCCAAGGGTAATACGCCGAATGGTGGCTGTGCCCCCGAACTTAGCCATCAACTTACTGGCGGCCTTTCGTAGCGCGGTTGATAGTGCCATCAGAGCTTGTAGGCAATGCAGTGGCCAGCCGACAGGTTAATGCTGGTGAAAACACCATAAATCGTTACTCCAGCGGTAGGAGTATGGCCGGCCAATGATGCCCCGTCATAGTTGGTGCTAATGATTTCAGTGATTGCTGCGCTGCCCAAAAAAGTAATCGCACACCAGCGGCCAGTCACTGTTGTTGCGGCGTCAACAAAAGTTGCGCCTTTGGAATAATCAATGCCTAATGCGTTGGAATCACCCATGGCTAAATCTTGTAAGCGGCAATTTTGCCGGATGCCAACGTGACGCTAGTAAACACCGCCTCAACGCATTGGCCAGCCTTAAGCGGCACGCTGGTGAACGTGTTGCCGGTTTGGTTTTGGATTACAGCGCTAGCAATCACCGAATCCTCAAATGCGACCAATTCGCAAAAGCGGCCAGTATGTGCTGCGGTGTCGCTGATATATTCAAAGCCTATGGCGTATTCAGACATGTCAGCTCCTTCGAATTGCAAAATTACCTGGCCCACTTATTCTAAGGCCAGTCATGTACCGCTCAACCAACGGTGGGATCTTGTCGGCGCCCATGCCTTGGGCTGGTGTTACGTCTAGGCTACCGACCTTGACGTTCTTAAAGTCTTCAAGGCCAGTCAGGCCAAGGCCATCGACGTTGTTATTCAGGTAAACCGCAAGCATCACCTGCGCTTTTTTGATCTGGTCAGGGATTTCCGTGTCGGTGTAGTAGTCGGTCGTGATGCGAAACGGAAACCCAACGGCATACGTGTTGATGTATGTGTCTGGCTTGCGCACGCCAGTGCGCGGCCATTGCAGTGCTTGCGTGTCAGTTGATCTAGCGCCAATGAACCGTTCACGGTCTAGGCGTTGCGTGGCGGTGTATAGGGCACGGTTTTTGGCGTCAGTAGTAGCAGCCGCCCATGCGGTTACGTCTGCATCCTGCACCATGCCGTCAACTATCGCTTGTGCGTCCGCCAGTGTTTGGTATGAGTTGGCGTTTGCTCCGCCGACTGTCGCGTCGATTGTTATTGCCATCAGTTGGCTCCGTTGGTTCTAGTTTAGGCACGGAAAAAGAGGCCGCCGCCGTAGCAGCAGCCTCACGTTCACGTAATCGCCTGAAAGCGAATAAACCCATCAGGCAGCGGCAGATGCAGTAGAGCCTAAGCCATACAGCGTGATCGCCTCAGAGCCAGCAGTTACGTTTGACACGTAGCCGATGAACTCCTTGGAAGCATTCTGGGCCACAGTGGCAACACCAGAAACGGTTACGCTAGTACCACCGGCGATGGTGATGGTAAAGTTGCCAGCCGATGCGTTGATAACAACGACACGGAAGCAGGTGCCAACTGCACAATCGCCACCGATTGCAGCCACAATATCAGCCGCCGCAGCGGTGGTATAGGTAGCAGCAGCCGTAGGAACACCACGGATGATGGCGTTGTATGACTGGGCGGTGGTCAGGGTGGCAGTAGCGGTAGGTGCTGCCAGTGTGCATGACCCAGGCAGCAAGCCGCCGGGGATGTCACCAAGCTCAAAAATGGAAGCCATGGTTAACTGCCTCAGTCGTAGTTGGATGTGATGGTGGCGCGTACGATACCAATGTTCTTGGTTTCATACACCTTAGACCAGTTACCAACAGTAGCCAGTTGTGCACCGGTTGGGTTGGTAGTGGTCACGGCCCACTTAGCGCCTACAGGGTGGAAGCAGTTGTGCCAGTCAACGGCCATGGCATCGGACTTAGCCAGGATGTCCCGGTCGGTCTCGGTGCGCAGTGCTTGCTGTTCACCGGTGGCAATAGCGCCTTGGGTGAAGAAATAGCAAGCGTAGTTACCACCAGAGTTGGTGATGTCGTCTGAGATGATCACACGCAGACCCATATAGGTAGGAACTGCATTGTCGCCGCCGTAAGCGGAAACCATTGAACCACCAGAGAAGGTAGTTGCAGTGCCACGGGCGTCGGCAGTTGACACATAATCAATGGCCTTACGTTCTACCAAGTCGTAGTAGCACGCGCTGTGCATAGCAACAGCAGCCAACTTGTCGCCTTGATCACCCAGCTTGGCGCGGGCTTGGGCAACTTGCTTGGGACCAAGGGCAGTCATGCCGCTGGTGTCAAAGCGCAGATCTGCAAAGGCAGGTGAATCTGAGCCGGTTAGAGCACCGAATACACCTTCAAGGGTCTTGTAGAGATCCTTTTGTTGTTGGTTAGCAATGTACTCGCCAACCTTTTGGCCAATGGCGGCCATAGGGTCAGAACCAGCAGCCAAAGCCGCTAAGTCGCGTGCTTCCCAAGCGCGGCCACGGTGCAGGATTACACCGATTTGCTTGTCAGCAGTGATCTTGCCAGGGGTGAGGCTTGTGGAGTCGGTAAGGACTTCAGCATCACCGGTGAGGTTTGCTTTCCAAAAAGGAATGTTGATTAGGTCACCACCTTCAGTGCCATTCAATTCCGCCATGGGTTGAGCTACGCCACTTTGCAGAAACTGGTTCCGCACAGTGGTTTGCTCGATCACATACGGGGTGAATATCTGAGGAATGATGACATCGGAGCGAAGGGTCGCCACGGTGTTTCTCCAGAAAAAAAGTGTTTACAGATAGCAGCAGGCGCAACCCGCCTACCGGCGCTGCCGGATGTAATTAGGCTAGCGCCTTCAATTGGTCGTACAAGTCACGGTTTGTTTTATATAGCCGTGATTGCTCGGTCAGGTTGAATGACTCACGGGCGAATGGGTTTATGGTGCCTGCAGGTATCTCGCCTGCATTGCGACCTGATGGTGCGCCGCTGCCTTGGGGCTTAGGTGCCTTTTGCATCCATGCTGGCAGCGTCTTTGCCCATTCAGCCACTGGTGTGCGCTGATAGCCATTGACCACCACTACGGTGCCATCAGCTTCGCGTTCAATCTGGTCAGGTGACAGTTTGGATTTGAGCACTAGGTCTGGGTCGTGAACAATCTCAGCCAATGCCGTGACAGCAGGGCTTATTAGCTCTAGTTCTTTGACTCGGGTTTCAAGTTCGCTAATGCGCTGGTCCTTTTGCGTCGTCGCCTCACGGTATTGCTGCTCCAAAGCCTGCCTGGCTTCGGTGTAGTTGCCTTGCTGCTCCAGTTGAGACTGCTCGGCCTTGCGCTTAAATTCAAGCAATTCGTCAACGTTCACCCCATCTGGCAGTTGCGGTGATTTCTTGGCCGCCCGCAATTCGGCAATCAGTTCTTGATTCTTGCGCTCTAATGCTTCGACACTGCGTTGCAGTTGCTCAGTCACCGCAGGCTCCTGAGTTTGATTTTCTTCAGACATGAATTAGCCGCAGGCTAAAGTACATTACCATTTTACCTTATCCGCCCAATAGGCAGGAGACAATTTTCCTTTGGCGATGTTGTCGGCATGGCGAGCCTTAAATGCAGCTCTGCGGGCTTTATCTGCTGCTGATTCACCTTTTTTTGGCGGCGATCCAGATACACCTTGCTGCCCGAAGCGGATCAACCTAACGGTGTCGCCATCTTTGGCAAGCACGGCATGAGACTTGTTTGGATTGTTTGGGGTGCGCTTGGGTTTGTTGTACCCTTCAAATTCCTCACCGCGATAGGTGATCATTTTTTCTTCTTAGGCTTACGTGGCTTAGCAGTTTTGGCGCTTGCCTTAAATGCTGCGGCAGTTGGCCTGCCTTCTTCACCTTTATGCGCCATGCGCTCTTTGCTGCCGGATTCAATCCGTTTGCGCTTGGCGGCGATGTTGGCGTAAAGGCCGGGTTTCTTAGCCATTACTTCATGCCCTTCTTGGGCTTCTTGGTCTTGCCAGCTTCGCTAAGTGCAATGGCAATCGCCTGCTTACGGCTTTTAACCTTTGGACCTTTGCCGGGGCCTGGCTTACCGGTATTTAATGTGCCGCGCTTGTATTCGCCCATGATCTTGGCGACCTTGTCCTTAGGCTTTGCCATAGCGACTACGCAACTGATCTAAGGTTAGCTCTGACCCGTCATCACGGACTAGCTTTGCGATGGCATCACGGGCGCCATGCTGGTCGGCAAGCTTATTAAAGTAATCAGCCTTTGCCTTGCCTAATACCTCATCCTGCACTGCACGCGGCTGGCCTTGCAACCATTGGCCGTAACTGATATTTGCAGGCACTGGCCCATCCATGCTGGCGCGTTTGCCTTTAGTAACTGATGGCGGTGCGTCAAAGCCAAGCTCCTTATAGTTGATGACCGGCACTGTGGTTGAACGGCAGCCAAAATGCTGCGGCGGCTTAGGGCCTTTGCCGTATTCAAACTCACGACCGTCAAGCGCACGGCATATGGCGCTGGTGCGAGTGTCAAGCGTTGCGACGTAACGATATTTCTGCGTGATGTCTTGGTTGGCCTCATATACCTGTTGGCTTGCCTCATTTGCCACTTGATTGATGCTGGTGCGCACCAGTGAAATCACCTGATGGTTAGCGGCCTTAGTAGCTTGACCACCCGCAAGGGCGATTTGCCTAACGCTGCCTGCCTGGCCAAATTCAAGCCTGCCAATCAAGCGCTTTGCTACGTCTGGTGTGGTCTCACCTGTCAACAGGCCATTACGTACCACCTGCGAAAACTGCTCGGCCTGTGATTCAGCAATACCGCGAAATGCTTTGTTTACTACCTCGCCATTGGGCAACGTGATTGCCGTGCCTTGCGCTGCGGTCAGGCTATAGGTTTGTGGTGAGCCAAAAGCTGCCTTAAATAGATCATCGCTTAAGGTGACCACGTTTAACTGAGTTGGATCAGTTGTAACAACAGACTGCGCAAATTGTGGGCTTATCTCAATGGTGTTTACTGCATCACGGGCACCGGCTGGCAACACCTTACGCAGTTGCTCAGTAACAAATTCCGACTGCAATTCAGCTAGGCCTTGCAGTTCACTTGCAGTGGTGACCGTGCTATCGCCTGCCCATGTGGCTAGTGAGTCTTTAAGCTGCGCAAGGATGCCACGCAACCGTGCAGCCTTGGCTGGTGCTGTTAAGTCATTTATGACGCGCAGTTGATTTGCAGCATCGATAATGATGTCGTTATATGCGCTGACAATACGCTTGGCAACACTGTTGTTGTAACGGTTTAGGTCGATTGCGTTGCGATATAGCGCCGATGGTGTTGTCATAGGCCAGCATTTGCCGTAGCGTCAATCTCCTGCTGCACGTCGAAGTCATCGCCCAACACTTCGCCATCGGCCAGTTGCTGTAGCAGTGTTTCTTGCGTGATGGTTCCTGCTGTATAAAGCTGGAGCAAACTGCTTACGTCTGTAGGGTCAAGCCTTGCGCCAAGGAAATCACGATTTATCAGGCAGCTACCGGCCTGTGGTGTGTTGAGATATTGAGCATGAAACCGTAGGCAGTTGTCGATCATATCTTGCATATTCTGCGCAATCACCATCATGGTGCTGTCGCCTTGGCTGCGGTCGATGGTCTTAGCCGCAGCGGTTTCGGCTGATAGCTTTTGGCCTAGCACCGCCGACAGACCAAGTTCATTGATTTGTGATGCGATTTGCTCCAGCCTGCGGAATTGAAAATCAAAGCTACGGCCTGCTGGTTCAATGTATTCGGCGCGGCCTTCAGCAGGGAAAGCAATTGCTTCGCCGGGGCCTGCTGACACCTCTTCCGCCGCTGATGGGAAGCCATAGAAGGCCAGCATCGGCACCGCTGAGATATGGAGCTGGTTGTCCAAGTCTGACTGGATTTGATAAGTCTTAAGGTTTAGCTCTGCAATATCTTCCAATGGTGGCCTTGATTCCATAAAACCAACGCGGTTGGCATATGCAATGCTGAATGGGATTTTATCTAGGCTTGTGTTGCCTTCGTCTACAATCTTCCAACTGCTCTTCTCATCACGCTGATGCAGTTCATATGCGCCAGGTGTTAGCACTCGCACCTGCTCGATTGTCTTCTCGCCGTACTCACCATCAGGCACGACAATTGTTTCTTGTAGCCTTAACTGGATTAGGTCATTGCCTTCAGTGCGCCAGCCGAGAATGTCGCGTGGTGTGTATGTAACCCAGTAGGGGCGGCCAGTGTCTTTGGGCGCATCAACTAAAACGCCGATGTGACCATAACGTACCATTTTGCGGGTAGTTTCATAGGTCCATACGTTTAGGTCGTTCTGTAGATCTACATCAAATAACTGTTCCTGGATCACGTCTTGCACATCATTCAACCGCACGGGCTTGCGGGTTAGCATCCCCGCCAGCATCCGTTCAAGGCGTTGGTAGTACGGCGGGACCACGCTACGCGCTAGGCGGTTGTCGTAGGATTCGTCTTGCTCCCTAGGCTCCTGCGGTAGGTAACGGCGATGCTTGCGCCGCATCCCGTAGGTGCCTTGCATGAGATCCTCGATCAGGATCCAATGCGGTTGCTGTGAGTACCATGCGCCGTTTGGGTCATTGACTGCAGCAACGCGCCTGCTTGCCGTTTGGAAATCATATGCAGACGGCAGGCTATACATTGCAGCGGCTTATGGTGTCAATAC
>Ga0209088_10002046_pt1 | contig 12708 bp, 3 predicted proteins | sample S_140625_EF_Meta_FD_187324 | JGI IMG/M metagenome (GOLD analysis project Ga0209088, IMG submission 187324) | Freshwater microbial communities from Lake Simoncouche, Canada to study carbon cycling - S_140625_EF_MetaG (SPAdes) (version 2) | ecosystem: Environmental > Aquatic > Freshwater > Lake ...
CTTGGTTTGGGGTGTCGGGGTAGTGGGTCTCGTGGATAATTTTACAAAACCGTACCTCATCAGCCGCGGGAGTAACCTGCCATTTGGAATTATCTTCTTGGGGGTAATCGGCGGATTTCTGGCTTATGGTTTTCTAGGTATCTTTTTCGGAGCGACGCTTATGGCCGTGGCTTTTCGGTTGTTCAAAGAGTGGTTGGCGGGAGAAGAAGGGTAGACTGTCGATTTTTGGATTTGGAGGGACGGATCACTCTTTGACCCGCGGTTGAAGTCCTATCGTTTTAGCACTAAGGAGTTCGCAATCCTGATTTAGATTGTGGTGTTGCTGGTGTAAGACGAATGGCGGGTTGGGCAGTTTCGGGTAGCGGTTCGGCGGGGTTTTGGGTTTTGAGGTAGTAGTCGCGCGCTTCTGTGAAAAGTATTGGCGCCTCGGGAAGTAAGATATTTCCTGACGACCAGGCTCCGGCACCAGCAATTAGTCCCACCGGAGGTAAAATAAAGGTGAAGGCCTTGGTGATGTCATCCACTTCGGTCATTTTTTTGTACCAGATCCGGACGGGGAGATTGTCCTGGGGACGAATGCCAACATCGATTCCACCTATTCGTTCTATATCCCCGATCTTGAGTTTTGTATCGGACAGGTAACGGATGTAGCCCAATCCAACAGCCTGTGGTTTAAGGGAGGTCCCTTCTATGGCTTTTTTATCCTGCGGCCCGTCGACAATTTTCACCTGTTTGTAAGTTCCTGGAGGCAAGACCACGGAGACGCTGTTGCAATTTAGGGTCTGTTCATTCGATATTTCTAATTGGCAATTTTTCGGTCGGGTGGGGTCCAGTAGGGGATCGATCATCGTTTCGCTGGATTGCGGGAGCGTTGGAGTCAGCTTTGACGGCGTGGGTGCGGGGACGGCGAGGCGTGTGGGGTTCTTGGGTTGGACGGTAGCTGCTTCGGATGAGACAGCAGCGGCCGATCCGGGGTTTTGTGCCCATAGGCAGACGGGAAGGAGGACCAGAGCTTGGTATGCGAGAAGTTTTCTCATTAGAATTTGTAGATCATGTTGATCCCGGTTCCGGCGTTGTAAGCTTCGTAATCACCCGTCTCAGGAACGGAGACGCTGCTGTCACTTTTTGTCCAGCTGACAAATGCGCGGAGCGAAACATATTCGATGGGCGTCCAGGTGAGGGAGGCTCCGTAGGTTTGTTGGAAATCAAGTCGGTCTGCGTTATTGAACTGATCGGCTAACTGGGTGTCGGTGTATTTAGATAGACGGTAACTCGCGAAAAGTTGGGTGCTGATCTCCTTGGTTGGGTTGGTCGACCAGGCGAAAGTCATGTTGTTGTCGGTCCGGGTGAAGTTGGATGGGTTAGCAATGACATAGGAGGCCCGGCCTGTGATCGAGACAGAGTTCCAATCGGCCAAGGAGTGAAACCAGCTCGCTGTCCAAGCCAGAGGATATTCATCGAGGAAGTTCACATACTGGGTGAGGGACTGGTCCCTGCCGGAGCCCATAAAAATATTGGCATCAGCGGAAAACGATATGAAAAGGTCCTCGGTAAAGGCCCAACCCAGCGAAACAAATGGGTCGGTAACCGTGAAGTTGTTTTGAGAGATGCCGGTCTGGTTGTAGGGAGGGGAGCCTGGTTCGGCAGTGGCGTAAGTAAAAAACTGGTAGCGGAATCCTGCTCTGGGAAAAAACATCGCGTACTGTTCGTCCTGAATTTGTGGGGCGTAACCGATTTCGGGGGAAGTAATGATCTGCCAAGCAGAAAACTTTTGGCCGCCGCTTTCGGCATAAAGAACATTGCTGTTGTAAAAAGCCTGGCAGTCGACCGTTGTGTAGAACCATGGTTTTTCTGTTGGCTTCGACATAATGCCGACTTCGCCTAAATCTGCCGAAAGGGGTTTGGCGGTTACGGTTTCTTCTTCGAGGTTCTGCGACTTGCTTGAATCCGTTTCCTCGACCTGTTGGCGAAGTTGCATGTCTTGGCGGGTCTGCGAGGAGACCGCCGCCGCGGATCCAGTTTGGGCTCGGACGGGATTGGATATGCCCAATAAGATCACAAGAAAGATACAAAAAACGCTTCCCCCAAAGGATGAAAATAGGGGGGGTAGGGTAAATCGAAAAAGTCTCTGATAAGCCATCTAAATGCCCTTTTAGGCAATTGCACGAGAAGCACAACATATAGATAAATTTTACTATATTTAGCCTAAATATAGTATTCTATGTAAAAATTGTGAATAAAATTTGTCCTTCAGAACCATTTTAAAAAATAAGTAATTTTATATACGTTGTAATGACAGTTACTTGCAAAAAATAAAAATTCTATCTATTGAAAAATCGCAAATAATGTACTTATTTATAGGTATATGTTGAATAGGCTTTTAGGTTGAATTTTGAGTTTAATTTCATGAAGCATTTCTTCGTCAGCTTTTTTCGAAAAAGGTGTGTAGCCCTTTTGATTGTTTTTCAAGTGTTCGTCTTGAGGTTGACTGGAGCAATCTTGGGATTTGGCGGTGCTGCCGGATGGAAATAGAGTTTTGATTTATGTCGATTTTTGCGTCTTTCCCTAGATGGCTGGTTTTTGGTGGCTGGTTTTGCAGCCACCTCTTATTGGGTACAGTCTGGAGTGCGGAACTTGGGCAGGCCAAGGTTTCGGCGATTTTGCGGGATGTACAGAAAACCGAAGGGAGCAAAACCGAGCCTGCCGCCGTGGGCGATGTGATTGCAGGTGGGGGCAAAATCACCACTCAGGGCCAATCGTTAGCTGAACTTAAATTTCCCGACGGCAGCGTGATCCGAATCGGCAATAATTCGACCTTCTCATTTGATCCCAACGACCGAACCGTTCGCCTCGACCGGGGTACGGCTTTGGTGAGCACTCCTCCGAAAGCAGAAGGCATCAACATCGTTTCCGGTGGAGTTTCTGGAACTGTCGGTGGCGACCCAGCGGGGAAAACTTTTATGGTCACTGCTTATCCTGCGGAAGGCGGCGGGGCCAAGGGGGCTACTACAGGTGGATTTGGACTGATGGTTTTGCAGGGGAGTTCGGCGACCACCGTTGCTTCGCCCTCGGGTTCGGTCAGCGTTGCTCCCGGTCAGTTTGCGTTGGTGGGAGGCAAGATGGATGGGGCTCCCAAAGTTTTGACGGTGGATGTGGGCCAGGTCTTTCGCTCCAGTCCACTCGTAAACTCTTTTCCCGAACCGCTTCCCACGAAGAGTGCGATTCTGAGCACGGCGATACAGCAGCAGGGGAGCCAAAGCTCGGGAGGGCTTCGCTCGACTGGAACATTGGGAGTGGCGCTGACTTCAGGCGGGGATCTTCTCACTGGTGGATCCAAACCAGCAAAATCCGGTGGCTATACTTTTGAAATTGCCTCGAACACTCCTGGAACAGGCCGTCAGGAAAAGCAGGCAACGGCAACCGAAAAAGTGGAGGATGAGTTGGGTATTGCTACAGCTGCCGGGGGTCCGACTGGCGGTGGGGGCATCGTTGGGGCTGTGACGGGTTCGACGGGTGGGGGTAGCGGGGCTGGAGGAGGTGGTGTGAGCGTTCCTTTAATTCCGAACACTCCAGCAAACACGGGGCAAAGCGGTATCACTGCTAATCCGAATAATCCAAACAATCAAAACAATCAGAATAATCCGAACAATCTTCCCGCGACCGTGGTGAATGCTCAGGTTCAATCCAAGACCTACGACGGGTTGGTATCGGCCACGATCCAAAATGCGATTTTGTCCGGCATCCAGTCGGGCGACAGCGTATCCCTGCAGAACGACACCACGGGAATTTTTGCCAACAGGAATGTGGGAACGTGGAGTGTCTCCACGACCATGGGGTTGAGTGGTGCCGATGCTAGTAGGTATCTGCTGACTCAGCCGACTATGAGCGGAACCATCATGGCGAAAGACGTGACGATCGCCTCCGGAACTGCTTTCGGAAAGGTGTATGACGGGAACACTGGCGCAACGGTTACTGCGGGAGGTTTGAGTGGTTTGGTGGCAGGGGAAATCCTTGGAACCAGCACGGCTGTGACCTTTGCGAGCAAAGATGTTGGAACACGCAACGTGACGGCGGTCTACACGCTGACCGACGGGGCAAACCTCGCATCGAATTACAATCTGCTCAATCCGAATGAAACGCTAAGCGCGACGATCACAGCGAAGGCGCTGACGATGGCTGGATCGAGTGCGGCGACCAAGGCGTACGACGGGAGTACTTCTGCATCTGTGACGTTGGGAGCATTGAGTGGAGAGGTTGCCGGAGAAACCCTCGGCACCTCGACCGTGGTGGGGACCTTTAACAGCAAGGATGTGTTGGCCGCCAACACGGTGAATGCGGTGTACACGTTGGTGGATGGAACCAATGGAGAGTTGGCCAGCAACTACACTCTTGGCAACGATAGCCTGGCCTCGACGATCTCAGCCAAAGCGCTGACGATGACGGGGTCGATTTCGGGCAGTAAAATCTACGATGGAAACACCGCGGCATCCGTAACATTGGGCGCGTTGAGTGGGGAGGTTGTGGGTGAAGCCCTGGGAGCGACGGCCGTGCTGGGAACATTTAACAGTAAGGATGTGTTAAGTGCGAACACGGTGACTGCGGCCTACACGCTGGTGGACGGAGCAAACGGGGAGTTGGCCAGCAACTACAGTCTGGCCAATGACAGCTTGGCCTCGAGCATCACAGCCAAAGCACTGACGATGACAGGATCGAGTGCGGCTACGAAAGTATACAACGGCAATGCTTCAGCAGCTGTGACGTTAGGCGCGTTGAGTGGGGAAGTTGCTGGTGAGACCCTGGGAGCAACCACCGTGGTGGCAACGTTTGCGGACAAAAATATCGGAACGAAGAACGTGGCTGCGGTTTACACGCTGGTGAACGGATCCAATGGAGAGCTGGCGAGCAACTACTCGTTGGCAGGTGAAACATTGACCGGAACCATCACGGCCAAGGATCTGAGTGTGTTTAGTGCGGCAGTGACCACCAAAATTTATGACGGTAACGACACAGCAGTGGTGACTGGTGCGGTGTTGGTTGGGAACTCGACATCGGACATTGATGGAAAGTTTATCGGAACGGAAACGGTGACCTTGAATGGCGGAACGGCTGGAACCTTTGCGAGCAAGAACGTGGGTGCGGGCCAAGGGGTGACAACCACGATGAGCTTGGGCGGAACTGATGCAGGCAACTACACGCTGAACACGCAGCCGACCTTGAGCGGAACGATCACAGCCAAGGCGTTGACGATCTCGGTTGTGACCCCTTCAACCGTCGCGAGCAAGGTTTACAATGGAACTCGGAATGCAGCGGTAACCGTGGGTACGTTAGATGGTTTGGTTGGTGCTGAAGTACTCGGAGCAACCACCGTGGTGGGAACGTTTGCGGACAAGAATATCGGAACGAAGAACGTTGCTGCGGTTTACACGCTGGTGAACGGATCCAATGGAGAGTTGGCGAGCAACTACTCGTTAGCCGGTGAGACATTGACCGGAACCATCACGGCCAAGGATCTGAGCGTGTTTAGTGCAGCGGTGACAACCAAAGTTTACGACGGAAATGATGCGGCTGTTATCACGGGTGCGGTGCTGGTGGGCAGCTCGACATCGGACAATGACGGAAAGTTTATTGGAGCGGAAACAGTGACCTTGAATGGAGGGATAGTTGGAACCTTTGCGAGCAAGAACGTGGGTGCAGGCCAAGGGGTGACAACGACGATGAGCTTGGGTGGAACTGATACAGGCAACTACACGCTGAACACGCAACCAACCTTGAACGGAACGATCACGGCCAAGGCGTTGACGATGACCGGATCAATTGCGGCCAGTAAAGTATACGACGGGAATAGATCTGCATCTGTGACGTTGGGAACTTTGAGCGGTGAGGTTGCTGGTGAAACCCTCGGCACCTCGACCGTTGTTGGGACCTTCAACAGTAAGGATGTGGTGGGGGCCAATACGGTCACAGCGGTGTATACGTTGTTGGATGGAGCGAATGGAGAGTTGGCGAGCAACTACAGCCTGGCCAATGACAGCTTTGCTTCGACGATCACGGCCAAGAGTTTGTCGATTTCGGCCCCCTCGATTGGCTCCAAGATTTATGACGGTTTAGCTACTGCGGGGTCGCTGACTTTGGGAACACTTTCCGGATTTGTTGGGAGCGAGACGGTGACGGCAAGTGGTGCGGCAGCGGATTACAGCAGTGCTAATGTAGGAACCTATAATGGGGTAGCGGTGGCCTACACGTTGAACAATGGATCCAATGGTGGATTGGCTTCGAACTACAGTTTGGCAGCGGGATCGGCCACTGGGGTGATCACCTCCAAGGGGCTTTCAATCACTGCCCCCTCGATTGCCTCCAAGGTTTATGATGGGAACAGGACCGCTGGGACGGTGACGTTGGGTGCACTTTCCGGATTCGTCGGAAGCGAGACGATAACTGCGAGTGGTGCGGCGGCGGACTACAGCAGTGCCAACGTGGGAACCTATAATGGAGTGGTTGTGAGCTACACGTTGGGCAATGGATCCAACGGTGGATTGGCATCGAACTACAGCTTGGCAGCCGGATCGGCGAGGGGAGTGATCACGGCCAAGGGGCTTTCGATTACCGCACCTTCGCTTGCTTCAAAAGTTTACGATGGGAATAGGACAGCAGGGGTGGTGACGCTGGGAACGCTTTCCGGATTCGTCGGAAGCGAGACAGTGACGGCTAGTGGTGCGGCAGCGGATTACGGCAGCGCCAACGTAGGAACGTACAATGGAGTGGCCGTGAGCTACACGTTGGGCAATGGATCCAACGGCGGATTGGCTTCGAATTACAGTTTGGCCGCGGGATCGGCAACGGGAGTGATTACCGCGAAGGGGCTTTCAATCACCGCCCCTTCAATCGCCTCTAAGGTATATAACGGCAATGCCACAGCCGGTTCGCTGACCTTGGGAGCGCTTTCTGGATTTGTCGGAAGCGAGACGGTGACGGCGAGTGGGGCGGCGGCGGATTACAGCAGTGCTAATGTAGGAACCTATAATGGTGTAGCGGTGGCCTACACGTTGGGCAATGGATCCAACGGCGGATTGGCTTCGAATTACAGTTTGGCCGCGGGATCGGCCACGGGAGTGATCACGGCCAAGGATGTAACGATCGCCACCGGCTCGGTTTCGGGGAAGGTGTATGACGGAAACACTGGTGCAGTTGTGACGGCGGGAAGTTTGAGCGGGCTGGTGGTTGGAGAAAACCTTGGAACGACGACAGCAGTGGGGACGTTTGCGAGCAAGGATGTGGGGACTCGCAACGTTTCGGCAAGTTATACGCTGACGGATGGAGCGAATCTTGCGTCGAACTACAATCTGCTCAACCCGACCGAAACGCTGAGTGCGGCGATCACCGCGAAGGGGTTGTCGGTCACGGCACCTTCGATTGCATCCAAGAAGTATGATGGAACGACTGCCGCCGGTGTGGTGACTTTGGGAACGCTTTCCGGATTTGTTGGAAGTGAGTTGGTGACGGCGGCCGGCTCGGCTGCGAACTACAGCAGCGCGAACGTGGGTAGTTACAGCTCTGCAGTTACCTACACGTTGAGCAATGGTTCGAACGGTGGTTTAGCCTCTAACTATAGCTTGGCCGCTGGATCGGCAACGGGCGCGATCACCGCCAAGGATCTGGTTGTGAATGCGTCTGGAATCACTGTTGGAAAAATCTACGACGGGGGAACGTCCATCAATCCAGCCACCCAGGTGGCGATCGGTTTAGGAGCTTTGAGCGGGAGCTCAACCGGTGCGAACGACGGAAAGTACATCGGGACAGAGGCTGTCACCCTTGCTGTGGATACGGCTGGAGTGTTTGAAAGAAATCTTCCTGGAACGATGATCCCGATTTCCACGACGGTCAAACTCGCCAGCGGGAATGCGGTCAACAACAACTACAGCCTGCGAGCCCAACCCAGTGGACTGACCGGCGAAATCACTGGGACCGCCAACCTGAATCAGAACGGTGTCGGCATCAGTGTCTCCTCTGCCGACTATATCCACATCCGTAATACCACTGCTTCCAGGGTGCAGAATGGATTGTCGATCAGCTCTGCCACGGGAAGCGTTCTTTTAGAAAACAGTAGCTTCGACGGCTGGATGCAGAGGTCGACTCCCAATCAGACAATCTCGGATGGTGGTGCGACAACCTTCACCTTCACTGAAGCGGCGGCCACTGCGGTGAATTCTCCGGTGCTGCGCTTGAAGATGGAGGCGAACGATCCGGCCAACGTTAATATGAACAAGCAGTTTATGTTGTTGGGGGATTATCAGGTTCTTCTGCGTAGGGATCCGAATGGAGTGCCCGGATCTGGGGATGAGGTGGCAACCACTTTATTCTCCTTCCCGGGTTCGGCCAACGATCCGAATGGTTTTGGCTCGATGGCACCATCGGCCGATCTGGTGATTCGGGATAGTGCTACTACGCAGGTGAAGGACCTTCCGTGGAATACCAAGGAGTACTCTTCCTTGAATGGAAGTGGTGCTGCGGTGGATTCTGGAAACTATGCCGCAGTGAAGGGTGAATTTAAGGGGGATAATGTGGCTTCAGCTTTGGATATCGCCACATCTTCCGGCGGTGCGGCAGGAAAGTGGGATGTGGTGGTGAGTGATCCGATTTTGGGAGGAGAGGGGAAGGTCACGGATGTGCGGTTGAAATATAACAACAATACCAAGGCGCTGATTCAGGGACCGAATGGAGTGCGTTTGGTTAATGTGATCTTTGAAGGAATGGATGAGGTTCAGGTGGGTGCTGGGTTGAACGACAAGGTGTTGATGAGCGGAACGTTGGTGAGCGATCCGAACATCGGGAAGATGGTGGTGAAAGCCGGCCAGACATTGGAGGCTCAGTTCGCCAGCGATGCGACGATGAAGGAAGTTCGAACATCTGCTGGTAATGCGGAAATTTTGTCAGGAGTCGTAAAAGATCCTTCCTCACCCACTGGATTAAGTTTCATTGCAGGAGCGAATCGGGTTTTGGAAATGCAGACGGCGACGATCGCGGGTCAACTCAGCCTGGCCTCCCATACAATTGTATTTAACAACGCCAACATCACCAGCGGCGGGGTGATCGATGCCCGGACCCGGGACGGAATGGTGAATCGGACCTACGGAAGCGTGGTTCCTGGAACGGTCAGTTTCATGGGAGCGAATGGAAATACCTTCTTGAACACTGCGAACAGTGCATCGATGAGCATTGCGAATTCGGGGAACATCGTAAGTGCTTTGAACGGAGGCCAGATGAGAGAGAACGGGGTGGGTGGGGCAACCGTGATGAACGTGGGGAGGGTGAGATGAGTGGCATTGGGGGCAGGCTAGAGGTGGAAGGTGGAAAAGCCTGGAGATATTTTTATGTAAAACAGTATAATGCTAAGTCATTTTTAATGAGGGTCTTATGATAGGAGTGACTTTTGTTGAACAGTGGAATTACTCTGATGGTCAAAGATTTAGGCTGAATTAAAGATGAGATATAGAAAAGAGGACCTGCGTAGGGGGGTGGTCGACGTAGTTACGTCGGGCGCAGGAGATATATATACTCCTGTTGGCAGTTTCCCGTGCAGAAGCAGGATGCTGGGGGTGGGATTAAGATTAGGATTAAGATTAGGATTAGGTTTGGGGCTGGTGGCAAGTGCCTATCCGCAGGCGGCGAATCAGACTGCATTCAAAACGGTTGGGACAACGTCTTGGACCGTGCCGGCCAACGTGACGCGGGTGGATGTGCTGGTGGTGGGTGGTGGTGGAGGGGGTGGATCGTTTGGAGGTGGCGGCGGCGCGGGAGGATTGATTTATAAGAATGATTTCGCGGTCGCTCCTGGAACTCTTGTCAACGTGACCGTCGGTGCGGGTGGAACCGGAGGCGTCTTCGGAACATGGCTCGCAGCAAACAATGGCGGGAATTCAGTCTTCAATACTCTCACCGCATTGGGAGGTGGCGGTGGTGGATCGCGTAATGACGGCGGCGTATTCTCCAATTACACCAACCAGATCGGCAGGAGTGGAGGTTGCGGAGGCGGAGGAGCGGCAAATAGCGCTAATGTAGCGGGAATGGCGGAAGGCGGTGCCTCTCTCCAATCGGCCAGCGCTTCAGGCGGATATGGAAATGCTGGCGCCCAGGGTATGACCGGTTATTTCGGCTATGCATTCGAACCCAACCACGGTAGCGGCGGGGGCGGCGGGGCCGGTTGGCCAGGACGAGGCGTGGTGCAAAATCAGGGGGGATTTGGCGGTATCGGGGGTGACGGACTATATATTCCGCAGTTTTCCACGTTGGGTGACAGCGGTTGGTTTGCGGGTGGTGGCGGCGGAATTATTTACGATAACGGTCAGCAGGCCAACTACGGGGGCCGTGGCGGAGGAGGGCGGGGTGGCTGGACCAGAGCCACGGCCTTCGATGGATCTGCCGGCACAGCCAATACAGGAGGAGGCGGCGGCGGCGGCCGTTATTCAGTATCCGGCTTTGCGGGTGGATCGGGTGTGGTGGTCGTGGACTATTCGCCCCGCCTGACGGCCAACCTTCCTACGGACGGCTTCTATCACACCACGGGAACCGCTTCCGATGCGAAGGGGATCACCGTCACCGCCTACAACCTGACAGGGAACGTCACGGTGTATGCGCCCACGGGGTATGAAGTTTCCGCCACCTCCGGCGGTTCCTACGCATCGACACTCACCCTTACGCCCTCGTCCGGGGTGGTTAGCACCACGATCTATCTCCGGATTGCGGCCGCCACGATTTTTGCCAATCCAACGGGAACGGTCACGCTGTCCACCTCCGGTCTGGCCAACACCAGTGTGGATCTGAACGTGTTCCGCCTCGTCTTCACGAATATTGGAGACAACAGCTTCACCATGCCCTCTCACGTGTCAAAGGTGGACCTGTTGGTGGTGGGCGGTGGCGGGGGTGGTGGAACCGATATGGGCGGAGGCGGTGGCGGTGGAGGAGTGATCTACACCAAGGCCTACACTGTTTCTCCTGGAACCCAGTACAAGGCGGTGGTGGGAGCGGGTGGAAGGGGTGGACCTGCGGGTGCTTCCCCAGTGCAGGTCGGAGAGAACGGAGGGAACTCGCAATTTGGAAACGGAAGTGCGGTTCTGACCGCCATTGGAGGCGGAGCGGGAGCCAGTGGTCATCGAGGAGATAATGGTGGACCGGCCGTTTCCGCAAGGACGGGAGGATCCGGTGGAGGGGCCTCAGGTGCTGGAGCAAACCGTAATGGTGGTGCGGCCGCGGCTGGAACAACGGGCCAAGGATTTGCGGGCGGCAACAGTGCGGGGGACTGGTATTCGGGCGGGGGCGGAGGTGCGGGGGGAGCAGGAAGCAGTAATGCAGGGAACGGTGGACCCGGTTTGCTGGTTCCGATTTTGGGTCGTGACCTTTATTGGGGCGCTGGTGGCGGTAGCGGCGGGTATAGCGGCAATGGTGGCAACGGCGGCATCGGTGGCGGTGGTGGAGGGGCTATCGGCACAACTTACGGAGGAGCGGGTTTGAACAACGGTCAAGGTGGTGGCGGTGGTGCGATTAACAATCAGTCTTCAACTCCAGGCGGACACGCGGGTGCCAACACGGGCGGTGGTGGAGGTGGTGCGGCTCACTGGGCGGCAGGCACCGGTGGATACGGTGGATCAGGCATCGTGGTGATGAGCTATGCGCCGATGCTTTTCTATGCGAACGGGCTGGCCTTGCCCTTCACCCATGTGGCCAACACGCCCTCGACTGAACAGGGACTGCCCATCTCCGGTAATAATCTGATCGGCGAGGTGAAGGTAACCCCTTCTTCCGGTTACGAGGTCTGCACCACGGCCAACGGCACCTACCAGTCCGGCACGCTCTCCGTGGTGCCGACCAACGGTTCGCTCAACACCACTGTCTATGTGCGGATCGCGGCGGCCACGGCCCAATCCTCACCCGCCGGGGTGCTCACCGTGAGCAACCCGGGTCTGCCCGACCGTCAACTCCTCCTGAATCAGGGTGAGATGCACGCCGCACTTTGGAATAGCGGTTACTTCACCCTTCCGACGCTGACTGGCTCGCAGCTGAGCGGGGACATCACGGTGGAGGCCTGGATCAATATTCAGACTTACGCAAACTGGGCGAGGATTGTGGATATCGGGAATAGTGCAGGAACGGACAATATTATATTAGCGCAGAACTACACGACCGGAAAAATCAACTTTACCGTCATTGGCGGAGCTAGTGGAACTACTGCGGCCGAGGTTAATACAGACAGCGCCATCCCGCTCCAGACTTGGACCCATGTGGCTGGGGTAGTGGAGACAAACGGCAATCTCAAGCTGTACATCAACGGCGTGCTGGTGAAGAGCAATACACAGACTTCAGTCATTCCCCGTGACCAGACCCGGTTCAGTAGCTTTATCGGAAAGAGTAACTGGGGTTCCGATGCCCTTTGGAATGGGAGGATCACCGACGTCCGGATTTGGAACGTGGCGCGGACGCAGGCGGAGATCCAGGCGGGCATGGCGATCGGATCGATTTCCGGCTCAGCTGCTGGGCTGACGGCCTGTTATCCGATGGGATCGACCGGCCAGTCGCCCACGGATGATGTGAGCGGCAACAGCTACAACCTCACGCAGAACAGCAGCGTGCAGTATGTGAAGCAGCAAAGTCAGACCGCCTCTTTCGGAGATGGGAGCCAGTCCCTGACGTTAGGGGAGACAATCTCCGGGACTTCGC
>Ga0209088_10002049_pt1 | contig 12704 bp, 10 predicted proteins | sample S_140625_EF_Meta_FD_187324 | JGI IMG/M metagenome (GOLD analysis project Ga0209088, IMG submission 187324) | Freshwater microbial communities from Lake Simoncouche, Canada to study carbon cycling - S_140625_EF_MetaG (SPAdes) (version 2) | ecosystem: Environmental > Aquatic > Freshwater > Lake ...
ATATATCCATTGGAAAGATATTAAAAGGATCACTACCATTTGTACTATTAATGATTTTGCAAATAGTTATTCTTTGTATTTTCCCAGAAATTGCCACTTGGCTTCCTCAGGCTGTCATGAAATAAAACCCCATGGTGGGTTTAAAAAAATTTCTAGCCTTCATTGCTGATAAAGGTAAAAAAATTGTCACTGATTTATTCGTAAAAAGAAAAGACACAGTTGATCATTTAGTAGATCTGTGTGACGAGCTTATTTCAGAAAACGGTGTTGTCTCAGGAATTACTATCGCAAGAGAAATATTTATTGTTTATGAGAAGTTTAGCTTAGATGAAAAAGAAAAATTTTTTTTAATAATTAATAAAAAGTATAGACCAGACTATTCCATAATTAATAAAGCGAGCAGAGATTTTATTGATAATAATAATGAGATCACTTTATCAAATTTAAATTTAGCAGTCGAAGGCAGGAGACAAGAATTAATTAGAAGATTAAATTTAGCTCCTAACGGAACGCAGTATCTTGTTAATATGAGAGAAGATCTCTTATATTTTTTAGCTAAAGATCAAAAATTACAAACATTAGATAAAGACTTTAGGCATTTATTTAGATCTTGGTTTAACCCAGGTTTTTTAAAGTTAGTCCGCATTCAAAAAGATACTGACTCGGATATTCTTCAAAAAATAATTAAGCATGAAAGAGTTCATGAAATTAAAAGCATTGAATCGCTATATAGAAGATTAGAAAACGATAGGTTGTTTTTTGCTTACTTTCATCCAATTGTAGATAAAGATCCTCTAATCTTTGTTCAGGTTGCTTTAACAAAAGGCGTTGGTACTTCTATTCAAGAAATTACAGAAGGGGGAATTTCTAGTTTCACTGATTATGATACTGCAACTTTTTATTCAATTAGTAATGCCAATAAAGGTTTACAAGGAATTACTCTCGGAAATTTTTTAATTAAGAGAGTGGTGTTTCAAATTCAACAAGAAATGCCCAAAATAAAAAATTTTTTTACTCTTTCGCCAATACCTGGTTTTGCAAATTGGTTTCTGCATCAGTCAGATGAGAAAATTAAAAAAATATTGAAGAATTTTGATATAAGAAGATTGCTTTTTTTAAAAGACCAAGATGATATTAATTTTAATCAATATAAAATTGAAGATAACAAAGAGGCCCTAAAAAAATTAGTTTATTATTATTTAGTTGAAGAGAAAAAAGATAAAAAACCAATAAATTCTGTTGCTTATTTCCACTTTAATAATGGCGCTCTATTATATGATATTCTTTTAAACGCTAATCTTTCATTAAATGGTTACAAAGAGTCATTTGGCATAATGGTTAATTATCACTATGAACTTGAAAAAATACTTCAAATTCATGAAGATTTTGTTAAAAAAGGGAAGATTTTATTTTCTGAAAACTTAAAGAGTTATGCCTAAAATTAATAGAAAAGTTTGTGTAGCGCCTATGATGGATTGCACTGACCGACATGACAGATACTTTTTAAGATTAATAAGTAAAAATGTCATGCTTTATAGCGAAATGATATCTACTGGCGCTATTTTAAGAGGTAATCAAAAAGATATTTTAGAATTTAGTGAGTTCGAAAAACCAGTTGCACTTCAGCTGGGTGGTTCCTCAGTGAAGGAGTTATCAGAGGCTTCAAAGATTGCGGAAGATCATAATTATGATGAAATTAATTTAAATTTAGGATGCCCTAGTAAAAAAGTTCAAAAGAATAAGTTTGGAGCTTGTTTAATTAAAGAACCCGATTTAGTTGCGGAATGTCTTTCAGGGATGGTTAACTCAACAAAGCTCCCAGTGACTGTTAAAACCAGAATAGGCTTTGATGATGTAGAGGATTTTGAATATTTAGATAAATTTATAAAAAAAATAGCAAGCGCAGGTGTTAAAACGATTATTTTACACGCAAGAAAAGCCATTTTAAAAGGCTTAAGCCCAAGAGATAATTTAAGAATACCAAAATTGAATTATGGAATTGTAAAACAAATAAAGGACAGCAATCCTAATTTAGAAATTATTATTAATGGTGGAATTACGACCACAGAACAAATCAAAGAACATTTAAATAACGTAGATGGAGTAATGATTGGAAGATCCATTTATCATTCACCTTATTTTTTAGCCGATATTGAAAGAGAGATATTTAATAATAATGAAATTCCAACAAGGGAAGAGATTGTTAAAAAAATTGTTGAATATTGTTTAATAGAAGTCAAAAAAGGAACAAGAGTTAATCAAGTTATGAGACATACTGTTGGATTATTTCACGGAATTAATGGAGCTAATTTTTGGAAAAGATACTTAAGTGACAATATGCTAGTAAGAGACGCTGACGTTAGCAAGGTGAATTACATGTTGGATATTGTTAAACATAATTCAGTAAATATAATCGAAAAAAATTAATTAATTTACCGTTTCAAATATTTTAAATAATAATTGAGATACGTGCTGAGGTTTTTGATCTGCAAAATCAGAAATCTGATGTCTGCAGCTGGTACCGTTCGCTACTATTATATCATCATTTTTAAATTCTTTTTTAATTGTCGGTATTAAAGTTAAGTGGGCCATTTTTTTTGAAATATCATAATTTTTAGCATCATAGCCAAAGGATCCTGCCATACCACAGCAACTTGTTTCGATTGGTTTATGTTTGATATTTAAAGTCGTTAATAATTCTAATAATCCTTTTAATCTGTCCTGAGATTTTTGATGGCAATGACCATGTACTAATACATTGTTAGAGAATTTATTAGCTGATACTTTTTTACCGTCTTTGATTTTCTCTAATATAAATTCTTCAATTAAATAAAATTTATTTTTAATTTTTTCTTTATTTTCAATATTTTTTAAAGACTTAAACTCATCAGTAAAAGTTAATAGACAAGAAGGCTCAATACCCACAACAGGCGTTGATGCATGATTATTGTTAATAATATAATTAGTAAAACGTTGCATTTCAGCCTGCGCCTTATCTAATTGACCGTAAGAAATGTAAGTTCTTCCACAACATAGGGGTCTTCCCAAAGAGTCATCATCAAAATTTGGAATAATAGCTTTATAACCGAATTTATTTAAAACTTTAATCGCGTAAATAAGGTTTTGAATTTCAAAATTAATATTAAATGTATCTGCAAGCAAAATTACTTTATTAGAAAAGTTATTTTGAGAGTAATAAATATCTTTTAACGGACTAATATTTTGCACTTCAGGCATAGTTCGCTTAGTTGAAAAATTAAATAACAATTCTAAAACTTTATTTAATATGGGGATATTTTTAATTTTATTAAATATAGGTGCTATTAATTTAATTAACCAAATATTTTTAGGCATGTTTGAAATAATTTTATCTTTTAATTTCATTGAGAATTTTTTGTAGTAATGGAATAAAAACTCACTTTTCATTTTAGAAATATCCACACTCATAGGACATTCTCTTTGGCAGGCTTTACAGCCCACACACAGTTCCATAGTTTCAAACATTTCTTTTGAAACGAAAGCATCCTTTGGTAATTGATTAGAAAGTGCTAAACGCAATGTGTTTGCTCTGCCTCTAACTAAATCTTTTTCTTCCTTAGTAACTCTATAAGAAGGACACATAACACCAGAATCTAATTTTCTGCAGGCACCATTGTTATTACACATTTCAACTGCATCGGAAAACTCACCCCAATCAGACCAATCGTAATGAGTATTAATTTTTTCAGCTTTATAATCTGCCTTGTAACGCATTAAGGACCTATCATTTTGTTTATAAGATCTGACTATTTTGTGAGGATTAAATACGCTTTTTTTATCAAACAAATCTTTTACACTTTCAAAAGCATTTACTAACTTTTTACCAAACATCATTTCGTGAAACTCAGAGCGTAATATTCCATCTCCATGCTCTCCTGAGTGAGCGCCTTTATATTCTTTTACCATTTGAAAGGCTTCTTCCGTAATACTGCGCATATTTTTAATATCTTGTTCTGACTTCATATTGATAATGGGCCTTACGTGTAATGTGCCAACAGAAGCATGCGCATAAAACATTCCATTCGTATTATATTTTTTAAATACTTCATTTAATCTTGTTGTGTAATCTGCAAGATGATCAAGTGAGACAGCGCAATCTTCAATAAAGGCAACTGGTTTCTTATCTCCTTTAAGGGACATTAAAATATTAAGGCCAGCTTTTCTCATCTCAAATATTTCATTTTGATCTTTCAAATTTTCATAAAACGAAAAGACATTATTTTTATTTTGAGAAAGAATTAGAGTTTCTAAGTTTTTAATTTTATGTTTTACTTCATTTAAATTATCATCAATAAATTCAACCATTAACACCGCTTGAGGATTACCTTGAAAGTATTTCTTTATTGATCCTTGAAACATAGGAATTAATTTTGCAAGATTTAAAAGATTATCATCCATTAACTCAACAGCAGTTGGTTTTAGCTTTACAATTTCTTTTGTAATTTCCATGGCTTGTCTAAAGTTTTGGAACGCACAAAGCCCAAGCATTCTTTGCTTTGGGATAGGGGAGAGTTTTAATTTTACTTTATTAAATAAAGATAAGGTCCCCTCAGAACCTACTAAAATATTTGAAGTATTAAAACCACTTGGATTAATAAGATCTAGATTGTATCCACCAACACGTCTTTGCGTTTTAGGAAAATTTTCATTTATTTCTTGTTTGTTATTTAGATAAATTTTTATGAGTTCTTCAATAATTTTATATTGTTTATTTTGATTATTTTTAGTGATGAGATAATCTTTGTTGATATTTTCAAATGTATAAAGAGATCCATCATCAAGAATAGCTTCAACGGCTTCAACGTTATGAACCATGTTGCCATAATAAAGTGATCTTGAGCCACAACTATTATTGCCAGTCATTCCGCCAATAGTCGCTCGACTACTCGTTGAGACATCAACTGGAAAACATAAATCGTATTGTTTTAATTTTGCATTTAACTGATCAAGTACTAATCCAGGCTGAACCCAGGCTGTTTTTTCATTTAAATTTATATCTAAGATTTGATTTTGAAATTTTGAATAATCTAGAACAACGCATTCACCAACTGTTTGCCCACATTGTGAGCTACCAGCTCCTCTTGGTAAGATAGGTAGTTCATTTAATTTACAATATTCCAGTACTCTTAATACATCGTCAGTATCTTTTGGAATTACGATACCAATAGGAGTTATTTGATAAATGGAAGCGTCAGTACTGTATCTGCCCCTTGAAAAATCATCAAATAACACTTCTCCTTTAACTAGAGATTGAAGTTCTTTTCCTATTTTTGAAATTGTATTTTGATTTAATTTCATATTTAATCAATTTTTTCAAAATTAATTATATATAGCTTTATGTCAAAATCGAACTCTTTAAGACCAGGAAAGCACTTATTACAAATTCCTGGCCCAACAAATATTCCAGACCGAGTATTACGTGCGATGAGTTACCCAACTATCGATCATCGCGGTCCTGATTTTGCAGAAATTACTAAAAGAGTTTTAGATAGACTTAAAGGTATTTTTAAAACAACCCAGCCAGTAATTATGTACCCAGCTTCTGGAACAGGTGCCTGGGAAGCTGCAATCGTTAATACTCTAAATCCAAAAGATAAAGTATTGATGTTTGAAACAGGACAATTTTCCTATTTGTGGGCAGAGCAAGCAAAGAAACTTTCTTTAGACGTTGAACTTGTGCCAGGAGATTGGCGCCATGGAATTGATCATAAAGTTGTTGAACAAAAATTAAGTCAGGACAAGGATCATAAAATAAAAGCATTATTGGTACTCCATAACGAAACAGCAACTGGCATTACAAATAATATTGGCAACATTAGAAAAGCAATGGATAGTGCAAAACATCCTGCGCTTTTATTAGTTGATACCATTTCGTCTTTAGCTTCAATTGATTATCGTCATGATGAGTGGAAAGTAGACGTTACAGTTGGTGGATCTCAAAAAGGTCTGTTGTTACCACCGGGACTTTCTTTCAATGCTATTAGTCAAAAAGCTTTAGAGGCACATTCAAGATCAACTATGCAAAAAGCATATTGGGATTGGAAACCAATGTTAGAGAATAATAAAAATGGTTTCTTTCCTTATACGCCAGCTACAAATTTAATTTTTGGGCTTGATGAAGCTTTAAACATGTTAATGGAAGAGGGCTTAGAAAATATATTTAAACGTCATACAAGACTTGCAGAAGCTACAAGAATTGCTGTCAAAGCGTGGGGCCTAGAAATCTTAGCTAAAAATCCTGAAGAATATTCAAATACTATTACGGCAATTCTTCTACCAGAAGGTTATGACTCAGATAGTTTAAGAAAAGTCATATTAGATGAATACAATATGTCTTTAGGAATGGGACTTAATAAAATTAAAGGAAAAGTTTTTAGAATTGGTCATTTAGGAGATTTTAATGATCTAATGCTAGCAGGCGCTCTAGCTGGAGTAGAAATGGGTCTTAAAAAATCTAAGATTCCTTTTAAATCTGGCGGGATAATGGCCGCTATCGACTATCTTTCAAAGTAGATTTCGTTACTTTAATTAGTTACAATAATTCAATTAAAATTAAAAATAAGGGGATACTTCATGTTACTTAAAAAACTTTTTGCAGCTGTTATATCATTTTGTCTTGTGACTTTTTCAGCAAGTGCACTTGAAATTAAAATCGGTCACGTGGGTGAGCCTGGATCTTTATTTAATGATTCAGCTGAGCATTTTACAAAACTTGCTAACAGCAAATTAGGTTCAAAAGCAAAAGTTGTAAATTTTGGTTCTAGTCAATTAGGTAGCGACAAAGAAATGATGCAAAAAGTAAAATTAGGAACATTAGAAATGGCGGTTCCGTCAACATTCATGTCCACTGTTCATGATGAGTTCGGCGTATTTGAAATGCCTTATATAATTAAAGACAGAAATCATATGTCTAAAGTTGAAAAAGAAGTAGTAAACCCAATACTTTCAAAAAATTTAGAAGAAAAAACTGGATATAAAGTTTTAGCTGTTTGGGAAAATGGATTTAGACAAATTACAAATAATAAAAAACCAATAAACGTTCCAGACGATCTAAAAGGAATTAAATTAAGAGTTCCAGAGGGAAAATGGAGAGTAAAAATGTTCCAAGCTTATGGAGCAAACCCAACTCCAATGGCATTTGGTGATGTATTTGTTGCCCTTAAAACAGGAACAATTGATGGACAGGAAAATCCTTACACTCAAATTACAAGTGCAAAATTTCATGAAGTACAAAAGTTTTTAAGTGTAACAAACCATGTTTACACTCCAGCTTTTGTTATAGTTCATAAAGAAACTTGGAATAAATTACCAGAAGATGTAAGAAAAATTTTAGAACAAGCTGCTAAAGATACTCAGCCGTTTGTATATAAACGAGCTGCAGAGATGGAAGTTTCTTTATTAAAAGTAGTTACGGATTTTGGAGTTAAAGTAAATACCGCGAATAGAGAAGCATTCGTAAAAGCAAGCGACCCAATTTACAAGGAATTTGCAACAGATGTTAAGTCAGGAGCAACTCTTGTTTCTAAAATATTAGAATTGGCAAAAGCTAAATAAGTATAGTTGTTTTTATAATTTATGATCTCTGCAAAGGCGTACGATAAGTATCTGCAATATTTTCTTTTTTTTCAGATGATCGCATTATCGATTACGGTATTATTAGGAGTTTGTTTTAGATGGGCAGGACACTCTCTGGTTTGGTACGATGAGATTGCAGGAATTCAGCTTGCTTGGATTACTTATTTTGGCTCTGCTTATGCTTCTTTAAAAGGCTTACATATTGGAATGCCTACTTTAATAAAAGTTTTTCCAAAAGATATTAGAAAAATATTATTTGTTTTATCCAAAATAATTATTTTTTTATTTTTCTTGGTTTTAACTTACTACGGTACAAAAGTTATTATTGTTTTAAGAGGAGATACGCTAGTGACCTTAGATTGGATCCCTCAATCTTTTGTACAATCTGTAATTCCAGTTTCTTCTCTTTTAATTATTATCTCTGAGTTTCTTTCTTGCAAAGAAGCTTACGAACAAACTATTAAAGATTAAATGATAGTATTATTATTGTTTTCAGTTTTAATATTTTTACTTTTTATCAATATTCCTATTGCGATTAGTATCGCTGTAGCAACTGTAGTAGCAATGGTCGCTAAAACAGGACCACAGTATTTAGTTAATACGGCCCTTGCCATGTATAATGGAGCGAAAAGTTTTCCACTAATTGCCATTCCCTTATTTATTTTAGCTGGAGCTATTATGAATAGTTCCGGAATCTCAAGAAGATTAATTGCTTTTGCCTCTGCCTGTGTTGGTTTTATCAAAGGCGGTCTAAGCATGGTCACTATTGCTACATCAATGTTCTTTGCTGAAATTTCAGGCTCTGCTGTCGCCGACGCATCTGCATTAGGTTCAATTCTAATTCCAGCAATGAAAAATAAAGGTTATTCTCCGGCATACGCGGCATCAGTTGTGTCCTCAGCTTCTTCACTTGCTATTATTATACCACCATCCATTCCAATGATTTTATATGCTGTGATAGCGGGATGTTCTGTTGAACAATTATTTGTTGCAGGATTTGTACCTGGATTTTTAGGAGGCTTTTTAATGATGGCTGTGTCTTATATTTATGCAAAGAGAAAAAATTTACCTATCGAAGAATCTTTTAATATTAAAAATGTAAAAAGAACTGCAAAAGAGGCTGGTTTAACTTTTATTTTACCAATAATAATTTTGGGAGGAATATTTGGTGGATTTGTAACAGCAACAGAAGCCGCTGGCTTAGCAGTGTTTGCTTCTTTAGGCATAGCATATTTGTATAAAGAATTTAATTTAAAACAATTTTTTGATTCAACTGTTGAAGGGGGGTCGCAAACTGCAACAGTCATGTTATTAGTCGCATCTTCTATGTTGTTAGGTGAATTCTTAACTATGGAACAAATTCCACAAAAAATAGCTTCGTCTTTAACAACATTAACTCAGAATAAATATTTAATTTTAGCAATCTTAAATGTTTTTCTATTTATAATTGGATTCTTTTTGCATTCTGCCGCTGCAATTATTTTAGTGGTACCGGTTGTAATGCCTTTAATTAACAGCCTAGGAATAGATCCTGTTCATTTTGGTATTATTGTAACTTTAAATTTAGCAATCGGTCAGCAAACACCCCCCGTTGCAAGCGTTCTCGCTGTAGCCTGTTCCATTGCAAAAGTGGACATGTGGACGGCAACAAAGGTGAATATTATCTTTATCAGTGTTTTAATTTTTATTTTATTGCTTTGCACTTACGTTCCCATTGTACCGATGTCTTTAGTTGAGTACTTTTATAGATAACAAGAATGTCAAAACTAATTTTACAAAAAAAAATTAGCGATTACATAATCGAAATATCGTTAAATCGACCTGAAAAATTAAACGCTTTAACAAAGCCTATGTGGAAAGAATTAGGCGCTGTTTTTAAAAAACTTTCCATTAATAAAAATTTAAGATGCGTTGTAATTAGAGGGCAGGGAGGAAAATCTTTTTCTCCAGGCAATGATATCAGTGAATTTACAACTGAACGTTCTAATAGCAAACAATCAAAAGATTATGGGAAGTTTTTGCACTCTACATTAAAAGCCATATTAGATTGCCCCATTCCAACTGTTGCTTTAATTGAGGGTATTTGCGTTGGTGGAGGTTTAGAAATAGCTTCTTGTTGCGATATTAGAGTATGTGGAAAATCATCTAGATTTGGCGTTCCTATTAACAGACTAGGCTTAACAATGGCACCAAGAGAAATGCAGCCTTTAATTAATTTAGTTGGAAAAAGTATCGCTTTAGAAATTTTATTAGAAGGTAGAGTTTTTGATTCAGCAGAAGCTTTGCAAAAAGGCTTAGTTAATAAAATTGTCTCTGATAACGAAGTTGAGAAAGAGGCTTACGAAACAGCGGAAAGAATAGCTGATGGAGCTCCATTGGTTGCAAGATGGCATAAAAAGTTTGCAAAAGAACTTTCAAATAATGAAAAAATTACAGATAAGATGAACGACCAAGGTTTTAAATGCTATGACACTGAAGATTTTGATATTGGTTACAAATCGTTCTTAAATAGAACAAAGCCAAAATTTAAAAATAAATAACTATGCCAGGACCTATTCATGGCATTAAAGTTCTTGAACTAGCACAAATAATGGCAGGCCCAAGTTGCGGTCTACTCCTTGCTGATCTTGGCGCCGAAGTTGTTAAAATAGAAAAAATTCCAGACGGTGATGATACTAGACGATTTACCCCGCCCGATGTTAACGGAGAAGCAGCAGCCTTTATGACTATGAACCGAAATAAAAAAGGATTTGCTTTAGATTTAAAGAGTAATGAGGGCAAAGAAGTATTTAAAAAAATGGTTAAAAAAGCCGATGTAATAGTTGAAAATTTTAGAAAAGGAACCTTAGAAAAATTGGGCATTGGTTATGAAGAACTTAAAAAAATAAACCCTAAAATAATTCTATGTGAAATATCTGGATACGGAAGAACAGGTCCTTATGCGGATAAAGGAGGATTTGATTTAGTTGCACAAGGAATGTCAGGACTTATGAGTATAACAGGAGAAAGCTCAGATAAACCTCCAATGAAAGTTGGCGCGCCTATTACAGATATTACTGCAGGAATTTTAGGGGCAACAGGTGTGCTTGCTGCTTTAATTCACCGAGACAAAACTGGTGAAGGGCAAAGAGTGGATACCTCTTTATATGAGGCTGGAATTATTCATACTTACTGGCAATCAGCAATTACAAGTGCCACTGGAAAATCTCCAGGGCCTTTAGGATCGGCTCATCCATTAACTGCTCCTTATCAAGCTTTCAAAACTAAAGATAAATGGATTACGGTTGGTGCGTCTAATCAAAATAACTGGATTCATTTACTTGAAGCTTTAGGAAGAAAAGATTTACAGGAAGATAAAAGATTCAGTAATAACGCTAATCGTATGAAAAATTTGCAGGCACTTGTTGAAATTTTAAATAAAGAAATCATTAAAAAAAATTCTAAAGAATGGTTAACGGTATTTGATCAAAAAGGTCTTCCGTGCGGACCCATCAACAGTATAGAAGAAATGTTTGAAGATTCTCATACAAAACACAGAGAAATGATTATTGAAGTTAAGAACACTAAAGCTGGAACATTTAAGTCTATTGGAATGCCTATTAAATTTTCAAAATCTAAAACAGACAAATCTAAGGGAGCGCCTATATTTGGAGAACATACTATAGAAGTTTTAATAGACTATGGTTTTAATAAAGCTGAAATTGATAATTTAATTAAAAATAAAATAATTTATTCTTCAAGCAAATAAGCTTAAGAGTCTTATTGAATGTTTTTTAAAAGATTATTCTCACGTAGCAATTTACAATTAAAAGTTAATGACGGCGGTAGAGCTGCTGCTGGTTACAAAGGCCAAGCCGGCGACTGCGTAGTGAGATCTATTGCGATTGCCACAGGAATGCCTTACCAAAAAGTTTATGATGATTTATTTAAAGCTAATGAAGAATTTAGAAATACATCAAGAACTAAACTAGCTAGAAGTTTGAAGCAAAGAAACGACAGTCCAAGAACTGGAACTCATAGAGCAGTATTAAATAAATATTTGGAAAAATTAGGCTGGAAGTGGACACCCACTATGTTTGTAGGACAAGGTTGCAAGGTTCATTTAAAAAAAGAAGAGCTGCCTATGGGCACATTAATTGTATCGTGTTCTAAACATTTAACAGTTGTTATTAATGGAGTTCTTCACGATGTTTTTGATTGTTCTAGAAATGGTACTCGTTGTGTTTATGGATATTGGACTAAAGGAAACTAGATTTTTTGATCGTATTCGCCAATTTTTCCAGTCTTTTGAAGTAAATTATCTATAAAATCAAAGATCTTTTTCTTACGTTCATCTGAGGTTGGGCTTTCAGTTACCACCACTAAAGAAGGTTTATTAGATGAGGCTCTTATTAACCCCCATGATCCATCTTCTAATGAAAAACGTACACCATTAATTGTTAGAATATCAGTAATAACCTGGTTATCTATTTTAGTATTTTTAACTTTTAATTCTTCTACTTGTTTAATTAAATTCTCAACTACTTGATATTTTTCTTCATCTTTACAGAATGGAGCCATAGTAGGAGTTTGATAAGTTTTAGGAAGATCATTAATTATTTCATTCATCTTTTTATTTTGATCATTAAGTAAATGACAAACCTGAAGGGCAGAATTGATACCATCATCATAACCATATCCAAGTGGTTTGTTAAAAAAGAAGTGACCGCTCTTTTCAAATCCAGCAAGCGCTTTAATTTGATTCACTTTTCTTTTAATATGGGAGTGGCCAGTTTTCCAATAGATAGTTTCACAATTATTTTCTTTTAGAATTTTATCTCTAGCAAATAAACCAGTAGATTTAACATCTACAATAAACTTAGATCCTTTATATTTTGGCGCAAGGTTTCGAGCTATTAACAGCCCGATTTTATCTGAGAATATCTCCTCACCCTTATTATCAATCACTCCGACTCTATCTCCGTCTCCATCAAATCCAAAACCAACATCTGCATTGTTATCTTTAACAGCTTTAGCTATTGCATGTAGCATTTCTAAATCTTCAGGATTTGGATTGTACTTTGGAAAAGTAAAATCTAAATTGCAGTCTA
>Ga0209088_10002051_pt1 | contig 12694 bp, 11 predicted proteins | sample S_140625_EF_Meta_FD_187324 | JGI IMG/M metagenome (GOLD analysis project Ga0209088, IMG submission 187324) | Freshwater microbial communities from Lake Simoncouche, Canada to study carbon cycling - S_140625_EF_MetaG (SPAdes) (version 2) | ecosystem: Environmental > Aquatic > Freshwater > Lake ...
TAGAATTGTCGTATCCGGGGTTCGCTTTGATCCCCCAACTGGCCCAGAGGTGGTGGCCACGCCGTCTCCCGAAGGGTACTTCCAAACACAGGTCAGAATGACCTTTGAAACCTTCGAGGATCTCTAACCATGGCCTTTTATCGCGGCGAACAAGGCTCCGTCAAATTTGACGATGCTGGTTCTGCTAACACCACCATTGCATCCACCCGTTCGTGGTCTATGACCATCGAGAAGGACGTGCTGGAAACCACCGCCCTTGGTGCCACTTACAAGAGCAACATCGGTGGATTGATCGCCGGTTCTGGCAGCGTCGAGCTGATGTACACCGCCAGCAGTGCTGACGAAACCAAGGCGTTCATCACAGCGGCCAACACCGCAACCGATCAAGGTGTGGCCACCTTCGAGCTGTTCCTTGATACCACCGGCACCAAGAAGATCAGCTTTGCTGGCTTGATCACTTCTGCCGACTACAGCGCCACCGTTGGTGAGCTGGAAGTTGTCACCTGCAACTTCGTGACCACTGGCACCATCACCACCTCGACAATCTGATCATGGCTTTCTATCGCGGCGAACAGGGTACGGTTTTCTTTGATAAGGACAGCAGCGGCGGCATCTCTGAGATTGCTGCCGTGCGTTCCTGGTCGATGACCGTCGAAAAGGACGTGCTTGAGACAACTGCTCAAGGCGCAACCTACAAGGCCAACATCGGTGGTCTAATCGCAGGCAGCGGCAGCATGGAAATCATGTATGACGCCCCTAGCGCTGGCGACAAACTTGACCTGATCAAGGACGTCAACACCGCGACCGACGAAGGCAACGCCTCTGTTGAGCTGTATCTTGACGAAACTGGCGGCAAGAAGATTACCGGGAGCATCGTGATCACATCCACTGATTACAGTGCTACGGTTGGCGAACTGGAAGTGGTGACGGTCAACTTCACCATGAACGGTGCCATTGCTACCTCGATCTAATGCCTGCCACACCACGCCCCGTTGATCTACTCACCGGGGCTTTTGACCTAAACCAGCGGCGTCAATTCAACATCAAGAAGGAAGATGGCACCGTAGTGCTGTCGCTGTACTTCAAGCCGATCACCCGCGCTGATCGTAAACGTGCGTCTGGTCTTGCTGGATCAGAGGAAGCCTTGGACATCAGCACCCAGATGCTGTGCCACATGGCCGAGCTGGAAGACGGCACCAAGGCATTTGCCTCCGCCGATGCAGCCAAGCTGCAACGCGAGTTGCCTGAGTCGGTGCTGAACGAACTGGAGCTGTTCCTGTTCGGACTTGGTGCGCCTGAGTCGCTGGAAGAAGCAAAAAACGACTAGAGGCCGATAGCTGGCTTTACTTTGAAATGTTCTTAGCTACCGAGCTAGGCATGACGGTAAGCCGGCTTCGGCAGGAACTGACGGATGCGGAGTTCATCCACTTTGCTGCGTACTACGAGATAAAAGGCAAGCGCGAACGCGAGGAAATGGACAAAGCCAAGCGGCGTAGCTAGTAGACTGACGCAATAGCAGTGGTCGATCCGTGGCAGTAGCAACCGTTGATATTCAGGTAAACAGCCAGGGTGCTGTCAGCTCAATACGCAATGTCAACGCAGCTGCAACACAGTTAGAAAGGCAGGTCAACAATACAAATAGATCGGTTAAGCAGCTTGAAACTGCTTTTGCTGGCCTTGGCGTAGCAGTGGCGGGCATGAATGCCCTAAACATTGCTAAGGACTTTTTTGCTACGGCTAACGCAGCAGATGCGGCACAACGTCGCATCAAATTAGTAAGTCAAGGCTTGGACGATTACCGAATTGTCTTGCAGGTTGCACAAAACGCTTCTACTAAATTTGGTTTATCGCAAACACAAGCATCACAAGCCATTGCAGATATTTATACAAGATTGCGTCCAGTTGGTTACAGCCTTAGCGCTATCAATGCAATTTACGAAGGTTTTAACACTGCCGTCAAATTAAGCGGTGTTGAAGCTGGTGCAGCATCTGCTGCATTCTTGCAACTGTCTCAAGGTCTTGGATCTGGGACACTCCAAGGCGATGAGCTGCGATCAGTTCTTGAGCAGATGCCAAGCATTGCTCAGGCAATTGCCAAGGAAATGGATATCAATGTTGGAAGTATTAAAAAGTTTGGTTCAGAAGGGAAAATTACGTCTGATGTTATTGTTCGCGCACTTGATCGCATTAGAACGGAAGGCGCAGGAAAACTTGCAGAAGCACTAAATACGCCTCAACAAAAAATTATAGATTTACAAAATGCAATGGAAACCTTTAAGACTGTAGTCGCAAGTGACGTTGCGCCTGCTGTTATTGGTGGCATTGAACAAATTACGGAAGCAATTAAAAAAGCAACTCAATTTGTTATTAACTTGCGCGAAGGATTTAGCTTGCTTGCCAAAGCTTTTAATGGCGTCGGTGCTGGGATTAGCAGTATAAACTCGCGCCTTGACCAGACTATTGGCAAATTTGCGCGTCTGGGTCAAAGCAAAGGCTTGATGATGATGTTGAATTTTCTTACGCTTGGCGGCGCTGGTGCTCTTGCGTCATTGGCAGGAGCTGGTGAAAAAAGTCTTGCTGGCAAGAAAACACCTACACCTAAAGTTCCAACTGGCATGGATTTGTCTGGCCTTGATCTTGGAGGTGGTGCAACGGGTAAAAAAGGTCGCAAAGGTAAAAGTGATGCTGAAAGAGCTGCCGAAAAAGCAGCAGAAGAGGCGTTGCGCCTTAAGAATTCACTTGGCGACTTGGCAATTCAACGCGATTTGAAACAGCAAATTTACGGCATAGATAACAGAATTTTTGAAGCCAACTTAGTAAACGACAGGCAAACTGCCATACGCCTGGAAGGTCAGAAAAAACTGGCGCAAATCAGCGCGGAAATTTCAAAACTTGAATACGAAAAACTAAAGCCGCAAGAGTTGCAGGCCAAAAAACAAATACTGTTGCAAGATGCTGTCATTGCCCAGCGGGACACACAGCAACAACTAATCCTGAATCAAGTGCAAGTTGCCAAGCAGGCTGAAGCTGCAATACGCCCAATGATTCAAGAAAATGAATTGCTACAGGCCAAAATTAACGGCACAGAACTTGAATACCAGAAACGACTGTTGATTCAGCAAATTATGCGAGATAATCCCACTCTGCAACTGCGTGACGCTGAAGCAGTTGTAGCAAAAAATCAAGCATTGCAAATGCAACTATCCCAAGCTCAACAATTACGTCAAGTGTATTCCGACGTAGGAATGACAATTAAATCTGGAGTGGTAGACGCTATCCAGGGTGCCGTAGATGGAACCAAGAGCCTGGGGCAAGTGGCTACAGATGTCTTAAAAAGCATTGCAAATAAAGTTCTGGATGTTGCTATCAATTTTGCGTTGTTTGGCGCAATGTCTGGCACCGGCACTGGTGGTGGCTTGCTTGGTGGTTTATTTGGCAAACGCGCCATGGGTGGTCCTGTAAGCGCCGGATCGTCCTACATGGTTGGCGAACGTGGCCCCGAGTTGTTCACGCCTAAGCACGGTGGCAACATCGTGCCAAACAACGCTCTTGGCGGCGGTAGCACCAGCGTTGTGGTCAACGTGGACGCAAGCGGCAATTCCAACGTCCAAGGCGATCAAGCACAGGCGAAGCAGCTTGGTGTTGCCGTTTCTGCTGCGGTGCAGGCAGAATTAGTCAAGCAACAACGCCCAGGCGGTCTCTTGGCCGGTACACGACGCTAATGGCCACCTTCCCAAGCATCACGCCAACCTATGGCGCACAGAAGACCAGCCAGCCAAAGGTCACAAAGGTTCAGTACGGCGACGGCTATGAGATGCGTGCCGTTTTTGGTTTAAACCAGAATCCCAAAAGCTGGAGTCTGACCTGGGAAATATCGGAAACCGATGCGGACACGATTGAAACATTTCTTGATGCCCGTGCTGGCCAAGAATCATTCGACTGGACCGCGCCAGGTGAAGCCAGCAGTGCCAAGTTCGTTTGCGCAGACTGGAGCAAATCGATCCCATACCTAAACCGCGCAACGGTTCAAGCTACGTTCATGCAAGTATTTGAACCCTGATGGCATATACCGCCTGGGCCGCTACTACCAGTTACGCCGTCGGCGCTATTGTCCGCGCCACGACGGTGCAGGATTTTGGCCTGGTGTTCAAATGCACCACAGCGGGCACTTCTGGTGCATCTGCACCGGCATGGCCAACGCTGATTGATGGCACTACGGTTGATGGCACGGTTACTTGGACGGGGATCAGCGCGGTCTACGAAGACCTCAGCGTGCTGGAACCGAATGCCATTATCGAGCTGTTCCAGCTGCACCTTGACGCCACGCTGCATGGCAGTTCAGATATTTACTACTTCCACAATGGCGTGAATGCTGCCGTGACCGGCAACGTGGTCTGGAATGGCCAGTCTTATGTGCGTTTGGCATTGGAGGCCACTGGCTTTGATTACAGCAGCAGCGGCAGCCTGCCGCGCCCCAAGCTGGCCGTCAGCAACATTGGCAGCAGCATTACGGCATTGCTGCTTCAGGTCAACCTGATCACCACAGGCAATGACCTTGGTGGCGCCAAGGTGGTTCGTATCCGCACGCTTAAAAAGTATCTTGATGGTGCAGCTGGTGCCGATCCCCACGCCAAATTTCCAGACGAGATCTGGTATGTGGACCGCAAATCAAACGAAAACCGCGCCGTGGTTGAGTTTGAGCTGGCCAGTAAATTTGACCTTGTGGGCGTGATGCTTCCCCGGCGTCAGGTCATTGCGAATGTTTGCCAGTGGGTTTATCGCGGTGGTGAGTGCGGATATAACGGGACTGATTACTACGACATCAACGATAGTAAAGTTGCATCTAGCGGCAGCGATGTATGCGGCAAAAGGCTAAGTAGTTGCAATGTACGATTTACTCCATTTACGCTTGCCGGTTCTGTGACCAATGGAAGCACGACAATGACCATTGCACCCTATTTTAATTTCAACGCAGGGCAAGCCGTCTCCGGCCTTGGCATTCCAAGTAGCACAACAATTAGCGCCATTGTTGATGCCACCACGCTGACATTAAGTCAAGCGGCAACAATGACAACATCAAGCACAAAAACAGGAACAGCGGCAGCAGCGGCAGCCTCGGTGGTTGTTTCAAGCAATACTGGAATCAGCGTAGGCCAAACCGTAACTGGAACCTACATGCCAAGCAGCACAACAGTTACTGGCATTTCTGGAACAACGATTACCCTTAGCAATAGACCGTATTCAATTACCAGAAACGGCACCTATGTGCCAACTTTTGAAACTTATTATTATGACGAATACGAAACTACCGTATTAACTGGGCAGCGCATTGATATTGACACCACAGGCTTGTCGGCTGGTATGCGTGCATTTGGAAGCAATGGAATTGACACAACAATTTCTTCCGTTGATTCTGGAGTTATTTATTTGAATAGCTATGGAAATCTAGAAAATGATGCCAATACTGTCAGCATGTATTTCTTGCCAGCTTCACCAAGTTCTGCAACGTATACTTTTTCCTCTAACGCACAATACACTTTTCGCGCTCCGGGTACTACGTTGCCATTTGGCAGCTTTCCTGGCGCAGGTCTGAGCAAGTGATTATCAGCAAAGCACTGGAGGTTGAAATCCTGGCCCACGCGCAGGCGGAAGATCCCCGCGAGTGTTGCGGGTTGGTTGCTGTGGTCAAGGGCCGCAAGCGGTACTTTCCGTGCACCAACCTGGCCGATACACCCGACGAGCATTTTGTGCTTAGTGGCGAGGACTACGCAGCGGTTGAGGATCAAGGCGAGATCGTGGCCATTGTCCACAGCCACCCATCAACCAATCCAAATCCCAGCCAAGCGGACCGCGTGGCCTGCGCAAAATCCGGCTTGCCGTGGTTCATTATCAATCCCAAAACAGGCGGCTCCAGCCTGACGCTGCCCGAGGCATACGAGTTGCCGTACGTGGGCCGGGAGTTTGTGTTTGGCGTAGTCGATTGCTACACGATGTGCCGGGACTGGTACGGCAAGGAATTTGGCCTCCAACTCACCGACTACAACCGCCGCGACAAGTTCTGGGAACGTGGCGAAGACCTGTACCTAGACAATTTTCACCGTGAAGGGTTTCACAAGGTGCCGCTTGATGAGTTGCAATACGGCGATGCCTTGCTGATGCAACTTGGATCATCGCTGCCTAACCACGCAGCCATCTACATTGGCGACCAGCAGATCCTGCACCACGTTCAAGGCCGACTTAGCAGTAGAGACGTGCTGGGCGGCTACTATATCAAGAGCACTGCCATGGTCCTACGGCATGAAAGTCGTTAAGGTCTACGGCGCCCTACGCAAGTATCTGGGGCAATGCCGTTTCCAGTTTGAAGCCGATACACCAGCGCAGGCGATCAAGGCATTGTGCATCAACTTTCCAGGGTTGGACAAGTGGCTGCTGGATAGTGAGCAGGATGGTGTTGCATACCGCGTAACGATTGGCAAGGAAAAAATTGGTGAAGATAATGTATCACCAGCTTTTTTACCTTGGAGTGAACGTGAAATTTTTAGTATCACGCCAGTGATTGCTGGTTCCGGTGGTACAGCTGGCAGAATTATTGGAGGCATTGCTTTGGTTGCGCTTGCAATTGCAGCGCCATATATTGCTGGTGCCGCTGTGTGGGCAGGAACACTTAGCTATGCAGCAGGTAGCGCACTTATTACCGCAGCTGGATTTATTGGTGCAGCTGGTGCAAGTTTGGCGCTTAGTGGAGTAGCACAACTTATTTCACCTGCACAGACTTATTCAAGCGCAGAACGCGGCAAGGAAGCGGCACGATTTGAATCGTTTACATTTTCAGGGATTACCAACACTGTGCAGCAAGGGTTGCCAGTTCCAATTTGCTATGGCCGCGCATACATTGGATCAGCCGTGATCAGCAGCGGTCTTGACGTGGATCAACTGATATGAGCACTTATCGTTCAATCCAAGGTTCTGGCGGCGGCGGCGGTGGCGGCAAGGGTGGCGGCGGCGGTGGGCAGTCGTACACACCAACGGAAGCTGATGACTCGCTGCAATCAGTTCAATACGGCAGTGTTCTAGACCTGCTTAGTGAAGGCGAAATTGAAGGTATTGAAGGCGGCGTAAAAGGTATTTATCTTGATAACACTCCGATTCAAAGCAGCACTGGCGCAGACAATTTTACGGGTTACACGGTTGTCACTCGTACTGGCACGCAAGCACAAACATATATTCCAAATACCAATGGAACCGAATCTGAAAAAGGTGTCAATGTAGAAGCAACATACATTGCGTCAGTAACTAGAACAGTTACTGATGTTGATGTTGATCGAGTACGTGTAACAGTCCAAATGCCAGCTTGTCAAGTTATCCAAGATAATGGTGACATTGTTGGCAACAGTGTAGATATTCAAATTCAAGTTCAATATAATGGTGGTGGCTTTACGACTGCCATATCTGACACCATTAGCGGCAAAACAACCAACAGCTATCAGCGTGATTACATGCTGACACTGAATGGCGCGTTCCCTGTTGATATTCGACTGGTACGTGTTTCACCAGACTCTAGCAGTGCTCGCAGGCAAAACCGCACTTACTTTTACAGCTACACCGAAATTATTGATGAAAAACTGCGTTACCCAAACAGCGCCCTGGCATTCTTGCGGTTTGATAGCCGCCAATTTAATAGCATTCCATCCCGTAAATATCTTGTGCGCGGCATCAAGATCCAGTTGCCAAGCAACGCCACAGTTGATACGACAACGTACCTTGGCCGCGTCACCTATTCCGGCGTGTGGGATGGAACGTTTGGCGCTGCTACATGGTGTGCAGACCCAGCGTGGTGCCTGTGGGATCTGTTGACCAATATGCGATATGGAGCAGCCATTCCGGCCAGCAGTCTTGACCGCTATGACTTCTACTCAATCAGCCAATACTGCAACGGTCTAGTCAGTGATGGCAGAGGTGGTCAAGAACCACGCTTCCTTTGTAATTTGCTGCTGAACAGCCGTGATGAGGTTTACAACGTCATCCAGGAATTCACAGCACTATTTCGGGGCATCGCCTACTACGGCGCTGGCACCTTGGTGGTCAACCAAGACAAGCCATCAGATCCGCAATACGTCATTACTGCCGCCAACGTAATTGATGGCATTTTTAACTATTCCGGCACATCACAGAAAGCACGCGCCAGTACCGCAACTATTGGCTATCAGACCTACGAAGGCTTAGGCGAAGTTGAGTTTGAGTATGTTGAAGATGCTGCTGCAATCGCCAAGTACGGCATCATCAACCGTGATGTGAAGCTGCTGGGTTGCTACAGCCAGGGGCAAGCGCACCGCGCTGGCAAGTGGACGCTTCTGAGTGAACAGAACCTTACCGAGACGGTGACCTTTGCCGTGTCGCTTGATAGCGGCATCGTGCTCCGACCTGGCATGGTGATCAGCGTTGCCGACCCACTTAAGGCTGCTTCACGCCGTGGCGGCCGCGTCAGTAGCGCAACAACAACAGCCGTCACGATTGACAACACGCAAGGTTTGAGCGTCACCGTTGCGAATGGCGCAACACTTACGGTGATGATGCCCACCGGTTTGGTTGAGACGCGCAACATTAGCAGCATTGTTGGCCGCGTAGTTACGGTCACATCAGCATTCAGCGAGGCACCTAATGCTCAATCGGTGTGGGTTATAGAAACCACTGACGTAGAACTGCAAACATTTCGTGTCATTACAGTTACAGAATCCGAACCTGGCGTTTTTGGTGTTACAGCACTTGCATACAACGAAACAATTTATAACGCTATTGAAAGCAACTTAAAGGTTCAGGCACGTGACATTACAAATCTCAGTACTCATCCAGATGCAGTTCGGGATATTAACGGTGTTGAATTTTTATATGAAAATGGGCAGAGTGTTCTTACAGGCTTTGACCTGAGCTGGATCAGTCCAGTACAAAATGTTGCTGGCTTCCGTGTTCAGCATCGCCTAGACAATAACAACTGGATTACAGCAGAAACAACTTCACCGTCGCTGCGGATTGGGAATTTACAGGCTGGCAGATTAGAGGTTCAAATTCAAGCTTTAAACAGCCTTGGTAATACCAGTGTCATATCACCAGCCGTTTTTAACTTGGTTGGTAAAACTGCCGTTCCAGGTGACGTTAAAAATCTTAGTTTTGAACCAATCAATGCAAATAGTGCGCGGTTGCGCTGGGATAAGACAGTTGATCTAGACGTAAAAACTGGTGGATCCATTAAAATTAGACATAGTTCTAAAACTGATGGTTCTGCTGACTGGTCAGATTCAATTGACCTAATTCCAGCCAAGTCTGGTGCCCAGACAGAAGCCATTGTGCCACTGCTGGAAGGTGAGATTCTGGTCAAGTTTCAGGATGATGGTGGCAGGCAGTCAACCAATGCCACAAGTATCATTGTTGACCTGCCAGATCCAGTTGGTTCATTACTTGTTCAAAACCGCCGCGAAGACCAAGACAGTCCACCATTTCAAGGCACAAAAACAAATGTATTTTATAGCGAGGAATTTGACGCTTTAACACTGGAAGGCACTAGCAGCCTTGATTCAATTGTTGATTTTGATCTGATTCCAGCATTTGATTATCTTGGCAGCACCTGGCCAGAAGGTAGTTATACTTTTGCAAATATACTAGATCTTGGTAGCGTATTTAGTCTTGACCTGAGTCGTTATTTTGTTACCCGTGGTTTCTTTCCGAGTGATTTGATTGATAGCAGAACTGCGGAAGTTGATTTGTGGTCTGACTGGGATGGTTCTGTCAATGATTCAGTAAATTCTGTTTTGTATGTGCGGCGTACAAATGACAATCCATCCGGCACGCCAACATGGAGCGAATACCAACCATTTGTGGCTGGTACGTTTTTAGGTCGCGGATTTCAATTCAAAGCCGTTTTACAATCAGGTGATGCAGCAGAAAACATTTTGATTGATGAATTAGGTTATGAAGCCACATTTCAACGTCGTACTGAGCAGAGTAATGGCAACGTTGCCAGTGGCGCTGGCACGGCAACCGTGACTTTTGACAAGGCGTTTTTTGTTGGCACCACTGCTTTGGGCAACCTTAATGCCTACCTGCCCAGCGTCGGCATTACAGCGCAGAACATGGCAACTGGCGACTATTTCACGCTTGGCACGGTGACTGGCACCAACTTCCAGGTCACCTTCCGCAATGCCGCCGGAACCGCCATCAACCGGAACTTTACCTGGAGTGCAGTGGGTTACGGCAAGTCGGTCTAAGATGGTGGTACAAATAAGTTTCTAACTGGCGTGGCAACTCACGACATGGTGATCTCGAACGGCACCGGAAGTGCTGTAAGAAGTGACCTTAATGGTGCGCTGGCGGCCCTTGTCAGCCAAAACAGCAGCGCATCGGCGCCCGCTACGACCTACGCCTACATGCTGTGGGCGGACACCACGGCTGGCATCATGAAGATGCGGAACGGCGCCAACAGTGCCTGGATTTCGCTATGGGAGCTTGATGGCACGTTCATTGCAACCGATATTTCGCTGAGTGCTGGCACGGCTGGAGCGCCAAGCCTGTACTTTACCGGCGACACCAACACCGGCATCTATAGCCCAGGCGCCGATCAGGTTGCAATCAGTACAGGCGGCACGGCACGCCTAACCACAACCACAACGGGTATCACCTCTGCATTAGCAGTAGATGTACCTCTCGGCGCAGTTGGAACCCCAAGCATCACGTTTACCGGCGACACCAACACCGGCATCTACAGCCCAGGTGCAGATCAGGTTGCCATTACTACGGGTGGCACGGGCAGGTTGTTCATAGATTCTTCAGGCCGATTGCTGGCTGGCACATCTACAGCGCGTAGTAATTTCTTTGGCACTACTCTTAGTTCTTTAACTCAAATAGAAGGAACAGGTGGTTCTGCTGCACGGGGTTCTTTAAGCGTACTTAATAATGATGTAAGCAATAATCCTCCTTACGTTCTTCTGGGCAGATCGGGTGCAGCAACACTTGGTTCAAATGCTGCGGTTGTCAGTGGAAGTCGCCTTGGGACTTTAACTTTTCACGGTGCAGATGGCACTAGTTTTATCGAAGCGGCAACTGTTGCTGGTGAAGTAGATGGGACGCCTGGCAGCAATGATATGCCGGGCAGACTTGTCTTTAGCACGACGGCTGATGGTGCAGCAAGTCCTACTGAAAGATTGCGTATAACCTCGACAGGGGCTGTAGGCATAGGAACTTCCGGGCCAGCGCAATTACTAGAAGTCCAAGACGGTAATATTCAAATTCGGAACTCTGCTGGCCTGGCCCTTGGTGGAGTTTCTGCAAATGGTTTGACTTTTAGAAATACAAACCAAGTCGGGCAAGATCGTGGAACTATTGCGGCAATCAAGTCTTACTTGTCAACAGGTGCCGATAACGATTTTGGCATACAATTTCAAACTCAAGCAACAAGTATAAGTGGTGTAACCACCAAGATGACTCTAACTCCGGGAGGAGCGTTAGGGATTGGCACTACGAGCCCTAGCGAATTATTACATCTTTCAAAGGCAGGAAACCTATACCTACAGGCCACAAATACATCTACCAACGTTAGTGCTTACTTTGGGCAAGATTCTGGCGGAACGTACATTGGAAATGTTGGTACAGGGTCTCCAGTTCGTTTTAATGTAAATAATAATGAAGTAGCACGGTTTGATACCAGCTCAAGGTTTTTAGTTGGCACGTCTACTAGCCCTAGCCTTACTGATGGCCAATACTCAAAATTACATGTCATAGCAAATAGCAATTCTGCAACCGGGAATGGTTTTATTAATATTGGCAGAGGACAGGCAGCGTCGGGCGCACTTGGCGCTGGCACGAGCTTAGGAGTCCTTCAATTCACCGACAACGCAGGTGCTGTTCATGCTGCAATTAATGGTGATACAGACGCAACAACTGGAACTAATGATTACCCAGGCAGATTAACGTTCTCCACTACGGCAGACGGCGCGGCTAGTCCTACGGAGCGGATGCGGATTGATAGTGTAGGAGCTGTTCTTTTCAAGAAAACAACAAAAGATTACACGACAGAAGGAACTGTTATCAGTCAAGGTGCAAGTTCCGGCGTGGATACTTCATTTGTAACGGCTGGTGGAGCAGTTGCTACTTTTGCACGTTCAACAAACGACGGGACAATCATTTCACTCCGTCAAGACGGCACCGAAGAAGGCACCATTTCTGTTTCTGGCACCACCGTTTCCTACAACGGTGCTCACCTAAGCCGCTGGTCGCAACTCCCCACTGGCGCAGAACGCGAAGAAATCCTGCGCGGCACCGTGCTCTCCAACATCGACGAGATGTGCGAATGGGACGAGGAAGATAACGAACAGCTCAACCGTATGAAGGTGAGCGACGTTGAAGGTGACAAGAATGTGTCGGGTGTATTCCAAGCCTGGGACGATGACGACGACACCTACACCGACGACTTCTACTGCGCGATGACGGGCGACTTCATCATTCGCATTGCAGAAGGCGTGACTGTTGAGCGCGGTGATTTGCTGATGTCCGCTGGTGATGGCACTGCCAAACCTCAAGACGACGACATCATCCGCAGCAAAACCGTTGCCAAGGTCACCAGCACGAACGTGAGCTGCACCTACGAGGACGGCAGCTATTGCGTTCCTTGTGTACTGATGGCTTGCTAGAGCCAGTAGTCACCTTC
>Ga0209088_10002052_pt1 | contig 12692 bp, 12 predicted proteins | sample S_140625_EF_Meta_FD_187324 | JGI IMG/M metagenome (GOLD analysis project Ga0209088, IMG submission 187324) | Freshwater microbial communities from Lake Simoncouche, Canada to study carbon cycling - S_140625_EF_MetaG (SPAdes) (version 2) | ecosystem: Environmental > Aquatic > Freshwater > Lake ...
AAAAAAAAAAATATAAGCAATTGTTGTTAAATTTTCAATATACACTACCTTGTAAATATTGTCGCATAAATCTTACAAAAAATTTTAAAAAATTTCCATTAAAAGATATAATATTTAAAAATAGAAATAATTTCTCGCGTTATATTTTTAATTTACATGAACAAATTAATAAAATGTTGGGAAAAAATTCGGGTTTAACATACTGTGAAGTGCGCGATAACTATGAACATTTTAGATCAAGATGCACTATTGATAAACCTAAACTATTTAATTATACTAAAAAAAATAAAGAAAAAGGTTGTACTACACCTATGTATGGAAAAAAATCAAAATGTATAATAAATATTGTTCCACAAGAAGAAAAATGTAAAACTTTTAATATAGATAAAAGATGCTTAAAACATAAATAAAAATAATAAAATTATAAAATTATAAAAATTAAAATATAGTAATATAATATAATATAAATGAAACAAAGACGTTCAAAAAGATTTATGGGTATTAAAAATTTTGCCAAGTTATCAAAAAAAAAATTATTAAGTTTAGTAAAAAGATTTACACAAAGAAATAAATATACAAAACAAAGAGGAGGATGAGGCGGAAGTACATTAGTTAATAATGTATAATATTCAAACAAGTAAAAATAATACTTACATGAAAATACTATGATAAAAACTATTAGCTAATAGTTTCATAATATTTGAGACACAAGTATATTATAAATATTAATTAATATATTAACTTGTAATAACTAATATATTAATTTTTTTTGTAAAAATTCAAATTTTTACATACCAAATGAACTGAAATCCGTCAATACTGGTCTAGGTATAAATTCGGGGTCTGTATTTTCTTGCGTAGAATCAGAGAATAATAGTGGAGGTTGATATGGAGGAGTTCTTTCCCTCATAAAATTTTGATTTCTAGTAGCACTAGTTCCACTAGTTCCACTAGTTCCACTATTACCACTATTATCTCTATTAGTATTACTTCTATTAGTATTATTTCTATTAGCATTCCTATTTCCTAAATTTGAAACCAAGTTATTACTCGTCTCTCTTATAATTAGATTATCGTCACAAACTCTACCCAAATTTTGGTTTAAACACATACTTGATGTCATAGTCGGTGTTATATTTGGACCAAATAATGTATTAGCATAATCTAGAGGATTCATTGAATTAATAGGATTTACTAGTGGATTAGAAGGTAAATTCATTGCTGTTTCAAAATTATTATAAATTGGAGGAATATAACTAGAACCAAAAGCGCCCTGTCTTAATAAATATAAATTAAAGTCATTATAAAAACTAGGATTATTTGTAGGCACTGTATTAGCAGATGATTCTGTTCTTGGAATTGTTGGTGCATAAATTTCTCCATTTTTTATAATAACTTCTCTATTTATTGTCAAAAAAAAATTTGATAATTTTACATTACTTAAATCATAAAAGTTTCCTGAATTTTCTACAAGTATAATATCCGTGGTGTTAATATTTGAAGTATCTATTACAGATATTGTGCTTATATCTAACATAATAGTTGAACTTGCTCTAATATTTAGCAATGATATATCGGTTTCTGTATTATAATAGCTCATTAATAAATTTCTTTGTCTAAAATTATTTAAATTTCTATTTAATGTAGTTACATTATTTGAACTTTCTAATATTAATCCGGAAGGTAAAGTTGATAATTTATATTTGTATTTAGTGGTATTTAATTTATAATAATTATAACTTGTATCAGTGTCAATATTTATAAAATATTGATTAGCGGTATTAGTAAAATTAGCAAAAGATTCTTTTACATTTGACATATTTACAAAGATAATGCACGACAATATTACAAATATTAATAACAGAATTATTAACAAATTATTTTTTTTAAAATTGACAATCATATTATATTATATTAAATATATAATAAAAATTTTCTTTATAACTTTAAATGTCTAAAATTATTAAATCTATTAAATCTGTAAATTGTCTTCAAAAGAAATATAATACTTCAAATTCGAATATTATGGAAATTGGAATTGATGAAGCTGGAAGAGGTCCTATGTTTGGTAGAGTTTATAGTGCTGCCGTTATTTTGCCCAATAATGAAGAATTTAAATATGAATTGTTAAAAGATAGCAAAAAATTTACTTCTGAAAAAAAGATAAATGACGTGGCTGATTATATTAAAACTAATGCGTTATTTTGGAGTGTATCATATGAAGATGAAAAAATAATTGATTCTATAAATATTAGACAAGCTACTTTATGTGCTATGCATAAAGCAATAACTGAGTTATTAAAGCAAAATAACAACAGCGCAAATTTAAATATTAATGAATGTTATTATTTATTAATAGATGGTAATGATTTCAAACCTTACACATATTATTGTGAAACATCGCATATTATTAAACAAATTAATCATATTTTAATTGAAGGCGGAGACAACAAATTTTGTTCAATTGCCGCAGCATCAATATTGGCTAAAGTAGAGCGCGATAAATATATTCAAGAAATATGTACTAACTTTCCTAAATTAAATATTTATTATGGATTATTAACAAACAAAGGATATGGAACATCTAAACATATTGAAGGAATAAAAAAATATGGAATTAGTAAATGGCATCGCACGACTTATGGTTGTTGTAAAGAAGCACATATAAATGATGATGAATTGTATAAAGATTAAAAGATTACTCGAAGACGCCGTGCCCAGTTAGTTTTATACTCCTTGTCTTTAGATTTTGATTTTTTATTATGAATCAATAATAAGCGCATTTTTTCTTGCTTGTTTTTAATAACTTCAATTGTCTTTTTAATTTCATTTATTTGATTTGATAACTTTTGTTTCTTTGCGTTTTGCTTACTCTTAAAACTAGAATAATGCTTCTTATATGTTTCATAATTGTAATCGTCGTCTGATTCTTCTTCTTCATTTACATAATCTGGGTCTTTTGGATCATCTTCTTCCGAACTTGAAGAATAATAATCTTCTTCTTCAGACTTAGTATTTTCTAATGTCATAGCGTGTTCTTTAAATGGACTAAATTGAACTTCCCAATATAATGGATCATCATAAACCATTAAGCATTTGTTATTTTCAATAGCACTATAAAAATTATGCGCACCTTGATTATCGTAATAATAATCAACATTAATTAAAGCATAACAATAATTATATTTATCTTCAACATAATATTCTGGTTCAAGGTGTTTAAAAACTTGGACGTTCTTAATTTTCGCAATATTTAAATCTTCAAAATACTTAATAATAGTAGGAATGTCTTCATAAACAACATAATCAGGAATGTAGAGCATTTTCTTTGAAAACATAGATGACATAGATGACATAGATGACATAGTTATAATAATTTAATTATTAAATATTTAATTTTTGAAATCAATTTTTTTTTATATTTTTGTAATTTTTTTGTTTAAAAAAATTGAATTCTTTTTTATTATTAATAAAAAAGATATCTTGCACATTATAAGAAAAAATAACAATGCCCTGTGTAATTACCAATTATTTGTTAAGCGAAATTTTTAATAGGCAAAATATTGAGAAGTTTTATAAAACATTAATTACTAAACATTATTATTGTGAAGATGATTTTAAATTAAAGACTAATTATGCAATTTTATTGTTTGTTGATACATTATTTTTAGATAAAATTGGCGGTTATAAAGGGTTAAATGTACTAATGCATGCCCAACAATGCGAACTGTATGAATTTATAGCAGACAATCGCTTAAAAATTTTTCATTATGTAACTTTTAAAGCATCTGCACATAATGATTTAACTGGACTACGATTGCTTGTTGATGAGTTTAAAAAAGATAACTGGATTGTGCTATTTGGTCATTATTTATATGATAAAACATTGGATTTACTAAGTAGCAAAGAGGATTGTTTTGACATAAAAAACAAAATATATGCTATTATTTGTAGTCTTAAAGAAGCACTGGTAATAAAAGAAGCAGAATCAAAAAAAGCAGAACTATTATGTGATGCTTGCGAAAATGACTGCGCAATTTGTTTATGTGCTATGGATAGTAATAGTACTATTACAACTTTATGTAAGCATAGTTTTCATATAAAATGCTTATATCCAATGTTTGATGAGGCTGTAAAAGAAAATACAAAACAACCAAAAATTAGTTGTCCGTTATGTCGTGCTGATGTTTTTATAAAGTCAAAAATAACATTTAAGGAAATAGTGAATTATTAAAAAGGTAACAAAGCAAAACAAAGCAAAACAAAGCAAAACAAAGCAAAAAATTTTTTTTTAGACAATACAATACACAATACAAGTTACTATCTAATTAACATCAGCACGACACAAAGGACACGGAATACAATCCTTGTTGTAATTTTCCTCTTGATCAAAATATGCGCGCTTGCACTTGTCTAAACATCTGCTATGGAATATATGCATACAAGCAGTTCTAACGCATATACGATCAATCGTGATATCATCCAAACAAATAGAGCAATCCCAATTTTCTTCATGCTGAAAGTCGTCGGGCAATAGCTCTAAATCTACATTATTAACCGAGTTACAAATATGAGGCAAGTTATATTGTGTCGTCCTAGTTTCGTTACAAAACCAAGAGAAATTATGATCGTAGTCACATTGCAAAACACGGTCTCCGTATTGTTGTGCCCACGAAATTGCCATGTTTGTCAAATTATCTTCAGTCTCCCAATCAATGCTCAACAACCAAATTAATGCCCGTTCTGCTGCGTCATAGAAGTGACATTCATTGAGAGCTCCATGTTCTAGTTCCTCCTGCCGTCCCTCTAAAAAGGTAATCATGAAGTCTCTCAACTCATCTGCGACAGCAGCCTCCAAACAACACTCAAACTTTGCAACATAGTTCTCATTATACCAGGAATGGTTTCTTATCCAGCAATTCATGATGGCCTCCAATTCTCTAGGAAGTTTCCGTACATCAAATCTACGTTGAATAGCCTCTACTGCTTCGTCGCCTACCGTGTTTATCCTTGTTCGTAACAGAACATCATCAATAATAAGTTCGCCAAACAAGCTCCGGATCTCGTCAAACATAGTGCTATTCTTTGCTCTTTTCTATATATATTTGTCGAGGCTATTTAGTTAGCTAAATAAAAAATAATTCAATTTTAAAAAAGTATAACAACAATATTTAAAATTTTTAAATAATAAAAATTAAAATAAAAATAATATAATAAAAATAATATAATAAAAATAATATAATAAAAATAATATAATAAAAATAATATAACAAAAATAAATAATAAAAATATATTATATATATAATATATTTTATTAATGGAGACAAATATACCTAAAATAATTTTTATTGTTCCATATCGTGATCGTAGACAAGAAAAGTGTATTTTTTCTGTATATATGAAATATATTATGGAAGATTATGACAAAAATGATTATGAAATATATTACAGTCATCAAATGGATAATAGACCATTTAATAGAGGAGCAACTAAAAATATAGGTTTTTTGGTTATGAAAAAAAAATATCCAAACAATTATCAAGACATAACTTTTGTATTTAACGATATTGATACGCTTCCTGTAAAAAAAAATACATTTGATTATGCAACCACTAAAGGAATTGTTAAACATTTTTATGGATTTAATTTTGCTTTAGGTGGAATTTTTTCAATAGTTGGTAGTGATTTTGAAAAGTGTAATGGTTTTCCTAATAATTGGGGATGGGGATTAGAAGATAATGCGATGAATGATAGAGTTTTACTAAATGAATTTATTATAAATAGACAACAATTTTATCCACGAAATACGAGAGAAGTTCTTCATTTATTTGATACTCCTAATAGAATAATTAATAATAAAGAACCAGGGAATTATGCTAGTAAAAAGTTGCATGATAATTTAAATAACATTCACGAAATAAGTTATACAATTGCTCCAAATACAACAGGCAATGAAAACAATACAAGCGAAAATATTAGCGAAAATACTAGCGAAAATACTAACGAAAATACAATCAAAAATAATAATATGAAAGTAAGTTCTATTGAACAAAAAGAATATATGATAAATATTTCTGACTTCAGAACATTAGTAAATCCAGCAAATGAAATTTTTTACACACAAAATACTTTTTATAATTCATCACTAACACCAAAATTGTATGAACGTACAATACATAAAAAAACATGGTCATTACATAATCGTTTTTTTTAATATTAAATTTAGTTATTAAATTTAGTTATTAAATTTAGTTATTAAATTTAGTTATTAAATTTAGTTATTACTTTATTTAAATAAATTAATAAAGTAATAAATTTAAAGTTAAAAAAAGCATATTATTTAGAATGCCTTATATTTTAGAAGTGCAAAAAATGGAATGGAACTCTAAAACTCGCCATATAGGATATATGAATATAGTTTTTGAAACAAAACAAGAAGCAGCCAATTATTATAATAAATTTAATTCACATATGTTACCAATAACTAATGAAAATAGATGGTGTAGTGACTGGGATCCCGAAACATATTTAATGTATATTATAAGAGAGCATTTTTATGAATATTTAAATATCACACCTTTTGAAAAAAATTTATTCGACAGTTACAACTTTGGCTAAGTTTCGCGGTTTATCTGGATTTAATCCTTTAGCAATAGAAATTTCATATGCAAGTTTTTGTAATAGCACAGTAAATATTACTTCATTATAATAATCCAATTTATACAATAATATATATTTATGTTCATCTATTTGTAATTCATCTATAACATTTTGTGAATTTGTTATCACAAATAAGTTTGTTTCTCGTCCTAGTATTTCATAATAAGTAGATTTTATATTAGCATAATTAGTAGTATCATTATAATCAATCAATAATAAAGTGAAATTAGAACTATCTAATAAAGCAAAAGGTCCGTGTTTTAATGAACCTGCGGAAAATCCTTCGCAATGAATATAAGTAACTTCTTTTATTTTTAACGCTGCTTCGCAAGCTATTGGGTATAATTTGTGTTTTCCCAATATAAATATATTATTTATATTATTATCAATAATATAAGTTATTAAAATAGTAATTTTATTCATAATTTTACTATCATTTAATAATTGTGTTGTAGAAGTTGAGAGAACCCTTAGATTGTTTAAATTTTTTATATTATTTTTCTCATTATTTACAAACCACATATTAATTAGACTCAAAACTATTAACATGCTAGTAAAGGATTTTGTTGATGCTACACTAATTTCTGATCCAGCATTTAAATATACACCGCAATCAACTTCGCGTGCTATTAGCGAATCTACTTTATTTATAATTCCCATTGTTACACATTTTTTTTGCTTACAAATTTTTAAACAATTATATAGATCAATTGTTTCTCCCGATTGAGATAAAAAAATACATAGAGTATTAGAGTTATTTATATTTCTACTATTTGGTAAAATATTTTCATTAAATTCACACGCATTAACGATTTTAACATTTACAAAATAGTTTATTTCATTAAAATAAATCTCTCCCAATATACAAGCATTAAAACTACTTCCGCAACCAATCAAATAAATAAACTCAATAGAACTAATATTATTTATTAAGTAGTCAAGTCCGCCTAATTTGATTATATTATTATTGATTCGTCCTCCATAATTATATGCTTTTTGTATTGTTTCTGGTTGCTCCATTATTTCTTTTAACATCCAATGACTATAATGTTTTTTGGCATTATGAAAATCTTCATAAATTGCCTTTTTTATACTATATTCATTGGTTTCATCCAAAAATTGATAATTATTATTATTAATTTTTACAATGATGTTATCATTCAATGGAATATAATCATATACTAATCCTATAAATCCATTTGTTTCCGAAGCACAAATTATATAATTAGTATTATATCCTAATAGTAATGGAGAACCCTTTCTTGTTATATAATACGTGTCTGGTATTTTTGTATAAATAATAACCAGAGCCCACGTTCCTTCCAGTTCTTGTAAGCTTTTCTTTAATGCATCTTCAAAATTTAAACCACTTAATATGTAATATTCAATTAAATTAGCAATAACTTCGCTATCTGTATCACTGTAAAATTTATAATCTTTTGCGAGCAAAAATTCTTTAATTACCAAAAAGTTATTAATTATACCATTATGAACTAATATAATATCTCCATTTTGTGAATAATGTGGATGCGCATTATAATCTGTTTTACCTCCATGTGTTGCCCATCTAGTATGTCCTAGCGCAAATTTAGAATAAATAGTGTTTTCTAATGTTTTTTTTTGATATATGGTTTTTAATAACTCAAAGCAATCTTTTTTTGAAGTAGATGCCTTTTTTAATATATCGTGCTTATTTGTATTTGAATTTATATAACATATTCCCATTGAATCATAACCTCTATTTTGTATTAATTCTAGACTATTAAAAATATGTTCCAAAGCATTCGTATTTTTTATAGCATATATAAATGTTATTCCACACATTTTTTAAATAATATATTAGTTAGTATGAAAGTTTTAATTATTAATATTAAATATAATAAATAAGTAATATTATTATTTTTAATTTCCCATTATTTTTAAAAATCTTCTCCAAATTCAAAAGTATTTACTTTGGAATCTTTTGTTGCGAGAGAATATTCGCTTACGCGATCTTCAAAAAAGTTTGTTTTTGTTTCAATGCTTATATTTTCCATCCATTCAAATGGATTTTTACTTTCATAAATTTTATCACCTCCTAGTTGAAGACTTAGGCGATCAGCAACAAATTCAATATAATCTTTCATTAAAACTTGATTCATACCAATTAATCTACAAGGAAGCGCTTCAGTAATAAATTCTAGTTCAATTGCTACTGCTTCGCTAATTATTTCATGAATTTTTTGTTTTTTGAGTGGTTTTAATAATTTACTATGTAATAATACAGCAAATTCAGTATGTAATGCTTCATCGCGAGATATTAATTCATTTGAAAATGTTAATCCCGGCATCAATCCGCGTTTTTTTAACCAATAAATAGCACAAAATGCTCCTGAAAAAAATATTCCTTCAATACAAGCAAAAGCAACTAAGCGCGTAGCAAAATTAGACTTTTTATCATTTATCCATTTAATAGCCCATGCGCCCTTTTTTTTAATACATTCATATTCGTCTAAAGCATTAAATAATTTAGACTTTTGCGTTTTATCTTTTATATATGTATCAATTAAAGTAGAATAGGCAATAGAATGAATATTTTCCATAGCAATTTGTAATCCGTAAAATGCTCGCGCTTCACTAAGTTGAACTTCGCCCATAAAACGAACTCCTAAATTTTCTAATACAATACCATCGCTTGCCGCAAAAAACGCCAAAATCATAGATATAAAATGTCTCTCATTATCATTCAAATTTTCCCAATCTTTATTATCTTTTGATAAATCAATTTCTTCGGCTCTCCAAAATAAATCTTCGGCTTTTTTATACATTTTCCAGATGTCTTGGTCTTTAATTGGAAACATTACATAACGGCTAAGGTCTTCTTGTAATAATGGTTCTATAATATTTTTATTCATCCTAAATAATATATGTATAGATTTTTATATTTTTTTTATATATTATTTAGGATTTTTTTAATATATTATTTAGGATTTTTTTCTATAATTAATTTATAAAACATGAATTTAAAATTACCAAAAGGGATACACTATATTTTATATTTAGTAGTTTTAGTTTTACTTTTATTATTAGTAATGAATCATTTTAAAAAATCTAATGTAACAGAATCCAATGTAATAGAAGGTTTACCCGCAGGGAGAAGGGGAGGAGGAAGCAATAGATATTATTGGCGCTGATGATATCTTATTGCCAATAACTTGTTGTCGTTACAAATAAATAGAAGATAAAGAAGAGTTTTATGTTAAATAATGTACGTATAAATTTATATTTATATTTATATTTATATAAATATGAGTTTTAATATGAATATGAAATTCAAATTACCGAGAAACATTATTTCTAATGATGTTCTAAAATATATTTTATATTTAATAACTTTAGCATTAGCAGTAAGTTATATTATTAATGAAGAAAATATAGCACTTATAAGTTTAGTGCTAATTGCTAGTGGAATATATGTAATGAATAAAAATATTGTCATTGCTTTATTAATATCAATAATTAGTACTAATTTATTAGTAGCAATGAATTATTTTAAAAATATTGATGTAGTAGAAGGTGTTCAAAGTGGTTCTAATTGTTGCTCCGGACAACCATTTTATACTTCTAATTTATTAGTTTATAATACTTTAAGTAATAATATTAGAAATAGAAGTACTTGCCTTACTATTGAAAGAGACATAAGCGCACATATTGCGACTATTGCCAACGATAGTTCACAACTAAGATCTTTTTTTACTTCATTGTATGATAATAACGATTATGTAAATGCAACACGCATATGTAATACTATGAATTTAAGTGGTTCTATGTATGATATGAAAGGATTATTATTTAAAAAATCTAATGTATCTTCAAATGTTATAGATGATCCCACTATATTACCTAAAGACATATTAGATTTAATAGCAACAAGTAATATTAAAAGTATTTTGAGTGAAAGTAATAAAGTGATTTTAGATCAAACTATAATAATACCATTAGAACGTTTGAATAGAGTTTTATTTGATAAATCAAGAGACAATAATTTACAAAGACCTATAACTATTTCAGATTTAACAACTCAAGACAGAGAAGAATTAACAAGTATAATAACTAAACTAAAACTATTATATACTTCATCTAATATAAATTTATTAACAAAAATAGATAGTACTTATACATTATATAACAATAATAATCAACCCGTAGTTAATAATGGGGTAGCATATTCATTAATTAAAGATCAATATTTTGATTGTTCTGGTGCTATTAATAATACTAATATTGGAACGTTTTCAACCGCCAATATACTAGAATTAAGCAATAATGATTATTTTGGAACATCGGGTATTCCTGCTTCAAGAGGCGGATTAGGAGATGCTAGTTATAATCCTTATGGAACAATAACGCAAGCCGATTTATATCCAAGTAATAGAGATTTAGAAATGGAACTGCGTAGATTAGAAACTATACCCTCATCCGGAAATGCTCCTGTTAATATTATAAGTACTTATTTAAGCGCCATAAATACTTTTTATGAAAAACAAATTCAAAATTTAACAAATAGTAAAAGTACTACTTTTAGCCAACCACCAATAAATGATATATATAGTATTAGAACAATGAAACCTACATTTTTTACATATGATAATTGTTATAATAATACTTATCAATGTCAAGATAGTATAACTGGAAATTCAGCATTTAAATATTGTGGTCCAGCAGCCTACTATGAAATTCCAAAATTTTAAAATAATTTTATAGTTACAATTTTATATTATATTATATTGTATTATATATAATGTATGGTTATGATCCTATATTTTTAGAAAAAAGATTATTAACAGAGTGGTTAGATGAATCGGAAGATAACATTTTAGTAATTTTTGATAAGCAAAAATTGAGATTTTCTGCGTCACCAAGTAATAGTAACGAAAATAAATCGAATGATAAAGTTTTTTGTTTAAAAAAACAATTTTTGTTCAATCCAGAAATAAAAGACATATTTATAAAGTGTATTGTAGAAAATAACCAACTTATGGTAAAAAAGACATATAGTAATAAAACTACTTATAATAATATTGGATATTACATTAATAAAAATGTGCTAATTGATATTAAAGCTATTAAACCTTCATTACATAATGAGCGCATTTTTAAAGTTTCAATAAATACAGAAAGTATAGATGAACCAGGAGAAAATATGTATATTTCAAAAGAAACTTTAGCATTATCTAAAATTGGAGTATTTAAAAACAAAGAAATAAATGTAATGGATAAAAAAATTACTAAAAAAAATATACCATATAAAGAAGACGTTTATTTTGAAAAGTTATTATCAAGAGCATTATATGATTATTCTTATAAATGGGATGGACCAATAAATTCTTATTTACGAACAGGTCTCCCTTATTTTTTGACTCCTATTTTTAATCAAACATATAAAGTTTATGGAGACACCAAAAAAGAAGCTTGTTTAGCAATTTTAGCTAAAGTAGAAGATTTAGATAGAGCATTTTTAGAAGCAGCACCAAGGCATGAAGACTCTACAAAAGCATATTTTAGAGGAATGAAACAACCTTTTGAAAATTTTACAAAAGAAGGCGACTCAATAACAGTTCCAAATTTTATGTCTATTACTACAAACTTTAAGGTAGCAGTGGGATTTTCAGGAATTAAAAAAGTAGGACAAGCATTAGTAAATAATTGCTGCGTATATAAAATTTTGATATCAAATGGTGTACCGTATGTAAATATGATAAATACAACTAAATACAAACACGAAAATGAAACATTATTACCAAGAAATTTAAAACTAACTTTTATAAAAAAGTCAACATTGCCACATCAATATTATGGTGAAATTCCAGTAATAGTTATAAGTGTTTCATTACAAAATAATGATCAATTTAAAATTTTTACTGGTTGTAGTAAATTTTATTTAGGAAAATTAATTTCTGTTAAGTCATCATATTTAGACTCAATTAATAAATCAAAAAAAGATAAAACCAAATCAAAAAAAATTATTGTAGAAAAAGATATTGTAGAAAAAA
>Ga0209088_10002058_pt1 | contig 12673 bp, 11 predicted proteins | sample S_140625_EF_Meta_FD_187324 | JGI IMG/M metagenome (GOLD analysis project Ga0209088, IMG submission 187324) | Freshwater microbial communities from Lake Simoncouche, Canada to study carbon cycling - S_140625_EF_MetaG (SPAdes) (version 2) | ecosystem: Environmental > Aquatic > Freshwater > Lake ...
GCCTCAAGGGTGCCGAGCTACGCCGGGCCCGCCGGCGCATCCAGATGGTGTTCCAGGATCCGCTGGCCTGCCTCAATCCCCAGATGACCGTGGGGGAGGCGGTGGCCGACCCGCTGCTGATCCACGGTCTGGCCAGCCACGCCGAAGCGCGCGAACGGGCCCGGGCCCAGCTGGCGGCGGTGGGCCTGGAGCCCCCGGAGAGCTTCGAGCAGCGCCAACCCCGCCAGCTCTCGGGCGGCCAACAGCAGCGGGTGGCGATCGCCCGCGCCCTGATCCTGGAGCCGAAGGTGCTGCTCTGTGATGAGAGCGTGAGCATGCTCGATGCCGAGGTGCAGGCCGACGTGCTCAACCTCCTCAAGGAGCTACAGCGGCGCCTGGGGCTGGGCCTGCTGTTCGTGACCCACGACCTCAACGTGGCCAGCGGCTTCTGCCACCGGGTGATCGTGCTGGAGGGTGGCCGGATCGTGGAGCAGGGCCCCGGAGCAGACCTCCTGGCCCACCCCCGTGCCGCCATCACCCGCACCCTGGTGGAGGCCTGCCCGCGGCTACCGGCGCTGGTGGGAGGCTGAGCGACCGGCGCCGCCCCCGGTGGCGAGGCACGGCGGGGGCGCCCGATTCATCGGGGTGGGTGTTGGTTGAAGCCGGGTGCTGATGGCGGAAAGGGAATGCTGGCGCCCGCTAAGCGCCAAGGGGGACGGGATCAACCCGCCCCTGGCACACCCGAGGCAGACGGATCCGAGCCCCGAAGCACCCGCAGCAGGGTGGCGAACCGTTCCGGCAGGGGCGCCTCCAGCACCAGCCGCTCGCCCCGTATCGGATGGTCGAGGCCGAGCTGCACCGCATGCAGGGCCTGGCCAGGCAGGTCCACCGGCAGATGGCGGCAGCGGCTGTAGGTGGCATCCCCCACGATCGGATGGCCGATGTGGGCGCAATGAACCCGGATCTGGTGGGTGCGGCCGGTGTCGAGCTTGAAGCGCAGCAGCGAATAGGCACCAAGCCGCTCGATCAGGCGCCAGTGGGTGCAGGCGTGGCGGCCGGAGTCGTCCTGGACCACGGCGTACTTCTTGCGGTCGACCGGATGGCGGCCGATGGCGCCGATGATCGTGCCCGCATCGCCGACCGGGGCCCCGTGGACCACCGCCAGGTACTCGCGGGAGGCGATCCGCTTCTGGATCTGCACCTGCAGCTTCACCAGCGCCTCCTGGCTTTTGGCGATCACGATGCAGCCGGTGGTGTCCTTATCGAGCCGGTGCACAATGCCGGGCCGCATCTCGCCGCCGATGCCGGGCAGGTCCGGGCAATGGTGCAGCAGACCATTCACCAGGGTGCCATCCCTGTTGCCCGGGGCCGGATGCACGGTGAGGCCGGCCGGTTTGTTGATCACGATCAGGTGTTCATCTTCGAACAGCACATCGAGCGGGATCGGCTGGGCCAACAGGTAGGGCAGGGGCTCGGGTGGCGGCATCCAGAGCTGCACCGCATCGCCCTGGCGCAGGGGCGTCTTGGCCCGGCCGGTGACCCCGTTCACCCGCACGTAGCCGGCCTCGATGAACTTCTGGATGCGGGCGCGGCTCTGCTCCGGCCGTTGGGCCACCAGCCAGCGATCCAGCCGCATCGGCAGGGGTTTGGGGTAGTGGAGCGTGAGCAGCTCACCCTCGCCTTCGCCGAAGCTGGACACGGCGTGAAGAGGCGTGTTGGCCTCTTGGCGGGAGGAAGAATCTTTGTGCATAGAATTGCATATTACTCAGCGATGGCATGCTCCAAGGCTGGCGCGAGATCTCGTTGTCCATACCAAGGCTCCAACGATGCCAAAACCACATGCCGTTTAGCCCAAATTCCAGAAGCAAATTCCAATGCATTGAGATCATTCAAACAATCGAATCGGTTGCGATTGCATCTTCCGCGATACCCCTGGCCGTCCGCAATCCCAGCCAGCGAGCGTCCCGACGGAATGCACCTCACCATCATCAACAGCGAGGCGCATCTCACAAGTAGAAGCAGGCGAGCCGATCCCACGTCAACCCTGACTGCCACTGCCGAAAATGGAAAGGTCATAATCACTGCGGCATGGTATGTCGAGCCGAAGCCGCCACGCGGAGTTTGATCAGCCAACCAGAGAAGCACCGGCCCGAGGCTGTTGATCGAGAGCACTGCATGATGGGCTCCGGCCCGGCAAGGGAACTGGGTGGCAAGCAACGCTGAGCCCTAGGGTGAGCAGGGTAGATTCTGCACGGATTCACGGCACGCAATCGATGAGATTTGGCCAGCCCAGTACCTCCCATAATCCCCCCAGCTCGTACCGACCTGACATCGACGGACTGAGAGCTCTAGCGGTGATTGCCGTGATTATCAATCACTTCGGTGGCAACAGGCTAACCAGCGGCTATCTTGGCGTAGACATATTTTTTGTCATCTCGGGCTACGTCATCAGCGCGTCGCTGATGCGACAGCCAAGCGGCAATCTCAAGGAGCTCTTGAGCGGCTTCTACGCGCGTCGGGTCAAAAGGATCCTACCCGCATTACTCCTATTCGCAGCAATCATTGCGCCATTAATCTGCCTTGTGAACCCAAGGCCCGAGGATTCAATCAACACCGGGATAGCCGCCTTATTTGGCGCGTCCAATGGATATCTCCACCAACAGGCTGCCAATTATTTTTCAGCCTCAACTCAACTCAACGTATTCACGCACACCTGGTCGCTTGGGGTCGAAGAGCAATTTTATTTGATTTATCCAATTATCTTTTGGCTCTGCCTAAGAAAAAATCCCACCCGCAAGCCCCTAGCAATGACGATCATTGCGGGCATTGCCCTGCTGCTTTTCCTACTCATATCCCGCATGATCACAGGCCATCTGTTTGATCTTTTTCCGGGTCATTTTGAAGGCTTCATCGCCACCGCCACCTATTTGTGGCCGATCCTATTGATTCCGATCATCGCGAGCATTCGAGTTGGCGAGCACGGGGTAAAGAATGCATTCATTTTGCTGGCAATATTGAGCGGCTTTTCGATGGCAGGATTCCTTTATTTTTATCCTATCAAGCAAGCAAGCGCCTACTTCTTGATGCCAGCTCGCTTCTGGGAACTTGGAGCCGGGAGCCTGTTAAGCCTTCTCATGCTGGGATCAAATTTCAGGATCAAGCAAATTGAGCGCCTACGCAAACACATGGCGATCCCAGCATTTGCTGGATTAATCCTTACTCTTTTTCTCCCTCTCGAACAGGCCCGGTTGGCGACCGTACTCGTCGTAACACTGACCTGCATCCTGATCTACTGCCTGGAACCTGGCAATCCCGTGCATTCGCTTCTGACGAACAAACATGTGATTGGCATCGGCATTATTTCCTACTCTTTATATCTATGGCACTGGGGCGTTCTCGCCATCAGCCGCTGGACCATTGGCATCCATCCTTGGACCATCCCTATTCAAATTGTCATCATGTTGGCAGCCGCATGGGCGTCCTATCACTACATAGAAGCACCGATGCGCAAGGCCACCTGGGCCGTCTCACGCTCCCAGACCATCGGCATCGGCATTGGCCTCATGGTCGCTACGGCAGCCTTCCTAGGAGGCCTTAGTCGCTGGGGCAGCGCGCTGGCCCTGGATCGCCTCTTTCCGACCAGCTGGTCTTCGAATTATTTCCAAGGTGCCGAGAGATTCCAGCAGGGCCTGCTGCACAACACGATTGATGAGCAAGACATGCTAAAAACATTAAACACAGATGCAGCCGGACTGGAACTCGCCAGGCCAAGGCTTTACGTCTTCGGAGACTCCCACTCCAATCATTATCTAGAAGCCATCAAAAAGTCTCTTCCTGATCTGGGAGTTGGGTCCGCATCCGTCGGGTGGCAATGCGGATACATTTCACCACTGGACATCAATAGTCAAACCAAAAAATGGATGGCAGATTGCGAAAAATATTCTCAATTCGTTGACAAATTCCTGACCAATAACCTCAGACCTGGTGATACTGTATTACTTGGTCATCGCTGGAAGGAGAAAAAGAGCAATAAGCATTCGGAAAAATCCTTGAACCACCTGGCCCAGCTCATCCAGGCGAAAGGTGGGCGACTTCTGCTGATCGATGACGTTCCAGAAATCGACGAAATCGACCCGCTTCTGTGCAACAAACGTCCGTGGCGCCCCTTCCCAGCCCCAGGGTGCTTCCGAAGCGAGGCCTCGGTTGACGCCGATCAACGGCCCTTCGAAGCGATGGCCGAGCGCATCCAAAAAGACAATCCAAATGTTACCTATGTCAAGCTAAGAGACCTGTATTGCATCAATCAAGTATGCGGTCCCTACAAGGGCGATTTGATGATTTATCGCGATACGGATCACCTGACCGAGGCTGCTAGTGAGCTTGGCGCCCAAAGGATTGCCGCAGCGATCAGGCATTCGAAAACTGGCCAGGCCTTCGGCAAAGCACAAAACCCATCGCCCAATCGCTAGCCAAAGCCTCAAGGATCCAGCCCCGTTTCAATCTCTCGCCGCGATTACCGCTCCATGCGCAAGCCATTCACCCCCCAGGAGAAGCAGCGCATCCGCAAGCGCTATCGCGGCTATGCCTACCTGCTGGTGGTGGTGTCGCTGGCGGTGCTGGTGCAGCCCCTGGCCCTGAACTGGCCCCTGCTCACCTCGGTGAATTCCATCATCATGGCCATCGTGATGATGCTTTTCCTGACGCGGAATTCACTGCTCCGAGTTCACAAAGGCTGGCTGTATGGGCTGGGTTCGAGCGCGATTGTTTTCGAGCTGATCTGGTTGATCGGCATGGCTCGGATTCCCAGCCTGGCAAAGCATCTCACTATTGTTCACCTGCTGATCTGGGCCCTGTTCATCGGCTATTTCCTGGTGCGCAAGGTCCGCACCCTCATGCTGGAGCCCTATGTCACGGTGTATGTGCTGATGGGGGCCAGCACCGGCTATCTGCTGATCGGTTATCTGGGCGCATTCCTGCTCCACAGCCTGATGATCTGGCAACCCGGAGCCATGGATCCGGCTTACCTGCCGGCCGGCATCGATCCCATCGCCACACCCTTGAAGGTGTTCCCCTCCATGGTGTGTGCCTCCTTCGAAGCCCTCACCACGCTCAGCAATGCCGTGAGTCGTCCGGGCAGTCTCGGCAGCCATGTTGGTTGCCTGGCGATCGCGATCATGGGCCAGCTTTATATCGCCATGCTGATCGGGCTGATCCTCGGCCGCTTTCAGCAGGGCCTGCGGCGCTGAATGGACCGGACGGCCGCCCCGTCTGCCCTCCACCGATGACCAGACCGCTCGGGCGCATCCCCCCTGATCCCCCCGCCGCGGCCTACGAGAGCGACTGAGCGCCTGAAGGGCCTTCAGCGGGCAACTCCAGGGCGATTGGCCCCAGCAGGGAACGCCGGAAATCATCGAGCACTCGCTGGGCCATCCGCACCGTTTCGCCGCTGGTGTGGCGGGAGGCCGCCGCCGCCAACCAGGCCTCGGCATCGGGCGAGGCTGGCATCGCGAGAGCCTGGGACGGCATCAACAGCGGAGACTCCTGGGTTGGCTGGCCACCCTCCGCTGCAACGGCGGCGACCCCAACGGCAGCCCGCAACGGGGTGAGGGCCATGCCGTAGCGCCGCTCCAGCAACCGGGGCTCAACGCCGGCAGCAGCCACGGGCTCCAGGGCCGCCAGCAACCGCACAAAGGCCAGGGCCACGGCCTCGGTGTCGTAGGCGGCCTGGCCGATGTCATCGCAGAGGGCCAGGCGCAGGGCGGCCTGCTGGTTATCGAGCCGGGGGGGCAGCACCCCCGGGGCATCCAGGAGGTCGAGGTCCTGTCCCAGCCGCACCCAGCGCAGGCTGCGGGTCACGCCGGCCTTGCGGGCGCTCTCCACCACCTTCTGGCGCACCAACCGGTTGATCAGCGCCGACTTGCCCACATTGGGGAAGCCCAGCATCAGGGCCCGCACCGGCCTGGGTTTCATGCCCCGGCCCCTGCGGCGAGCGTTGAGGGCCTCACCGGCCCGGATCGCCGCCTGCTGCAGCTGCTTCACCCCCGTGCCGGCCTTGGCATCGCACCACCAGGGGGTCTGACCCTGACTGCGGAACCAGGCGTCCCAGGCCTGGCGGGCGGCGGGCGTCACCATGTCGCGCCGGTTGAGCACCAACAGGTGGGGCTTGGTGCCGATCCAGCGGCGCAGGCGGGGGTGGCCGGTGGCCAGCGGAATGCGGGCATCGCGCACCTCGATCACCAGGTCGACCTTGGCGAGGTTCTCGGCGAGGGCCTTCTCGGCCTTGGCGATATGGCCCGGGTACCACTGGATGGCCGGGGCGGCACTGCTGAGGGCCCCGGCGGCCTGCACCCTGGCCTCGCTCTCCTGGCGGGCCAGCGATTCAGCGGTGGGATCCCCTCCCCCGGGCTCGGGCATCACCATGCCCTCCGGATCCTCCACCTGCGGATCGGCCATCAGGGCACCACCAGCACCGGACAGGGAGCCAGCTGGATCACCCGGGCCGCCGTGCTGGGCTCGCTGCTCTCGAGGCTGATGCCGCGGGTGCCCATCACGATCACATCGGCATTGATCTCATCGGCGACATCGCCGATCACAAAGGCGGGCTTGCCCTCCCGCTCGAGCATCTCGCAGGGCACCCCCGCTTGCTCGAAGCTGGCGCGGGCCTGCTCCAGCAGCTTGGCCACCGCGGCGGCGTCGTGCATGGCGCCCTCCTCGGCTTCCACCACCGACAGCACCACCAATCGGCTGCCGTGGGTCTTGGCGAGCTCCAGGGCCACGCCGGCCGTTTCCATCGTTTGGCGGCTCTGGTCGATGGGGAACAGAACGGTCTGGAACATGGCGGGCGCGGCGGCCACCACGTCCTAGCAACGGCCCGGTCCGGGGGGGCGAGGGCCGACGGCGGGGAATGGACCCTCTGGGGGCTAATCTCTGCGCGCCTTTCCCCTTACCCGTATCCATGGCGAAGCGATCCCTGGCCAGCCTCAGCGCCGATGAACTCCGCGGCAAGCGCGTCCTGGTGAGGGTCGACTTCAACGTCCCGTTGGACGATGCCGGCGCGATCACCGACGACACCCGCATCCGCGCCGCCCTGCCCACCATCACCGACCTGAGCGGCAAGGGTGCCCGCGTGCTGCTGGCGGCCCACTTCGGCCGTCCCAAGGGCCAGGTGAACGAATCGATGCGCCTCACCGCCGTGGCGGCCCGCCTTAGTGAGCTGCTGGGTACGCCCGTGGCCAAGACCGACAGCTGCATCGGCCCCGACGCCGAAGCCAAGGTGGCTGCCCTGGCCGATGGCGGCGTGGTGCTGCTGGAGAACGTGCGCTTCTTCGCCGAGGAGGAAAAGAACGATCCGGCCTTCGCCGAGAAGCTGGCGGCCCTGGCCGACATCTATGTGAACGACGCCTTCGGCGCCGCCCACCGCGCCCACGCCTCCACCGAGGGCGTGACCAAGTTCCTGCGCCCCAGCGTGGCCGGCTACCTGATGGAGAAGGAACTGCAGTACCTGCAGGGCGCCATCGATGAGCCAAAGCGCCCCCTCGCGGCGATCGTGGGCGGCTCCAAGGTGAGCAGCAAAATCGGCGTGCTCGAGGCCCTGATCGACAAGTGCGACAAGATCCTTGTCGGCGGCGGCATGATCTTCACCTTCTACAAAGCCCGCGGCCTGGCGGTGGGCAAGAGCCTGGTGGAGGAGGACAAACTCGAACTGGCCCGCGAATTGGAGGTCAAGGCGGCCGCCAAGGGCGTGCAGTTCCTGCTGCCCACCGACGTGGTGCTGGCCGACAACTTCGCCCCTGATGCCAACAGTCGGGTCGCCAAGGTGGAAGAAATCCCCGACGGCTGGATGGGCCTCGACATCGGCCCCGATTCGGTGAAGGTCTTCCAGGAGGCCCTGGCCGACTGCCAGACCGTGATCTGGAACGGGCCCATGGGCGTGTTCGAGTTCGAGGCGTTCGCCGCCGGCACCAACGCCATCGCCACCACCCTGGCCGATCTGAGCGCGAAGGGCTGCACCACGATCATCGGCGGCGGTGACTCGGTGGCCGCCGTGGAAAAGGCCGGTTTGGCCGACCGCATGAGCCACATCTCCACCGGCGGCGGCGCCAGCCTCGAGCTGCTCGAAGGCAAGGTGCTGCCCGGCGTTGCGGCGCTGGACGAAGCCTGATCGGGCCCGGGGCCTCTCAAGGGCTAATCCCGAAAGGTCCTATCCCAATCCTTCCAGTACTCCCGCAAGGGGGTCTTTTTTTGCCCCTAAACTGGAAATCCAAGTTGGGAGCCCCATGGCAGCGGATGCTCAGGCACCGCGGCCGTAGGCCACCACGCAGGCCGCGTTGAGCACATGGGCGCCCAGGCCCCGAACCGGGCGCCCATCCAGCAGGCCTAGCTGGCATTCCCCGACCCCGCGCTGGGTCCTGGGGCCGTTGGAATAATTGAATGTGATGCGGCCATTGGGCAAGGCCTCCACGGAGGCGAAGTTGAGCCAGATGGATGTGCCCGGCACCTCGATCGCGGTCTGCCGCAGGGCCAGGGCTCCATTGACGGCCTCGGTGATGACACCTCCCGGTGCCAGCCCCTCCACCGTCCAGGTGGCTGGCGTGGCCTTGTACCAGCCCCACCCCCACGGGCGACCAACCCAGTAACCACCGAGCAACCAGGCGGGGTGCAACTCCGCAAACCCATAGGCCGCGGCCGGAGCCAGGGGGAGGCCCGACACAGCCCGAGGGCGAGCCTGGGCCGGCAGGGTCACCAGGACCGCGAGCAACGCCAGGCCAGGCCAGGGGGTCATCCACGCCCTGAGGGCCCTTGGGTTGGCCAAACTCAGCATGGGGAAGGGATCGGGAGAAGGGTCTGGGACGAGGCGCCGATTGTGCCAGACCAACGCTTCCTACGCTCCAACGGCCAGCAAGGGGCCAGCCATGAAGGAGCACCAATCGGGTTAAGACCTCACCAGCCCCAGATCCCTTGGTGGGCGGGTCGAGCAGAAGCCAGCTCCAGCGCCCCAAAGGCGGGTATTACCCCCGGCGCGCCTTCCATTCCCCGTCGCCAAAGAGCGCAGAATGCAGTGGATTGCGCCCACTGGCATCTCCCTTCCCTACCGCTGCCTGTCCATGTCGCTCTTTAGGGGCCTTGTCCCCGCCGCCCTGCTGGGCTCGGCCACGCTGTTCTTGGCATCACCGGCCCGGGCTGTCGTGTACTGCAACACCGCTGGGCTTCCCCAGGGCTGTGTGGTGCGGCGGCCCGTTGCCGCTCCTGGTGCGGCGGTGGTGGGCCCGGTGGTGGGCCCGGTGGTGAACCCCTCCCCGGGGGTCGGTTACGGCGCCCCGGGCGTGGGCGTGCGGCCCGCGGCAGGCCCCGGTGTCGGCCCCAACCTCGGCGGCCCGGTAAACCGAAGGGGCCTGCGTTGATCATGAACACCATGCACCGTTCTGTCCTTCTGTTGGCTCTGAGCCTCAGCGCCGCCCTCGCCCCTGGCCTGGTGGGCACCCCTGCCCGGGCCGCCATGACCCTTGACCAGGCCTGCACCAAATTCGGTGGCAAGGTCAACGACGCCGTAGCCAGCGGGGATCTGGCCAAGGCCCGCAAGATCTATGCGGAAGGTGGCAAGCGGGTGGCCAGCCACTTCAACGGCGCGACCTGCCCCAACGTGAAGGCCCCCTGAGGAGAGCCAGCCGCGGTGATGGAACGTCCCGCATGGCAGGACTTTTCAGCCACTGCTGATAACCTCACGGGGCGGAAATGCTGAACGGGGCCTCGGCAAAGCTCAGGCCAACGTCCCCCAAGCGCATGCAGCGCAAAGGCCGATGCCACCGTTAAACCCCAGCAGGGCCCATCTCCCCCTTCGTTCTGCGGCCTTGCACCTGCGATCGCTGATTCCCCAGCCCCTCGCTGCCCAACTCCGGGCCGTTGGCTTCCGACAGGGCAAGCGCAGATTCGGTCTGGCCCTGCTAGCCAGCTTCAGCATGGGCATCGATCTCCAGCCGGCCGGGGCGATTGAGGTGCTGCAGCTGCGACTGCCCCTCCTCGACGACACCCTCTCAGCCCGCGTGTCGGAACTGGCCAGCCCCGAGGCCCTCTGGGCCGGCAACAGCGACCTGGCCGAACTGAACCGGGCCACGGATGGCAACTTCGCCGCATCCATCCAGGATCTGGTCAACTACCCCATGCCCCAGCAGGACTACCAAACCAGTCCGATGGTGCAGCAGGTGGAGGTGCTGCTCAAACAACTGATCGAGGTGGATCCGGGCGAGAGGGGAATCATGGATCCCGAGCCAGTCCGCTCGGCCCTGATCCGGCTGAAGGCCTCAGGCCAGAGGGCCACCCTGCTGGGCCTGCTGCGGGAGATTCCAGGCCGCAAGGTCACCATCCGACTGGATCGGGCCGTGCCCCTGCTGCGACGGATCGAACGACAACAGCGTGAGGTTGATCGGTTGGTGCTCACCTATCCGAAGCTGCCCCCAGCCACAGCGGCCTCCCTGGGACGGGGCCCCGTGCCGATCCAGACCAGGGTCAGCACGATTCCGGCGCCCTACACCAACGAGCCGTTGGAGGTCACCGTGGTGCGGCCCACCGGGACTCCCACCCTGCCAGCGGTGGTGATCTCCCACGGTCTGTGGGATTCCCCCGCCAGCTTCCTTGGCTGGGCCCAGCACCTCGCCAGCCATGGCGCGCCGGTGTTCCTACCCCGGCACCCCGGCAGCGACATCAGCCAGCAGGCCGACATGCTCGCCGGCAAGGCCCCGCCACCGGATCCGAAGGAATTCCTGCGGCGTCCCTACGACGTGCGGGCCGTGCTCGATGCCCTCGATGCCGGCACCCTGCCGGGGGGCGAAGGGGTGCTTGCCCGTCAGGTGACCTTCATCGGCCACTCCTGGGGGGGCACCACCGCCCTGCAGCTCGCCGGGGCCCGCAGCCTGCCCACCGCCCTCTGGAAGGACTGCGCCAGCGCCAACAGTCCCCTGCGCAACATCAGCTGGGTGCTCCAGTGCAGTTTCCTTTCGGCCACCACCGAGACCTCCCTGGCCGATCCCCGCATCGTGCGGGTGGCGGCCGTGAGTCCACCCCAGGGCCTGGTGTTTGCCGCGGGCCTGGTGGATCTGAAGGTGCCCGTGCTGCTGATTACTGGCAGCCGCGATTTCGTGGTGCCCACCCGGCCGGAAGCCCTGCTGCCCTATGGGGCCTACCCGCGGGGCCCCAACGACCTGGTGTTGGTGGAAGGGGGCACCCACTTCAACCTGCCCGCCGACGCCAGCAGCAACGGTGGCCCCCTGCGGGCCCTGCTGCTGCGCTGGGCCCGTGGTCGGGAGATCACCCCCACCAGCGGAGTGAGCGATCCCCAGGGCCTGCCGATGCGGCTCATCCCACTGGCCGCGGCCCAGGGGCGCTGAACCAGGCGGAGCCTGAGCCCCCGGCCGATGGGGGCCAGGAGCTCAGGACTGGATACGGCTCAGCGGAGCGGCAGAGGGCCAGCCGGCTGGCCGGGGTGGTCCCAGCCCTCCCGTGAGCCGGGCGTTCCCGCCCCACGGCCGCCCTTGCGCTGGCTCCAATCCGGAACCGGAATGCCGTTGCGCACGTAGACCTGGCGCAAAGCATCACGATGCTGCTGGCGCTGGGTCTGGAGGGCGTCGCGCTCCTGGCGCATACAGGTGCGCAGGCCATCGCCATTGGGGGCGGCGCTGATGCAGCGCTCGCCCTGCTGGAGGATGACGATGCGGGCCCGGTGGTCCTGGGCGGCAAGGGCACGGGTTTCGGGGAACATCTTCTGCTTCTGGGCCTCCGTGAGGCGGGGTCCTTCGCCCTTGGGCGTCAAAGGAGCACTGGACTGGGCCTGAACGGCGGTTCCCAGCCCCAGCACCAGGGCGGCGGCGAGGAGCGGGCGTTGCCAAGGAGTTAAACGGGCCATGGAGAAACGAAGCGAGGGCCTGGGTACCTCGCCATGGTGGGCAGCGGATGCCCCCGTTCTGTGACCGAAGCCGCAGCCATCTGTGACTGGATGTGACCGGCCGCCCGGGCAGCGTCAGTCGCCCAGGGCCAAAGGAGGTAAGCCCCGAGCCGGGGAGGGCAGGGAGCGGCCCGTCAGCGCCACCCCGAACCCCGCCGCAGCCTCCAGCCGGCGAAGGTCGCCGCCGTGCTGACGGGCGATGCGATCTGCGATGGCCAGCCCCAGTCCGCAATGGCCTTGACCACCCCGGGCGGCATCCAGCCGCTGGAAGGGCTCCAGTGCCCTCGGCCAGGCCTCCACGGGGATGCCGGCCCCGCCATCCCACACCTCGATCACGAAACCGTGCGGATCCGGGGGGGCGGCGTGCAAGGTCAGCCGGAGCGGTGGCGTGCCGTACTGAAGGGCGTTCTCCAGCAGGTTGCCCACCGCCCGGGCCAGGGCCGTGGGCCGCACCCGGCGCTCCAGGGGCTGGAGATCGAGAACCAGGGGCACCGTCCCCGCCAGGGCGGCCACCTCGGCGAGCAGGTCGTGGAGGGGCACGGGGAGCGGCGGCTCGGCCTGCTCCGCTCCGGCGAACAGCAGGAACTGCTGGGTGATCCGCTCCAGGGCATTCAGGTCGGCGTCGCTGCGGTGGCGATCCGCCTCCGTCAGGCCATGGGCGGAGGCGGCCAGATCGAGGCGCAACCGCAGGCGGGTGATCGGGGAGCGCAGGTCGTGGGCAATGCCGGCCAGCATGGTGGCGCGTTCACGCCAACTCCG
>Ga0209088_10002060_pt1 | contig 12662 bp, 14 predicted proteins | sample S_140625_EF_Meta_FD_187324 | JGI IMG/M metagenome (GOLD analysis project Ga0209088, IMG submission 187324) | Freshwater microbial communities from Lake Simoncouche, Canada to study carbon cycling - S_140625_EF_MetaG (SPAdes) (version 2) | ecosystem: Environmental > Aquatic > Freshwater > Lake ...
CGACCATGATCGCCTTACTCATAAAATTACACTAATGGATAATGTCAGACCAATTTGGCTTTTTAGAAGGAGCAAAATCTCTTGGTAGCACCCTTGACTCCGCGCGCGGGGTCAGTAAGGAGTTATCTACCAGCATCGCCAACGTACAAAAAGAAGCAACCGACCTAGCCCAGCAACGCGCCCAAGAGCGCATCAGGGCACAAAAGGTTCACGTCGACCAGACCATACTAAAGGCATTCGACGAGTTCAAAATCATCGAGGAAGTCAAGCGCCTCGAGCAAAAGATGAAGGCCGAGGTAACACGAAACTACGGCCCCAAGGCGTGGGATGACATACAGGTCATCAAAGCGCGTCTCTTAAAGGAGAAAAAAGAAAATGAAAAGCTGTTTAACAAAGACCTACACGAAATTAAAAGAGTTCAGCTCTACTGTTTTATCGTCGCTGGTGTCATTGCTTGGTACCTTACGTGGGGCCATAAGGGGTAAGAAATAATGTTCCCGATTACGGCACTCTTTGACATTGGCACTAAGATAATTGACAAGCTGATCCCAGACCCAGAGGCTAAGGCCAAGGCACAACAAGAACTTATCAAGCTCCAGCAAGAGGGCAAGTTAGCCGAGCTAAACGCCGACAACATCGAGGCACAGGAGCTTACCAAGCGCCAGCAAGCCGACATGGCAAGCGACTCGTGGCTGTCCAAGAACATCCGCCCAATGACGCTGATCTTTATACTGGTTGTGTATACCATATTCGCCGCCATGAGCGCCGCAGACATTGAGGTCAACAACAACTACGTTGAGCTCTTGGGTCAGTGGGGCATGCTGATTATGTCATTCTATTTCGGCGGACGTTCGCTGGAGAAGATCATGGAAATGAAGAAAGGCAAGAATGAACCTAAGCCCTAACTTTACACTAGAAGAACTAACCGCCAGCGAGGTGGCACAGCGCAAGGGTCTAGACAACACCCCAAACGCCACCGAGACGGCTAACCTAGTACGCACCGCAGAGTTACTAGAACAGGTCAGATCGCTACTTAACAAGCCGATCCTTGTAAACTCAGCGTTTCGCTCTAAACCAGTTAACGACTCTGTTGGTAGCAAGGACACTAGCCAGCATAGGCTAGGTTGTGCCGCCGATATCAGAGTCCCCGGATTGACCCCCAAACAGGTCGTACAGGCCTGCATCGATGGAGGAATACCATTTGACCAGATCATTGAAGAGTTTGGCTCCTGGACGCATATCAGCGTGCCAAACACCAAAGAACAACAACCAAGGCGTCAGGCCTTAATTATTGACAAGAACGGTACAAGACCGTACAATTAGTCTAAATTAAGGAGACGTTATGCTACGACATCAGTTGGCGGTGTACGCCTGCGCGATTGCGCTTGTTTGGGGAATGTGCTTCCATGATCCCCTGGCTAAATGGGCTATAACCCACACCCCATTCCAATGGGTTGCGGACTCAACCGTTGAGTTAATAGAACACTTTGAAGGAAAGCGCTACCGCGCTTACCAAGATGCTGGCGGTTACTGGACTACTGGGGTGGGGCATTTAATTCGCCAAAAAGACACCCATTTGCTTCACAAAGAGCTTTCTGAAGCCGAAGTAATGGGTATCCTACACCGTGACCTAGAAAAGTGCTCTACGGCCCTGGAATCGGCTTTAAACACTATTCCTAGAAGGCACCAAATTGACGCCCTAATGAGCCTGTGCCACAACATTGGACCAAACAACATTATGCGTTCTGAGGTAGTCAAACACCTAAACGATGGTAATGTGCACAAGGCTGGAGATGCGTTCCTTAACTGGAGTACCCCACCAGTACTTAAAAAGCGCCGTCAAATAGAGCGCACACTGTTCTTAGCAGGGGCGTAAACCCCTGTATTTTTGCATTAGTAGATATAAGGGCTGATCACCCTATTCAACAATAAACCTCGAGGAAATACAAAATGGAAGGCTTTAAATCACTCCCCAAGATGCAATGTTTTAAAGAAGGCGGCTCTGTTAAAGCCATGGCTTACGGCGGCAAAATGAAAAAAGGCGGTCATTCCGAGTCCAAAGAAATGAGCAAAGATATTGCCCAAGACAAGAAGGTTGTCAAGAAAGCATTAGCTATGCACGACAAACAATCCCACGAGGGAGAAAAGACCAATCTATCCAAGCTCAAAAAAGGTGGGCGGATGAAGAAAGAGGTTGGTACAGTAAAAAAGTATAAAGCCGGCGGCGCTATCGAAATGAAGAAAGACGCCGGTGATAAGGATGACATTAAAAAAGTCAAGCAGACCAAGCCCAAAAAAGCAGCCGCTCCTAGCGCCGCAACTAAAGATGTAATGAGCACCCCTAAGTTTTTTAATAAAGGCGGTGCAGTAAAAAAATGTAATGCAGGTGGATCATTAAAATCTGTCGATGCAGAAAAAAATCCTGGACTAGCTGAATTGCCCACCAATGTACGTAACAAAATGGGTTATGCTAAGAAGGGTGGTAAAGTAAAAAAGTATAGTAACGGCCAGCAAGTAAAAGATCCACAAAAGCTGGTCGATGATATTTCCCTTGAGGAAAACACCCAAGACCGTGAAATGATTATGAAACCGGTTCGGGCTGCTGGAAAAATGATCACTAAAGGTATTAGTGCTGCTAAGTCTGCGCTAAAAGGACAAGGCTCCGTATCTGATGCAGAGCGTGAAGCTGTTGCCAAGAAAAAAGGCGGCAAAATTAAGAAGTTTAACACTGGTGGTTCTACTGGCCCTTTGACTGCTGAAGAAGAAGCATACTTAGGTGGTGCTGATCGCACCGACCCATTCATCATGGCTCGTATGCGCAAAGCAATTCCCCAAAAACAAGCCTACATTCCAAACGCCGTTCCAGCTATGGATAACCGTGACGTAGGTCAAACTGTTGCACCAGCACCAACACTAATGGACAGCATTGTACGTGACGAAACTGGCGCACCATCAACTATGCAGCGTAATGAGTACGGCGATTTATATACGCCAATTAATCAAATGACTCCGGCTGCACCAGTTAAAGCTCCTGTTCGCCGTCCTGCTGCCGCTCCTGCAGCTCCTTCTGTTGCTCAACGTCCTAATGTTGAGCAAGACTCTGGTTTAGCATACCCACAAGAAAATCAATTACGTACTGCTCCTATGGCACCACGTTCATTCTTAAGGGGCACAAAAGGTTATAACTTATCCGATTTTTTTGGACCGGGATTTGGCAAATCACAACGCAACCGTGGATACAAGCCTTAATATGCCGATAGAATCTAAACAACAACAGAAGGCGATGTATGCCGCCGCGGCTGGTAAGTCAACCCTTGGCATCCCCAAAAAGGTTGGCAAAGAGTTTATCAAGGCCGGCAAGGCAAAACCAAACCTTCCGCAACAAGTAACTAAACGCGCATCCGGCAGAGGACGTTAATCTATGTCATATTCTGGTACCATCAACCAGACCAAGATCAACGTAGATCAGTTGATTTCGTACGCATATCGTGATGCTGGTAAAACGGCAGAAGAGATCACGCCCGAGTATATTGACGCTGGCAAACAGGCACTGTATTATATTTTACAAAACCTATCTAACCGCGGTGTTAACCTGTGGTTGTTAGAAAACAAAGTCGTTGGTGCCCCAACAAACGCACAATGGATTTCGTTGCCAGAGAGCACGATTGACGTGCGTGAGGCAAACTGGGTTTATATTACTAACCCATCGTACAGCGGTTTATTGCCAACATCAAACCCAAACGTTGTCAACCTGTTTGACCAAGACGCAAACGATACACTCGATTTGTTTGCAACCAGTTCATTAGGTAATAACTTTTTTGGTGCGGCGTACAGTAACCAAACACGTTTGTTTTACGTTGGATTTAATGCATACTGCCCAGGAACAACGGCAACCTATACCCTAGATTTTGAGGTCAGCAACGACGGAACAAACTGGACCGTATGGGAGTCGTTCCCATCCACCACATTGGCCGATCGTGAATGGGCATACTTTAGCATTAACGCCACTCAGCCATTCTATTACTTTAGATTAAAAAACCGAAACACATTGGCAACATTCTCGTTGCGTGCCATTCAGTTTGCACAGAGCCAACAGGTCATTCCATTGGCACGACTAAACCGTGACGACTATTGGAACCTGCCCAACAAACAATTCCCAAGCCAACGTTCGCTACAGTATTGGTATGATCGTTTGATTGAGCCGCGCATGTATTTGTGGCCAGTACCAAACAATAACTATCAAGTGTTCCAGTTAATCATCGAAACACAGATGCCAGACGTCGGCTCGTTAACTGACGAGTTATACCTACCAAATCGTTGGATTGGTTCTATCCAAGCCAGCCTATCACACAAGCTGGCAATACAATTACCACAAATTGATTTGCAACGTATTGGTTACTTAGAACAACAAGCCGTTAAATTAGAATACGACGCAGCACAAGAAGAGCGCGACAAGTCGCCAATTTACTTCCAACCTAACTACAGCTACTATACACGATGAGCGGCGCATACGTAATGACCTACGACAATCTCGTGCTAGACGTCCAGCGTTATATGGAACGTGACGACGCCGGGTTTGTTGCACAGATTCCTAGTTTAATTGGATTGGCTGAGTCAGCAATTGCTGCCGAGTTAAAGTCACTACTACAATTAACCGTAGTGGAGACCACATTACCCACCAATGTAGACGTTTTAGCAAAGCCAGCGCGCTGGCGTAAAACAGTATCTATGAAAGTTAACGGCGCGCCTGTGTTGTTGCGTTCACAAGATTATATTGCACAGTATCAATCAGAATCCGCTAACGGGCAGCCAAAGTACTACGGAGAATATGACTACAACAACTGGAACTTTGCGCCCAAGCCAAACCAAGCCTATCCAGTAGAAATTATTTACTACAGCTTAATCCAGCCGCTAGACACCTCTAACCAGACTAACTTATTCACGCGCGAGTGCCCACAGGCAATGTTGTTTGGTACATTACTCCAGGCCCAGGGCTATCTAAAGGCGCTGGATAAGCTGCCGGTCTGGAAGGGATACTACACCGAGTCATTAGCTGCGTTGAAGAAGGAAGACAACTCGCGTCGTATTGATAGAAATACTACGGTCCAGGAACCATAATATATGCCAATATTTACATCACCGTTTACCGGAACAGTCGTACAGCCAACCGACGTATCGTACTACGCACTTAGCTTTAGCGCTAATGTACAGCTATACTGGCCAGCCGTTGTAAACCCACAGCAGGTACCAGCGGCTCGTATTATCGACGCCACACCATCTGTCGCCAGTTTAATAATTACCCTGCCAGAGGCAAACCAAGGCACCACCGGCGCGGATATTTTAATCCGTAACTTTGGCGCCGTCGCGTTCACTGTCCAAAATTTTGGAGGCACCGGATCTGTTTCAATTCCCGCCGGCGTATCTAAATACTTCTACCTATCTAATAATTCAAGCTCTGCGGGTGTCTGGCAAAACGTTACGTTTGGTGCTGGTACATCGTCAGCCGACGCCGCGTCATTAGCCGGCGCTGGTTTAGTGGCGCTTTCTGGCCAACTAAACACCACACAAAACATTATCGAGGTATCGTCTCCCCCAACCATTACCAACGCCAGCCGTGCTAGTACATTTGTCTGGACCTCTGGTAACAATACTATTACCCTACCAACGGCAACCAGTTTAACTGGCGGCTGGTTTATTGCGTTTAGAAACAGCGGCACCGGTACGTTAACATTTGCACCGCAGGGTGCGTCATTAATTAACGGCGGCGCATCACTGGATATAAATCCGGCAGAGTCTGGTTTTATTATGTTCCAGCAGTCAACCAACAACTTCTTTACGGTTGGTTTGGGGGTGCCGTCTAACGTAACATTTACATCGGCGACGTATGACGTAGACTCAATTATTGGTGGCACGTTTAGCTTAGTATCGTACGCACCAATTATTCAGACATACGTTGCGCTATCTGGCACACGTTCGACTACTTTGGCCGTTACCTTACCAGCCACAACACAACTATATGTGTTAGTTAACGACACAGGTCAACCAACATACAATGTTACATTCAAAGTATCTGGCAGCCTGCAGACACCAATTAATTTAACGGACGGCGCAATTGCTTTGGTACTAAGCGACGGTAACTTTTTATATGTTATTAGTCAATCAACAACCAACACGTTTCTTGCAATCAATGGATCTGCCGCGGCACCATCGCATTCGTTTATTAGCAACACCAATACGGGTATGTACTTAGTTGCAACTAACGTGCTTGGTCTATCAGCCAACTCAACTAATATGCTAAGGCTTGATAATACCAACACGCTAAGTCCACAGGTGTCAACACCGGCAACATTTAACGCAGGGTTAATTGGTGGTGGGACGTTCTAATGGCTGGAGAAAACAGAGTACCAGATCAGTATAATCTGGTTTACACGCTTGCCGTTCAACCTGGTATAAAACGAGACGGCACAGTATTTGAGTCACGCGAATTTAGTGACGGAGAATGGTGCCGTTTTCAACGCGGTACGCCTAGAAAAATGGGCGGCTACCGTGAACTGTTTGCTACGTTTACCGGCATCCCACGCGGCATGATCGCTAACTCGTTTAACGGCGTTAACTATGTATTCGTTGGTAACCAGTACGGTTTAGAAGTATTTACAACAGGCACTACGTTTGGCGTTGGCAGTGGTCCGCTTACTGTAAATATTTTACCCGGCTACTCACCATTTACGTTAGTATCTAATACGGTTAGTCAGTTTGTTGTGGCAACCAATGTCACCGCAGCGTTCCCCGCCGGCATGAAGGTCATCTTTAATAATAACGCCGCCACACAAACAACGGTAATTAGTTCATCGTACACGGCGCCAAATACTACGGTAATTGTAACAACGTCAAGCATTGTCGGAACCCCAACAACGGTGTCCTTGTATGATGAAACGTTTACGGCGGATCCAAATCTGTTATGGCAGTTTGACTTACAGTATTCTCCTGCGGGTGGGTCACTACAAGTATTGGCGCACCCAGGTCAAAACCTAGCAAACATTGACAACGCCATCCAGACTCAAGTATTAACTGGTGGGCTGTTACCAAATTCTTCAAACCAGTGGAACTTTCAAGGGCTGGCAGACACTGGCGGACAAAACCCAACCTATCGTCCAATTGTAGTAGACGGCGGGGTGTGCGTGTTGTATCCCTACACCTTTGTGTATGGCTCAGATGGGTTTATTGCCAACAACAACGTTGAGACCAACACAGACTTAACGACATACAACCAACAGACAATTACCGACTGGAATGGCCCAACATCTAACCAGGTCAACATGGCCTCGTCTAAGATCATTAAGGGCATACCGGTGCGTGGCGGTACTAACTCACCATCTGGATTGTTCTGGGCAACCGATAGTTTGATCCGTGTCTCGTTTACCGGCGCGGATCCGTTGTACTGGCGCTATGATATTATTTCTAGCCAGATCTCTACCATATCATCCTCGTGCTTTGTTGAGATGGATGGTATATTTTACTGGATGGGTGTTGACCGATTCTACCTATACAATGGTACGGTCTCTGTACTGCCAAATGATAAAAACGTAAACTGGCTATTTGACAACCTCAACTTTGTACAACGCCAAAAGGTATGGGCAACTAAAGTACCTCGGTATAATGAGATCTGGTTCTTTTATCCTCGTGGTGATGCTACCGAGTGCACCGACGCAATTATCTATAATGTTAAGGATAAGATCTGGTACGACGCTGGAAGCGCACCTGGATCACGCAGATCATGCGGATATACAACAGAAGTATTCCCAACACCAATCTGGGCTAGCTGGGAAGACATAAACACGTTTAGCCCGCCGTTTACTGTAATTGCCAAACCCGCTAGCCAACCAGCTTTAAATTCCAACCAAATTTATTTAAACGGTGACGCGTCAATTACGTTTGGGGCAGGTGACTACGTTGCCACATCCAACGGCAGTAACCCAACCGTATATAAGGTAGTAACTAGCCAATTCATATTTACGACCGCCATAACAGCAACTAATCCAGAGGGCGTGACATTAATCACCGTAGACCGGGCTTTTAATCCGGCGCTTGTCGCTGGTAATTTAGTGTACTACATCGAGGGCGGATACCCACTCTGGCAGCATGAGTTTGGCACAAACGCAATCACGTTTAACCAAGAGTTTGCCATTACGTCTAGCATCACAACCTGCGACATTAGCTGGGTTGGGGGCATACCATCACAAGACAGCCCAACCGGCATTAACCGCCGTATGCACCTAAGACGTATTGAGCCAGACTTTGTTCAGTCCGGCACAATGGGTATGACTATTTTAGGCCGTAAGTTTGCCCGTGGAGATACAGAGGCCTCGGGGCCATTTTACTTTGACCCAGATACCGGCAAGATTGATCTGCGTGTGGAGCATCGTGAGGTTAGGTTAAAGTTTGAGTCCAACGTGCTTGACGGTAACTTTGAGATGGGCCGCCTGTTGATTACGGCAGAGTACGGCGACGAGCGTCCGTGAGTATCCAAACATTCTTCCCGATCAACCCAGAATATATGTCCTGGGAGGATTGGAACGGTAACTTCCTGCATTATTTCAGCGAAGAGCCGATCATGTACGACACCGAGAATAACTGGAAACAGGTCGCTAAAAACATCAGCCAGCTCACTACATTTGAGAGCTATCCGGTCCCAGACCCGGAGGCGTTTGAGACCTGGCAAGAGTGGGCCTCGGCCCTTAGCTTTATTTTAAACGGCCCAACTACTTGATTTAGGGCGACAAATACAATATTTTTGCATTAGTATATGTAAGAATCATACCTTTTAAACAGGAACAGCTATGACTCAAATGGTCGACAGCAAACAAGAAGAACTAGGCACAGACATGATCGTAAAGATCGCGGCTGAAAACACTCGTTCGCCATATCCGTTTAAACAAGTTTTTTTGTTTTTTACGGCAGAATTAGGACTGCCTAACGCTAGATTGTATAAGTTTGGCAATACTGTTTTTGTAATTCACCCTTCCGAAAAACGCCAAGAGTTTGGTATCTTCCGCGCCCTTAATGCCGATACCGCTGAAAACTTTATACAAAACAGCAAGATGTTTGTAGACAAAGCAATTGAAGATGGTTTCACTGGATTGCAAACTACTTTCTCTGATCCTTCCCTTTTAAATATTTTTAAATATATTGCCCGCGAAGAACAAGAACTAGGAAACCCCAATATGGGATACACCGTACAAAAGTCAACTGATGGCAAACAAATTCGAGTAACTCTTGTATTGCAAGGTGAAAGGATGGGTGCGTAATGGGCGCCGTTGTTGCAGTTGTATCAGATGTGTTTGAAGCGGTTGGTGACGCGGTTGGTGCCGTTGGTGAAGCCATTGGCGACGCTGCCCAAGAAATAGGTAATTTTGTTGAAGATACAGCACAAGCCGTTGGTAAAACAGTAGAAGCAATTGCTAATGATCCAGCTAAAGCATTACCGCTTATTGCTGTTGCTATACTAGCCCCAGAACTAGCCCCATTACTTTGGGAGGGTGCAACTATTGCCGAAGCAGCCATGGTGCTTAATACGGCATCAGCTTTAGCTCAAGGTGCAGACCCACTACAAGTAGCGCAAAACATTGGCACTAGCATTATAACTCAAGGTATCACTGCTAATTTACCAGTTGATCTTACTACAGGTTCAAATTTTGCTGATCAAGCAATTGCCAACACTGCAGTTGCTGCAGCCCAAGGAAAAGATCCTGCTCAAGCATTAGGTTCTATGATTGGCAGCGCAGCTGTTAAATTTGGTACTAACGAGATAGCTGGCGGTATTAAAGATTATGCTGGATTAGATGATAGAACTGCTCCTGTAGTTGATAAGAGTGAATCTTACACACCTCCAACTGAAACAATACAAACAGTAGAAACAAATTTACCTTCTGATGAAATAACAATGTCTCAAACATTTAGAGACGCTGTTCAAAACGGTTTTTCACCGGAAGAAGCATATGCAATTGCTAAAGGACAAGTGGATGCAGAACAATCTGGCCCATCGCCTTACGCTAAAACAGCAAGCACAATAACTAGCGATCAACCACAAGCATCTGTTACCGTAACTGGCGCAGAAGATGTTCAAGGTGAAGGCGTATCTTTACCCGCCCCTAGCAAAGAAGAACTTGATCAAGATTTAGCTGACGGTAAAATTACTCAAGAAGAGTACGACCGCATGTCACCAACGGCTACCGAAGCAAAATCTACATTAGATTATGTTGACCCATACAAAGAAGAATCACCAATAGATGCTACTGGTGAAGACTTTGATATGAGCGCGCCTATTCCAGAACCAAAAGAAATTGTTTCGGATGGATTAGAAAATCAAAAACCTGACACTCGCGGTAATCTAATATATACCTATGACGACGGATCCACACTAACAATGTCGCCAGACGGTGAAATTATTGATGTCACTGAAGCAACTGATTTTGGTGGTTTAGGTAGTTTAGAAGGCACCGGCGAAGACTTTGACATGAGTGGCGAAGGTGAATACCAAGAAGAAGAATACACAGAAACCCCTGATGAAAAATCAGGTTCAGGTTTCTCTGTTAAATTTGGTGTTCCTAAAATGTCTAGAGCTGCAACAATTCGCAAAGGTAAGATTGCTAAACCAACAAAACCAACACCAGGCGCAAATGAAACTGCAGCCGATCCTAGTTTAATGTTAAACTCACAATACGGTTCACAACTAACATCTAATGTGTTAACCGGAGATCCAAATTATAGTTTAATTGGTACAGTACCAGAGCAAGAACCTCAAGGTTTTTCTAATGGTGGCAGCTCTACACAAGGTGTTTATGATTTAAGCTACACTGGCACCTCACCATTTTTAAGTAGTGGTTCTAGTATTATGGCGTTAAAACCAGGAATAGTTAAACCAAAAAATTTAAACTATGAATTGCCAGGTTACCCATATGGAAAAGAATGGAGGGCTGCTAAAGAAGGCGGTCCTATTGGGCACAACCCTGAGTTCTTTAGTGAAGGTGGTTTAAACTCGTTAAAGAACAGTTACGTAAAAGGTAAGGGTGATGGTACCAGCGATAGTATCCCAGCCATGTTAGCAAACGGTGAGTTTGTAATTCCTGCAGATGTTGTATCATCATTAGGTAATGGTAGTAATGATAGTGGTGCAGAAATACTAAGCGAATTCTTAAAAACAATTCGTGAACATAAACGTAGAGCAGATTCAAAAAAATTACCGCCAGATAGTAAAGGCGCGTTGGGATACCTAACGGAAGCAAAAAAGAAGGTGAAAAAATAATGGCTGGCTTATCTAATTTTATATCAAACGAGGCGGTCCAATCCACCTCAATGCCAACGTGGTTTGATGCCGCGCAACAAGACGTTGTTAAAAATGCTACTGCTGCAACAGTCCCAACTTTAGCAAACACTTCTGCTGGCGCCGCTATTGATCAATTTAAACCAGGCGGCACAAATCCTTTTGCCCAAGCCCAAGGAACATTAAATACAATTGCTTCTGGTGCGGCTAATCCTTGGTTAGTTAGTAGTACAGGACAAGTTACCCCAGACACATCTACCGCAATGGGCGGTTTATTCCAAGCACAAAACCAAGCATTGCAGCAACTGATGCCAAATATAACAGCCCCTGTTCAAGGTGGCAATATTGCTTCTGGTCAGTTTGGAAGTTTGCGTGGCCAGACTGCCGTTAATAAGGCTATGGGTGACGCACAGGCTAAACTATTTGCCGACCAAATGAATGCGGCGTTACAAGCTCAAGGTGTTGGTGTACAAGCAGCAAACGCATTAAGCCAATCAGGAAGTCAAGGTGTTGAAACTTTAACAAAATTGGGTCAAGCCGAACAATCTGATCCACTCTTTGCTTCATCTGCTCTATCTAAAATTCTGGGCAGTATGCAGATCCCAACCACAACTAAAAACGTTACTAACTTATCACCACTTAACCAAATTGGTTCTCTTATTTCTGCTCTTGGTGGTTCTATTAGCGGTACTGATAAATTGCTTAAAGAACTATTCCCAGCACAAGGAAAACCAGGAGATGTTAACTATAAACCTGCTCAAGGTTTAATGGACTTCTTGAAAAACGCCGGTGTTAAAATTGGCACTGGCGGCGGTGGTGGTGTAATTGATACTGGCACCGGTGAAGATTTTGATATGGGCGGCGGCGGTGGCGGCGGTGGCGGCGGTGGCGGCGGCCTTGATACCGGAGAAGATTTTGATATGGGCGGCGGCGGTGGCGGCGGCGGCGGTGGTTTTGGTGATGACGGATTTGATTTAGGTGGAATTGGAATTGGTGATAGCGAGATCTAATTATGGCAGATATAACACCTGGACTTAATACTTTAGAAGAAGACGAAAAACCCACTGCTACTGGTGCTGCTGTAAAAGCCACCGGCAAAGGTTTGTCGCCTGTTGGCACCATTGCTATGGACCCAACTCAGACTGCTGAGTTATTAGCCAATATGCAGGGTATGGTTGATGAACGCACAGGCGCGTTTAACACATTTATGAGTGGGCTACAACGCGCATCTGCTTGGGGGTCCGGTGGTGAAAAAGGACCATCTGCTGCGTTAACAGCCATGGACCAACAAAAATTAGCAGAAGATCGTGAGCTGTTTAACATGCGCCAACAAATGGCTGCA
>Ga0209088_10002062_pt1 | contig 12653 bp, 14 predicted proteins | sample S_140625_EF_Meta_FD_187324 | JGI IMG/M metagenome (GOLD analysis project Ga0209088, IMG submission 187324) | Freshwater microbial communities from Lake Simoncouche, Canada to study carbon cycling - S_140625_EF_MetaG (SPAdes) (version 2) | ecosystem: Environmental > Aquatic > Freshwater > Lake ...
AGTCCAGATCGTCGGGGCTCAGCACGATGGCTGGGAGAGGGTCGCTGTCGCCGGAGGGGTATCGGCCAGGGGCATGAGCCGGAAGCCACAGGCGTGGCCAGCTTCCAGGCGCCAATGGACCCTTTCGACCTCACAATCGGGGAAGGTCTGGCGGATCAGCAGAAGTTCCTGGTCGCAGATCACGGGGAACGCTTCGGCGATGCGCATGACCGAGCAATGGTGCTCGCTGATCAGCCACGCCTGGTTGGGACCATCGCTGGGGAGCGTGCCGGTCGCCTCGCGTTGGTATTCGGTCAGATAACCCTCGCTGCAGCGCAGTTCGGCCAGTCGCTGCAGCCGGTGGTGCAGGGGTCCCTCGCCGATCTGGTGGCGGTAGTTGGCTGCTTTGACCACGGCCTGCTGCTGCAGCAGTGCTTCTTGGATCTCGGGAGGCAGGGTGGTTGCCATGGACTTCAGCAGGCCCAGGGCAAAGGCCTCATTGCCATCGGGAAAGCGGCCATGGCCGGTCTCGGTGAGCCGCCAGCGATTGCTGGGGCGCCCCGGGCCGGCTTGGGAGCTGCTGGCTTCGACCAGCTGATCTTCCTCCAGGCCGCGCAGGTGGCGTCGCATCACTTGGACGGAGACGGACAGTCGCTCGGCAAGTTCGGCGGCGGTGCATTCCCCCTGGCGCAACAGCACAGCCAAGGCTGCCTCCCGGGTGGGCGGTGCATCGGCGGTGGCACTAGATCGGTTGCGGGGTTGGGGCTCCATGGCTGGCAGCGTGCCTGACCACCATGCCACGCATTTCGGTGCTTCGTTGGCGGTTGTGGGCCCGCGATCCCATCCCCCAGGGAGCACAATGGATCAGCTTGAAAGAACGGCCCCAGCCCCCTCGCCCAGTGCCCTAGGCTCCCAACATACGAAACTCTGAGGTTTCGCAAGTTTGGACGGCTGGTTTTTCCCATTCGTTCTACCCCTTCCCTGTCCCCGCCGCTGCTTGCCGTGTCCGCTTCCGACGCTCCTGTTCCTACGGCCCCCAGCAGCGCTACAGGCCCTGGCGGAACCGACAACAGTTTGGAAGTAATCCGTCGCTTTGCTGAAACCTACGCCCAGCGCACCGGTACCTATTTTTGCAGTGATCCAGGCGTCACCGCTGTCGTCCTGGAGGGGCTGGCTCGGAACAAGGATGAGCTGGGAGGGGCACTATGCCCCTGTCGCCACTATGAGGACAAAAAGGCCGAGGTGGCCCAGGCCTTCTGGAATTGTCCCTGCGTGCCCATGCGTGAGCGCAAGGAATGCCACTGCATGCTCTTTCTGACCGAAGATAATCCTTTCCGCGGTGATCAGCAGACCATCAGCCTTGCTGAGGTTAAGTCCCTAACCAGCGGTTGATCCCCCCTAATACCATGACTAGCACCACCGCTTCTGTTGGAGATTTGGTGAGTCAGCCGTACCGCTACGGCTTTGTCACCGATATCGAGACTGAGAAAATCGCCAAGGGCCTCGACGAAGACGTGGTGAGGTTGATTTCAGCCAAAAAGCAGGAGCCTCCCTTCTTGCTGAATTTTCGACTCAGGGCCTATGCCCAATGGTTGCGGATGGAAGAGCCCGACTGGGCCTCTTTGGGCCATGGGCCAATTGATTATCAAGAAATGATTTATTACGCTGCTCCCAAGCAGCAAATTAAAAAGGCCAGCCTCGATGAGGTTGATCCAAAGCTTTTGGAGACATTCGATAAGTTAGGTATACCTCTTAGTGAGCAAAAGCGCCTGAGTAATGTCGCTGTCGATGCGGTCTTCGATAGCGTTTCCATTGCTACAACCTATCGGGAGAAGTTGGCTGAACATGGCGTCATATTTTGCTCCATCAGTGAGGCCGTAAAGGACTATCCTGACTTAATAGAGCGCTATCTGGGCACAGTTGTGCCCATTAATGACAATTTTTTTGCGGCCTTGAATTCAGCGGTTTTTAGTGACGGTTCATTCGTTTTTATTCCCAAGGGTGTCTCCTGCCCCATGGAGCTTTCCACCTATTTCCGCATTAACTCTGGCGATACGGGCCAGTTTGAGCGCACACTGATTGTCGCGGAAGAAGCCGCTAGTGTCAGTTATCTTGAGGGCTGCACGGCCCCGATGTTCGACACCAATCAGCTCCACGCAGCCGTGGTTGAACTGGTGGCACTTGATGATGCCAATATTAAATATTCTACAGTTCAGAATTGGTATGCAGGTGATGAGAAGGGTGTGGGAGGTATTTATAATTTTGTGACCAAGCGTGGCCAGTGTCGTGGTGCCCGTAGCCATATCAGTTGGACCCAAGTGGAGACGGGGTCGGCCATCACTTGGAAATATCCAAGCTGTGTTTTGCAGGGTGAGGATTCCAGTGGTGAGTTTTATTCCGTAGCCCTCACCAATAACCTTCAGCAGGCTGACACCGGCACCAAAATGATCCATGTCGGCCCAGGGACCCGCTCTACCATCATTAGTAAGGGAATTAGTGCAGGTCGTTCCAGTAATAGTTATCGCGGTTTGGTGCAGATCGGCGCTAAGGCGGTCGGGGCACGCAACTACAGTCAGTGCGATTCGATGTTGATTGGTGATACGGCCGCCGCCAACACCTTCCCCTACCTGCGATCCCAGCAGCCTGACGCCAGTATTGAGCACGAAGCCAGCACCTGCCGAATTTCAGAAGATCAGCTCTTTTATCTGCAAAGTCGCGGCATTGGCCTGGAGGAATCCGTGTCGATGATGGTGAGTGGTTTTTGTCGCGATGTTTTCAACCAGTTGCCGATGGAATTTGCGGCTGAGGCCGATAAGCTGCTCGCCCTCAAGCTTGAGGGCTCCGTCGGGTAGGGCTTGCGGTCTTGCCGATGGCCCCTAGGTCGCTGGGCCTGGCTTGTTCCACCAGTCAGCTCTTGTTCTATTTTTGTTTCCCGTGATTCGACCCGACGCCCCCGTCCTTCTTGAGATCCGTAATCTCCATGCCACGGTGGGGGATCAACCCATCCTCAAAGGGGTTGATCTGACCCTGCGGGCCGGCGAGATTCATGCCGTGATGGGTCGCAATGGCAGCGGAAAAAGCACCCTCTCCAAACTTCTGGCAGGCCATCCGGCTTACACCGTCACGGCGGGTACGGTTCGCTACAGAGGGGAGGATTTATTGGCGCTGGCGCCAGAGGAGAGGGCCCGCGCCGGCGTCTTCCTCGGATTCCAATATCCCGTCGAGATTCCTGGGGTGAGCAACCTTGAATTCCTAAGGGTCGCCACCAATGCCCGTCGCCTAGCCCAAGGGGGCGAAGAGCTCGACACCTTCGCCTTTGAAGATCTGGTGCGCGAGCGCCTAAGGGTGGTGCAGATGGATCCGGCCTTCCTCGAACGCAGCGTCAATGAGGGATTTTCCGGTGGTGAAAAAAAACGCAACGAAATCCTGCAGATGGCTCTGCTGGATCCCTTGGTGGCCATCCTCGATGAGACTGATTCTGGACTCGATATCGATGCGCTACGCATTGTTTCGGCCGGGGTCAACCAGTTGGCCACCCCTGACAACTGCATCCTGTTGATTACCCATTACCAGCGGTTGCTGGATGAAATCACCCCTGATTTCGTGCACGTGATGGCTGCGGGTCGCATCCTGCGTACCGCTGGTAAAGAACTGGCCCTGGAACTCGAACGCCGCGGTTACGACTGGGTCGATGAGGGTCTTGCATCGTCAGATCAGGCCGAAGCTGACGCTCCGGCCCTGGAGGTGGCCTGAGATGGTCTCCCTCGCAATGTCGCCAGTCACGGCCCCTGGATCGGCCTCAACGGCCTGGCTTGAGTCCGTTTTGCGGGCGTTCGAGCCGTCCCTGCCCGCCGCAGGCGAATCCTTAGGGAGCCTGCCCCGGAGACGGTCCGCGGCCCGGGACGAGCTCCGGCGCGCAGGTCTGCCCCCCACCCGCCAGGAGGCCTGGCGGTTCACGAGCCTGGCCCCCCTGATCGCCGTGCCCCCCCAGGTGTTGCCAGCGCCCGAGCTGCTGGGGCCTAAGCCGGACCATCCCCCTGCCAGCGGGGCCCTGCGGCTTTACTGGGACGGTGATCGAGATCCTTTGGCTGGGGTGGACCTGCCGGAAGGCCTTTCCCGCCTGGAAACCGGGCTTCAGGACAGCCTTCTGGGCACGGTGCTTGAGGCGACCGGCACCACAGGCTCCTGGTTGGTGCGCTTCAACGCCGCCCTTGCCGGCCAGGTATTGGCTTTGCGGGTGCGGGGAAATGTGGCTGTGCCCCTGGAGCTGGTGAGTGATTGCGGCCAGGGCAGCGGCGTGCGGCCCCTGCGGCTGCTGTTAGTGATGGAGGAGGACGCCAGCCTGGACTTGTTGGAGGTCCATCGTGCTGCGGGCACCAGCCTCACCTCGGTGCTGGTGGAGGCCCAGCTCGCACCCCGGGCTCGCTTGCGCCATGGCGTCCTGGCCCAGGGCACGGAGTCGAGTTGTTTGCTTGCGCACCTGGCCGTTTCCCAGGCCCCCGCCAGCGAACTGGACCTGACCACGGCGGTGGGCGGCTGGGGTCTGGGGCGACTGGAGCCCGCCATTACCCAGGTGCAGGGTGCCGCAGCCACCCGGCTGCGCGGATTGCAGGTGGCACGCGATCGGCAGATCGTCGACCTCCACAGCCTTGTGCGTTTTGAAGGCCCGAATGGTCAGCTCGACCAACTGCAGAAAGCCGTCGTCGACGATGCCGGTCGCAGCGTTTTCCATGGGGCCGTGCAGGTGCCCCAGGCGGCCCAGCGCACCAGTGCTTCCCAGTTGAGCCGCAACCTGCTGCTCTCCGATCGGGCCAGGGTGGATGCCATTCCCCAGCTGGAGATCGTTGCTGATGACGTGCGCTGTACCCACGGGGCCACCGTGACCCGGTTGCAGCAGGAAGAGCTCTTTTATCTCCGTAGCCGCGGCCTGGGTGCCGATCAGGCCGCGCGTTTGCTCCTGGACGGGTTCTGCGACGAGATCCTGGCCAGCTTGCCGGAGTCCGCCTGCCGCTGGAAGCCTGCCAGTGCCTTGTTGCGTCAAGCCTTGCCCCGATGACCATGGTCAGCCCCTCCGCGCCCCACGGCCCCCTGCCCGCCGATGCGGCGCCAACCCTTTTTGGGATTGATCTAAGCCATTCGCTGCCCGCCGTTGAAGACCTGGCGGAGCTGACGCGGCCTGATTTTCCCCTGTTGGATCAGATTGCCTGTCTTGGCGAGCCCTTGGTCTATCTCGATTACGCCGCCACCAGCCAGAAGCCGCGCCAGGTGCTGGAGGCCCTCAGCCATTACTACGGCCATGACAACGCCAACGTGCACCGGGGGGCTCACCAACTGAGTGTCAGGGCCACCGAGGCCTTTGAGGGGGCCCGGGAGACGGTCGCCCGTTTCATCGCTGCCGCCAGCCCCCGCGAGATTGTTTATACCCGCAACGCCAGTGAGGCGATCAATCTGGTGGCCCGCAGCTGGGGGGACGCCTTCCTGCGGGAGGGCGACGAGGTGCTACTCACGGTGATGGAGCACCACAGCAATCTCGTGCCCTGGCAGTTGCTCGCCCAGCGCACCGGCTGTGTGCTTCGCCATGCCGGAGTCACCGAGAGTGGCGAGCTGGATGTCGACGATTGGATCAGCAAGTTGAACGAGCGCACCCGCTTGGTAAGCGTGGTGCATGTCAGCAATACCCTCGGGGCCTGCAATCCGGTGGCCCGTCTTGCCGAACTGGCCCACAGCGCCGGTGCCCTGATTTTGGTGGACGCCTGCCAGAGTTTGCCCCACCAGAGCCTTTCGGTGGCCCAGCTCAACTGTGATTTCTTGGTGGGTTCGTCCCATAAGCTCTGCGGTCCAACCGGGATGGGGTTCCTCTGGGCCCGGGAGGCCCTGCTGGAGGCGATGCCCCCCTTTCTGGGCGGTGGCGAGATGATTCAGGACGTCTTTCTGGATCGCTGCACCTGGGCCGAATTACCCCACAAGTTCGAGGCCGGCACCCCGGCCATCGGCGAGGCCATCGGCATGGGGGCCGCCCTGGAGTATCTCTCAGTCCTCGGCATGGACCGGATCCATGCCTGGGAGCAGCACCTGACCCGGCAACTGTTTACGAGGCTGCAAGCCATCGAGGGGTTGCGCATCCTCGGGCCCACCCCCGAACAACAGCCCGATCGCGGCGCCCTGGCTGCCTTCGCGGTGCAGGGACTCCATGCGAACGACTTGGCCTCCCTGCTGGATTCGGCGGGGATTTGCATCCGCAGCGGTCACCATTGCACCCAGCCGCTGCATCGCCATTACGGCCTCACCGGCTCGGCCCGGGCCAGTCTGGCCTTCACCACCACGGAGGCGGAAATCGACCATTTCGCCGCTGAACTGGTGGGGGCCATCGGCTTCCTTCGGGAGCACGCCTGATCTGGCCCTGGGGAGCCCGCCTCCCCAGGAGACTGGCTGTGTTGTGTTCTTTGCAGCTTTGGTGGCTAGGTTCTACCGGCAAAGCGGCAGTGCAACCATGGGCCAAAACCAGCCGATCACCCTTGGGGCTGCGGCGGTGATGGCCTTGCTGGCTGCACCGGTCCTGGCCCAGACGCCGACCCCAGCGGCAACACCGGCCCCAGGCTCTGATGGACTTCCCCGCCAGCCCCTGGCCCCCAAGGGGCCTCCGGCGGTTGTGGCCCCAGGCCTCGCCCCAGCCACTCCTTTGTCCAAGCCATCGGTGGGGCCCATCAAAGGCTTGGGGGCCCCGGCACCCTCGGCCCGATCGGCCTCAGCTGGCTTGGCCCCCCAGGTATTGGTCGAACCGTTGATTCTTTGGCAGCCCGAGGGCTCCACGACCCCCAGGTCGGCCCCGGCCACCCCCCCCTCCGGCCCCCTTGCTCCCCGGCCGGGCGGCCCTCCGGGAGGGGCTGGCCGTCCTGCTGGTGGCCCCAACCGCCCCAATGGGCTGGGGGATCCCTTCGCACCGATGGGACCAGGGGCTGGGATCAATCCCTTCTTGCCAGGCATGGCGCCCCAGGGTCCCGGAGCTTCCGGGATGGATCCGAGGCGGATGGGCGGGCCGAGGATCCCGGCTGGGGGGGGACCAGGTGCCGGGCCCCAACAACGGCTCAGGCAGGGGCCCAATGGCATGCCGATGGCCCCTGGCCCGGGCTCCATTGGCGGATCCCCAGGTCCCATGCCCGGGGGAATGATGCCTCCCCCTGGCGCCGTTCCCCCCGGGATGGTCCCTCCAGGAGCTGGGCCTGCGGAAATGATGCCTCCCGGGGCCATGCCTCCCGGTGCCATGCCGCCTGGGGTCGTTCCACCTGGGGTCCAGGCCCCGGATGCATCGGCACTTAGGTCACCAGCGGCTGGGGCCATCTCTTCGGCAAAATGGTCGCCATGGCCGTCGCTGCTGGCCACCCTGGGGCTTGGCGGAGCTGGTGTGTTGTTGGCTTTCCTGGCTCGGCGCCGTTCCGCCAGCGGGTCGCCAGACCGCGTGCCGATCGGCGCGGAGGGACGCAAGAGTGGGCCTTTGGGCCTCATTGAGACTGGGGAGAAGACGGATTGACTTCAGGTCCGCCCCGAGTGGGCGGCCGTCTCGGGTGGCCCACTCGGGGCCACCAAGGGAGCCTTAGGGGGCAGTGCGGGTTCAACCCACCAAGGCCAGGGCTTGGTCGGCGGCTTCTTCGCCCGCCAGGATGGCCCCCTCGCCATAGCCGGGCCAGCGGGTCGCCATTTCGGTGCCAGCCCAGATCAGCCGGCCGTGGCCTTGGCGCCAGGCGGGGCCAAAGCCAGTCCAGGCCCCTGGGCTCAGGTAGGTGGTGAAGGCGCCGGTGCTCCAGGTCTCCTGGGTCCAGTCCTGTTCGATCAAATCGAGGGGGTGGGCCGCTTCCGGGCCCCAGCAGGCCTCCAGGTCCGCCAGGACGGCAGCCCGCCTTTGGGCGGGGGCCAGCTGGCCCAGGCGGATGGCCCGAGGGCCAGCGACGAAGCCGGCCAGGATGGCCGGTGAGCCGCAGGGGGGCGAACTGTCGGCGACCAAATCAAGCCAGGGCAGATCGCCCAGGGCCAGGCCGTTCTGGCCCCGTTCCCGCCAGAAGGGTCTGGCGTAAACGGCCAGCCACTTGACCATGCAGCCCATCGGCGAGCGCTGCAGCAGGGCGCGCTGCTGCGGGGGCAGATCCGGTTCGAAACGAATGCCGCTGCGCAGCGGGGGTGGAATGGCCACGATGGCCACGGCCGCCTGATGGCTGCGGCCATCGGCCCCATGCACCCACACCGCGCTGGTGTCCTGGCTGATGGCAACGACGGGGTTGCGCACTTGCACGACCGATTCGCCCAGGTGTTGGGCCAGGCGTTGGGGCACTTGGCCCATGCCGCCGTGGATCAACCAACTTTCCGGGTTTTCGTCCTGGGGTGCCACGGCCTGGGTCCAGGCCAGGTGCAGGATCGAGCTCTCCGCCGGCCCAAAGCCCCCCGATCCCCCCACCAGGGCCAACCAGCGCAGGGGCAGCTGGGCGATGGGGTCGTCACTGCGGGCCTCCATCCAGCTGGCGATCGTCTGGTGGTCGAGCCGTTCGGCGCCCTCCAGGGTCCAGGGGGCCAACGGTGGGACCTGCGCCACCAAGCCATCGAACTCCTGCTTGAGGCGGCGGGCGGCGTCGATGGCAACCCGATCAAGGGGCAGGGCATCCGGCTCGAAAAACAGGAAGCTTTGGCGCAGGTCGCTGGCGATGGGGGCGCTGCAGGCCTTTCCCTGCCAGTGAAAGAGGCCGAGGCCGTCGTAGTGGCTGGGGAAGGTGGCCAGGCCCAGCTCCTGCACCAGGGCGGCCAAGCGGTGGTGGCTGGCGCCGCCCCACTGGCCCCCCAGATCCACCGTGGCACCGGAGGGGGTGGTGGCTGCCACCAGGCGACCCCCGACCCGGTCCCGGGCCTCCAGCACCCGCACCCGCAGGCCCTGGTCCTGCAGCCGCTGGGCCGCCACCAGCCCCGAGAGGCCGGCGCCGACGACCACCACATCGATGGGTTCAGGCGAGGGGACGACCATGGGCCTTTGGGTACGGGGAGCCAAGGCCATCTTGGGGCGGATACTCTTCAGGCCAGCGTTTCCCTTTGGGCGCCCGCCCGCGACCATGAACATTGACGGCAAGGCCTGGCGGACGATCTGGCTGGAGGACGGCGGTCGGTCGGTCGGAGTCATTGACCAGACCCTGTTACCCCATCGCTTTGAAACCCGATCCCTGGCCACCATGGACCAGGCGGCCGAGGCGATCAGCACGATGGTGGTGCGGGGGGCACCGTTGATCGGCGTGGCGGGGGCCTACGGGTTGATGTTGGCCCTGCAGCAGGATTCAGCCGATGCGGCCCTGGCGGCGGCCTTCGAGCGGCTCAATGCCACCCGGCCCACGGCCGTGAATCTGCGTTGGGCCCTGGAGCGGGTGCGGGATCGGGTGGCCCCCCTGCCGGAGGCGGAACGGGCCGAGGCTGCCCAGGCGGAAGCTGGTGCCATCGCCGAGGAGGACGTGGCCATGTGCGAGGCCATCGGCGACCACGGCCTGCGCCTGTTCCAGGAGCTGGCGGCGGCGCGGCCGGCCCAGCGGCAGAACCGGCCCTTGAATGTGTTGACTCACTGCAATGCCGGCTGGTTGGCGACGGTGGATTGGGGCACGGCCCTGGCGCCGATCTACAAGGCCCACCGCTCCGGCATGGCGATCCATGTGTGGGTGGATGAAACCCGACCCCGCAACCAGGGGGCGAGCCTCACCGCCTTTGAATTGGGTCGGGAGGGCGTTCCCCACACCGTCATCGTCGACAACGCCGGCGGCCACCTGATGCAACACGGTGAGGTGGATGCGGTGATCGTCGGCACCGACCGCACCACCCGCAGCGGCGATGTCTGCAACAAGATCGGCACCTATCTCAAGGCCCTGGCCGCCCACGACAATGGCGTGCCCTTCTATGTGGCCCTGCCCAGTTCCACCATCGACTGGAACCTGGATGACGGCGTGGCCGAAATCCCGATCGAGGCTCGCTCCGCAAGGGAGGTGACCCATATCCAAGGTCGCCGCGACGGAGACGCCAACGACCCCACTGGGGGCGGCCTGGCGAGCGTGCAGTTGAGCCCCGATGGCAGCGCCGGCTTCAACCCCGCCTTTGATGTCACCCCGGCCCGGCTGGTCACCGCCCTGATCACCGAGCGGGGGGCCTCAGTGGCGAGTGAGGCGGGGCTGAAGGGGTTGTTTGGGGGGGCTTAGACCCGCCGACCACTGATTAATCTTAGCAAGATAGAAATGACAGCAATAACCAGCAGGATATGAATCAGTCCTCCCATTGTATAGGAGGTGACCAACCCAAGGACCCAGAGAACAACTAGGACAATGGCAAGGGATTCAAGCATGATTTTGACCGGAATGGTGATTAAGGCCAATCAACGACGTTGCCTTGCTCAGAAGGCGACGTCTAGGGCCCACATCAGGGCCCTGACATCGAAGTTCAGCTAAGTTTATCGGCCAGATTTCCGGCGGCGTCAGATACTTTATTGGCCATGGATTTGGTCCCTTGCTTGATGTCTTCCTTGGCTCCCATGGCCGACCCCTGAACCTGCTTTACTTTGCCTTTGATTTGCTCGCCCGGCTTGCCGGTTATTTCACCGTAGGCCGATTGTGCTTTGCCCTCTGCCTGCTTGGTTTTCGCATCCATTTTCTGGGCCATGGTTCCGATGACCTGGGGGTGAATTGCATGATTGTTGGCCATGGCCAGCGCAGGGAATGGCAGCAGCATCCAGGCAGCCATACATAGCAAACCTGCTAATAGCTTCACCGTTGAGTTTTTCAGGATGGCGACAAATTGACTGATACGAATGTCCATGAAGCCTCGGATGGGCGGGTCTCTATTCATCCTATTCATTTCATGTTGCACCCGACCTAGGGGCGGACTCCGGAAGTCTATGGGGGCGTCCCTTCTCAGTTAAAACCCTTTCATTGCAGTTATTTACAGCAAAACTAAGAATTATGAACGCATTATTTCAATTGCCATATATCGGCTGAATTGTTAGGTGGTGGAATCGGCAATGTGTAATTATGCCTATCTAAGTCGTTCCCCAAAGCTTCGGGCAGGCTTTTCCCTAGGGAGATCCCTCTCTTCGGGCCCCTGCGTCCCATAGATTCTCCATGGTGTAAGGCCCACCCTCCAGACACCAGAAGCGCCCATCAATCAAGCGTTGACCCTCATCAATAGCGGCGAGTCGCGCCATCTGGTTGTCATCGAGATGCATCGGGGCGGCGGCCAGGTTTTCTGCCAGTCGTTTGGGATGTACGGATTTAGGAATGACGGCGGTGCCAGAGCCGATCCCCCAGGCCAGCAGCACCTGGGCTGACGTGATCTGCCGTTCCGCCGCGATCGCCGCTACCACCGGGTGCCGGAGCACCACCGGCGGCCGGTTGTCATTACTGGCCCCGAGGGGGGCGTAGCCGGTGAGCTGGATACCGGAGGCGTGGCAGTAGCTGAGCAGCTCGTTTTGCTGCAACAGGGGGTGGCGCTCCACCTGCAGCACCTCCGGCTGGATCCGGGCCGTGGCGGCCAGGGGCACCTGGGCGAGACCCAATTGGTCCGCTGCGCTGGAGGGCATGGCCACGCCGCGGCGCTGGGCCACGGGCCAGTGCATCAGGTAGAGATCCAGCTGCTCCAGGCCCAGATCCCCCAGAGTCCGCTCCAGAGCTGGACGCACCTCCTGGGGCTAATGGCAGTCATTCCAGAGCTTGGAGGTGATCCACAGCTCCTGGCGTTGCAGCGCACCTGCGCCAAGGGCGCCCTTGAGGGCCGCGCCGATTTAGGCCTCGTTGCCATAGCTCGCGGCGGCGTCAATGTGGCGGTAACCCAGATCCAGGGCGATGGGCACCGTGGCGGCGGTCTGCTCCGGCGGCAGCTTCCAGGTGCCCAGGCCCAGGGCCGGCATGGCATCGCCATGGCGGAAGTTGAGGCTTGGCATGGGTGGGGTGGGGTTGAGAGAAGCCCTGGGAGGCTGTTGGAGGGGGCTAAGTCAAGGGAGCTTTAGGGGATGGAATTCACCCCGATCATGTCCCATCACCGGAATTGATCCACGAGCCTTGGATTGGCACTAGCTGGATCGTTGATCTCAGTGCCACCGGCAGCTGCGATCGCAGGGACTTCCGGGCTACACACCAGCCGGCGTAAAAACCCCAGAAGCCCTGGTGCACCTGGTTCGAGACCGCAATCAGGGCAATGGGGCAGGGAGTGATTCTCACCCTGCGAACCACAGCATTCAACCTGCTGCGGCTGTTGGGTTTTCGGTGGATCAGCGCCGGCATGTAAGCGGTGATGCAGGACATCACGGTATTAGGGGCGATGGTGCGGCAACCCCAAAGGTTAAAACCGAACCAAGACTTTGGAGTCAGTCCCGCAGCTAGGAGCGAATCGTCTGAGTGCGGTTTGGCGGAAGTCCTCCTAACAGGGTTTTTTTTTCAATAAAACCACCTTGCAGGACTCGGGATGAAAAAACAACCTCTAAATCGGTAAGGACTTGACAGGAAAGAGCCTAGCCTCTAAAATGAGAGGAGAGGATCTTAAAAAATCCTTAATTCGATTGCATAATAATTATATCTTATATTGCCGGTAAATACGACTTAGAGTTATTGGCATTCATCTCATGCTATTCTTAGTTGTTTTTGCTTTAAAAGCTTTTTCCCAAGTTCAACCCT
>Ga0209088_10002063_pt1 | contig 12653 bp, 16 predicted proteins | sample S_140625_EF_Meta_FD_187324 | JGI IMG/M metagenome (GOLD analysis project Ga0209088, IMG submission 187324) | Freshwater microbial communities from Lake Simoncouche, Canada to study carbon cycling - S_140625_EF_MetaG (SPAdes) (version 2) | ecosystem: Environmental > Aquatic > Freshwater > Lake ...
TGTATCGTAGTAAAGTTGAAAAAGCACGACAACTATTCATCGAAAAATATGACACGGAACCACCAAAGTCTGGGCCTTGGGAAGGAAAACCCAGAATTCCCAACTACCTAGGGGATTGCTTCTTAAAGATTGCCACACATTTATCTTATAAACCAAATTTTGTTAATTATATGTTCCGTGAGGATATGATTTCTGACGGAATTGAGAATTGTGTTCAGTATATTCATAATTTTAATCCCGAAAGATCTCAGAATCCATTTGCATATTTTACTCAAATTATTCATTATGCATTTTTGCGTAGAATTCAAAAAGAAAAGAAACAATTAGAGATTAAAAATAAAATCATCGAACGCACTGGATTTGATGAGGTTATGGTTATCGACGATAACTTGCTTTCTGGGAGCAATTCAGAGTATAATTCCATGAAGGACAACATCCAATACAGAAACAACAACCGATGAAAATTGCCATCATCACCGACAGTCACTACGGTGCCAAAAAAGGTTCAAAGCATCTTCACGATCACTTTGAACTTTTCTATAAGAATGTTTTCTTTCCTGGACTAGAAGAGCACGGGGTAGAGACAGTCATTCATATGGGTGATGCTTTTGATAGTCGTAAGTCAATTGATTATCAAAGTCTGGAATGGGCAAAGAGAGTCGTATTTGAACCTCTTCGTAAGTATGAAGTTCATATGATTGTTGGTAATCACGATTGCTATTACAAGAATACCAATCACGTAAACTCCCCAGACCTGCTTCTCAAGACCTATCCAAATATCAAAACTTATAGTTCCCCGACAAATACAAAGGTTGGTGGAATTAATATGACATTTATTCCTTGGATTTGTAGTGAGAATCATGAAGAAACAATGAATGTCATTAAGAAGTCCAAGGCAAAGGTTGCAATGGGACACCTAGAACTTCAAGGTTTCCGTGTCAATAAAAATCTTATAATGGAGGAACATGGACTGGATTCGAATATTTTTTCAAAGTTCACGAAGGTATTTTCTGGTCATTACCACACTCGTTCTGATAATGGACGCATCTTCTATCTTGGCAATCCTTATGAGATGTATTGGACGGATGTGAATGATACTCGGGGATTTCATATCTTTGATACAGAAACTCTCACTCATACTCCAATTAATAATCCTTATAAATTATTCTATAATCTTTATTATGAGGATACTCCCTATCAGACATTTGATGCTCGGGAGTATGAGAATAAGATTGTAAAGATTATTGTTCGTAAAAAAACAAAGGCAAAGGATTTTGAAAAGTTTGTAGATAAATTATATACTGCAGGAATTCAAGATCTTAAAATTATTGAGAACTTTGAAATTCAAGAAAGTGAAGATTTTCAAGTTGATGAAGAGGAGAATACTCTTTCAATTCTGAATCGTTATATTGATGAGTCAGAAGTTCAGTTTGATAAGAACATCATTAAAGGAATCCTACAAAATCTTTATAAGGAAGCTTGCGAAGTTGAATAATGTTTCTTCTCACTCTCAAAGACAGAAAAGATGATGGTGCATATGCTGTGCAAGACCAGTATGGTGAAAAGGTCTTGTTTCTCTTTGAGGAAGAAGATGATGCGACTCGTTATGCCTTAATGCTAGAAGACCAAGAAGAAAAAGAAATGGAAGTCATCGAAGTTGATGATGAGCTTGCCATAAAGACTTGTAAGGTTTATAATTACAAGTATGCCGTGATTAAACCCGAAGACATCGTAATTCCACCCAAAAATGATAATTTTTAAAAAAATCCGTTGGAAGAATTTTCTTTCTACGGGACAGCATTTCACGGAAATGGACTTCCAAAAGAACCAAACCAACCTGATTGTTGGGACAAATGGTGCTGGTAAATCCACTGTGTTGGATGCCTTGACTTTTGTATTGTTCAATCGTCCATTTCGTAAGATTAACAAACCTCAACTTCCTAACAGTACCAACGAAAAGGACTGTCTGGTAGAGATTGAGTTTTCTGTAAATAATCGTGAGTATTTGGTTCGTCGTGGAATTAAACCAAATGTTTTTGATATTGAAGTAAATGGAACACAACTTCATAAGGAAGCAGATGACCGTGCGAATCAAAAAATCCTAGAAGAGAATATTCTAAAGGTCAATTATAAATCTTTCACGCAGATTGTAATTCTGGGATCTAGTAATTTTGTTCCCTTTATGCAATTGACTACGGCAAATCGTCGTGAGGTAATTGAGGACTTGCTGGATATTCGTATCTTTTCCTCGATGAATAATTTGATTAAGGAAAAGATTCGTCAGCAAAAGGAACAGATTAAATCTCTGGACTTTAAGAAAGAATCTCTCAAAGATAAAGTTCTGATGCAGAAGAACTTTATTGAGCAGTTGGAAAGTCGTGGTAAAGATAATATTAATTCTAACAAGAAGAAGATTACCAATTTGATTGGTGAAGTTGATGCTTATATGCTTCAAAATGCAACCACCGAAGAAAGTATCTTTGGATATACTAAGGAGCAAGAAGAAGTTATTGGTGCGACTGATAAATTAAGAAAGTTGGGAAATCTGAAAGGTAAAATCTCCCAGAAAGTATCTACCATTACCAAAGAACACAGGTTCTTCACAGAAAATACGGTTTGTCCCACCTGCACTCAAACAATTGAAGAAGAGTTTCGGTTAAATAGAATTACTGACGCTCAAAATAGTGCTAAGGAACTTCAACAAGGTTATAAAGACCTTGAAGAAACCATAAAACTGGAAGAGGAGAGAGAGCGTCAATTTATTGCTCTATCTAAGGAGATTACGAAACTCAATAATGACATTTCTCAAAACAATACTAGGATTTCCTCTAACCAACGACAGGTTAGGGATTTGGAAAGTGAAATTCAAACACTTACCGAACAACTTGAAAACAAGAATACTGAACACGAAAAGTTAGAGGAGTTTCAAACCAATCTTCAAAAAGTCTTTGAGGATTTGGGAACTAAAAAGGAAGAGATCGTTCATTATGATTTTGCGTATTCTCTTCTCAAAGATGACGGTGTAAAAACCAAAATTATCAAAAAATATCTTCCCTTCATCAATCAACAGGTGAATCGTTATTTGCAGATGATGGATTTTTACATTAATTTCCATCTTGATTCTGAGTTTAATGAGAGCATCAAGTCACCTATTCACGAGAACTTCTCTTATAGTTCTTTTAGTGAGGGTGAGAAAATGAGAGTTGATTTGTCTCTTCTTTTTACTTGGAGAGAAGTTGCAAGAGTGAAGAACTCTGTGAATACAAATCTTTTGATTATGGATGAGGTTTTTGATTCATCTCTGGATGGATTTGGAACCGATGAGTTTCTTAAGATTATTCGTTATGTCATTAAGGATGCTAATATATTCGTGATTTCTCATAAGACTGGACTTGAGGACAAATTCCAAAGTGTCACAAGGTTTGATAAGAAGGGAGGATTCTCGTATAAAATAGAATCATAAGCACAAGACCAATGCAAGTTCCAAACCGATACCATCATTCCAAGAAGGAGCAGAAACGGACACTCAAACCGCAGGCACTCCGACAAGCAAAGGCACGACTTAAAGCCTTTAAGAATAGTCACACTACCTCCCCCAAAAAGGGAGGTTCTTTTTTTATAAATAATTCAAAAAGTAATTGTAAAGATGAACTCACAAGAACTTCGTGCCCTTCAAGAAGCTTATAGTCAGGTTTATGAACTTGATGAGAATAGAATGGCTTCTCGTATGGGTAAGATGCCTTCAGCACCTGCTAAAGTTGGTAAGGCAACTCATTCAATCAAAGACCTTACTCCCTCAAAACCACCATCACCAGAAGAAAAGGCAAAGGCAAGAAAGGCACTTGGACTTGGTGAAGCAGTAGACCTCTACGACATCATTCTCTCACATCTTTTAGATGAAGGTTATGCTGATACTCAAGAAGCAGCAGAAGCAATTATGGTCAATATGAGTGAGGATTGGAGAGAGAGTATTATGGAAGCAAATAAATATGAAAGTGAGATGGGTGCAACGAAAAAACAAAAACAAAATCTTAGAAGAGATAGAGATTTTGGTGGTGTTTTGCATCCAGACGATTATAAATCTCAGGGAGAACCAGTAAGGCAATCGGCACATAGAGCAAGAAGGGGAAATAAAGGATAAGACCACTTTCTAAACTGTCCACTGGGAGGTCGCAAGACCTCCTTTTTTTGTATAATAGGTGCATAAGAAACAAAACGAATGCCCGTCAATCACGAAGTCAAAGGAATGCTTGCTCGTCTTTTGGCAACAGAAGATTTGGTTGTAGAACATAAGAAAGTTGAGACTGCCTGCTTTAATGTCCATACCAGAGTTCTTACTCTCCCGATGTGGGAAAAAGCTAGCAATAATGTCTATGATTTGCTTGTAGCCCACGAGTGCGGGCATTCAATTTTTACCGATGATATTGACTGGTCTAAAACTCGCAAAATCCCTCCCCAGTTTGTGAATGTGACGGAAGATGCACGGGTTGAGAAGTTGATGAAACGTAAATATGCTGGACTTGCTAAGACTTTTTATAATGGATATAAAGAACTGAGTGATGAGGACTTCTTTCAGTTGGGTGATGAGGATATTTCAACTTATAATCTTGCTGACCGTGCTAATCTTTATTTTAAGGTTGGTAATTTCCTTTCTCTGGATTTTACAGTAGAAGAGCAGAATATTATTAATCAGATTGGTGATGCCGAAACTTTTGTTGAGGCACTGGATGCTGCTGAGGTTCTTTATAATTACTGCAAGCAAAAGCAACAGGAAGAAACCAAAATCAATCTAGATTCTCACGAAAATCAGCAGTCTGGTTCTGGAAGTAATTCTGCTTCTGACTTTAGTGACCAGCAGGAAGGTGAGAATGAAGCAGATACTGAACCTGGTGATAATTCAATCCAAAGTGGTGGTGAATCTGAAACTACACAAGGTGAGATGGGTGGTGAAACTTCTGAACCAGAAGTTAAGACTGTTGATAATTTGGAAGACGCACTCAAAGACCTTGTAAATCAAGATGGTTGGGAAAATACTTATGTGGAAATTCCCAAACTGAATGTCAAACAAATTATTATAAGTAATAGTGAGATTCATAATCAGTGTAAGCAATCTTGGGCATCGTATTCTGATACTCGTGATGAAACCTTTGGTGAGACAGATAAAGACTTCCGTGAGTTCAAGCGTTCGGCACAGAAGGAAGTTAATTATTTGGTAAAAGAGTTTGAGTGCCGTAAGGCAGCAGATAGTTATGCTCGTGCCACAACTGCTCGCACGGGTGTTCTGGATTGCTCTAAACTGCACACCTACAAATACAACGAAGACCTGTTCCGTAAGGTTACAACACTTGCAAACGGCAAGAATCATGGTCTGGTGTTTGTTTTGGACTGGTCTGGTTCTATGAGTCGTGTGATGTTGGATACTGTGAAACAACTCTTCAACCTCATTTGGTTCTGTAAGAAAGTCGGTATTCCCTTTGAGGTTTATGCCTTCACAAATGATTATCCAATCTTTAAGTATGATGAGAACAACAAACCCATTATGCCTGAACCTTTGTATAAGAAGAAAGATGGACTGATTCAGGTTCAGGAATACTTCTCTCTGCTGAATATGCTTACTAGTAAGACAAATAGTAAGACACTGGAAGACCAGATGTTGAATATCTATCGTATTGCCCGTAGTTTTAGTGACCAGCATTATACTCGTTATGCTGTTCCAGTTGGTTTAAGTCTTTCTGGAACTCCCCTTAATGAGACTTTGATTGCCCTTCACGAAATCCTACCCACTTTCCAGAAAGATAATAAATTGCAAAAAGTCCAGTGTGTAATTCTGACTGATGGTGAAGCAGCACCCTTAAAGTATCATAAAGAGTTCAATCGCCGTTATGAGGATGGGCCTTATCTTGGCACTAATTCAATCGGCACAAATGGTTTCCTGCGTGACCGTAAGACTGGAAATACTTATTCTCTTGATTGTGAATGGTATGGTTTCACTGATGTTCTGCTTCGCAATCTCCGTGATAAGTTCCCTACCGTCAATTTTATTGGTATGAGGATTTTGGAATCTCGTGATGCCAATAGTTTCATTCGTCGTTATACTGGGTATATCGGCACCGAGTATGATAGGATTACCTCTTCTTGGAAAAAGGAAAAAACCTTCTCCATTAAGAACTCTGGTTATCATACTTACTTCGGTCTTTCTGCATCTGCTCTGGCAAATGATGCAGAGTTTGAGGTTGCCGAAGATGCCACTAAAACTCAAATCAAAACTGCATTTGTGAAGAGTTTGAAGAGTAAGAAAATGAACAAAAAAGTTCTTGGGGAGTTCGTGGAACTGGTTGCATAGTTAATATGCAAATATTCCCTAGGGAGACTTGACAAACTCCATAGCATAGTGTAAAATTTTAGTATGAAATTAAACTTTTAAAAAAAATGTCTTTCAGTATTAGTGATTTTAAAGTGGGTCAAAGGATTGATACTCCTGCAAAAATTAAACTTTGGGATAATGTCATCAAAAGAACATTTGGTGGATTGGATTGTGCTATGAATCAATATGAAAAGTATAGTGCAACTGGAAATTGGAGCTCATATAAGATATGTGGAATGATTTCATATCTTGATGAATTGACTGGTGGTGATTATGGTAGAAGTCATCCACAAATCCAAAGAGTTTCTGGAACCTTAGCAACTCAATTTAAGAAAAAATTTCCTAGTATTCATTATTTGATGTCCAATCCTTCCAATTCTAATGCGATACTGGACGCACATTTTAATATCTCATCAAATAACCAAAAAGCATCTAGGGTATCTTTTCCAAATTCTCCAAAATCATCAACACAAACTGATCAAATTGATCGTTCAAAAGTATATTCAATTATTTCTGAAATTTTTTCTAAAAACCTTAATTCCCAAGAACTTGCTTTTATTTCGAAACAAATTTTATCCTAAGAGGTCACTTTCCAAACTGTCCATCAGGGGGTCTTGCACCCCCTTTTTGCTGCTATAATTACTTCAGTTAAACAAAACCACCTAACTAGATTATGCCTCGCAAGATTTCTGTGACTGACGACCAATTGATTGCTGATCTCAAATCTCTGTTCGGTTCTGAACTGAGTGCTGGTGATATTCGTGGATACTGTGCATCTAAAAATCTTGCTTATCCCACAATTACTCGTCGTTTGGATCAATTCAAGACTTCTCGTGGTCGTTGGAACCTAGAAGTTACTCCTACTGTTGTTGGTAAAATGGAGCAAGCATATCAAGCACCCGCAGCTCTTCCTGCTGTGGAACAAAACCTTATTCCTGATAAAGATGATACCTTCGTCAAGTTTGGCAATTTTAACGATATTAAAAAAATTATTCAGTCCGGTATTTTCTATCCTGCGTTCATTACGGGTCTTTCGGGTAATGGTAAAACGTTCTGTGTTGAGCAAGTTTGTGCTCAACTTAAACGTGAATTGATCCGTGTTAACATTACTATCGAAACCGATGAGGATGATCTTATTGGGGGTTTCCGCCTTGTTAATGGTGAAACGGTGTGGCACAACGGACCAGTCATCGAAGCACTGGAACGTGGTGCAGTGCTACTTCTCGATGAGGTGGATCTTGCATCTAATAAAATCCTTTGCCTCCAATCCATCCTAGAAGGTAAGGGAGTATTCCTGAAAAAGATTGGTCGTTTTGTCAAACCTGCTGCTGGATTTAATGTGGTTGCCACTGCAAACACCAAAGGTAAAGGTTCTGATGATGGTCGTTTTATCGGCACTAATGTTCTCAACGAAGCATTCCTAGAACGTTTCCCCGTAACCTTTGAGCAGTCCTATCCTGCCCCTGCTACCGAGCAGAAGATCTTGGAAGGTGTTGCTCTGGATCTGGGTGTGGAAGATCGTGACTTCTGCAAACGTCTTGTAGACTGGGCAGACATCATCCGCAAGACCTTCTATGATGGTGGTATTGAGGAAATCATCAGCACACGTCGTCTAGTTCACATCATCCGTGCATACAGCATCTTCCAAGATAAAGGAAAGGCAATTCAAGTCTGCGTTAATCGTTTTGATGATGAAACCAAAACTGCCTTCTTGGAACTTTATGACAAAGTGGATGTTGATTTCCAAATGCCTATTGACGAAGCATCTGAAAACTGATATAATTGGGGAAGGTAAAAAATGTGCCTTCCCTTTATGAGTGATTCAATCTTTACTATTACTATGACTGAACAAACTAAAAATCATCTTTGGAAGTATAACGAAGATAAAATCCTCAAAGAAGTTGAGGATTATGTAACTGGCACTTATCACGGTCATTATTGTGGTGATCAGGATGGTTATGCTGACATTCAGACTATTGACCTGATGGCAGCAAAGAAACTTGCTGCAGGTTTCTGTCAGGCAAACATCCTAAAATATGGCAGTCGTTATGGTGATAAGGATGGTCGCAACAAACGTGACTTGCTGAAAGTGATTCACTATGCTATGCTACTTCTTCACTTTGATGGTCATTATTCCCGTAAGGATAATGGTCTTTCCGAATTCCGTTGATAATGAAACTGAAACCCCAAATTATGAAACTCTCTGATAACTCTCTGACTATTCTCAAAAACTTTGCTGGAATCAATAATTCGATTCTGGTCAAGCAAGGTAATAAACTCCGCACTATTTCTGTGGCAAAGAATATTCTTGCCGAAGCAGATATTACCGAAGAGTTTCCCCGTAACTTTGCGATTTATGATCTTAACCAATTTCTGAATGGTCTGAGTCTTCACCAAGATCCCGAACTGGATTTTACCAATGATTCTTACATCACAATTCGTGAGGGTAAGCGTCGGGTTAAGTATTTCTATGCTGATCCAAATGTAATTATTTCTCCACCTGAGAAAGAGATTAAACTTCCTTCCGAGGATGTCTGCTTCCAACTAGAACACGCATCTCTGGAGAAACTTCTTAAGGCAGCAGCAGTCTATCAACTTCCTGACCTTTCGGCAGTTGGTGAAGCAGGTGTTGTCAAACTGGTTGTTCGTGATAAGAAGAACGATACTTCCAACGAATACTCCATCGTGGTTGGTGAGACTGATAAAGAGTTCACCTTCAACTTCAAGGTTGAGAATATCAAGATTATTCCTGGTGCTTATGATGTGGTCGTGTCAGAAAAACTTTTGTCACAATTTAGCAATACGAAGTACAATCTGCAGTATTATGTTGCTTTGGAGCCTGACTCAACGTTCGGATGATGGAATTTCTTCTCTATTTGACTCCTATTGGACAGCAAATTATTAGCACTATTATGCAGAGAAATTACAATGTAAAGGAAAATGCTCCCATCTGTCGCAATAAACAATTAATGGGAACTGTGCAAACTCCTAACTTTGTAATTTGTCTCAATAATATTAAAAATAGTGTAAGTCCAGTTGATTATTATGTAAATGAGACAGTTTATCACGAAGCAGTTCATGTAGCACAAGCATGTAGGGGAAAACCATTAGGTGTAGAGGTTTCTCTAGATCCCTACAAGATGAATGATGTAATTCGTTCTGTAAAAGTTGGAGGTGCTTATCCTGTATATGAATCAGAAGCATACCAACTTGAAGATAAACCTGAACAAGTTCTTTATTATTTGAAAAAGTTCTGCTTTTAATTATGAATATCTTCGTCACAAACGAATTTCCTGCCGAATCTGCAATTTGTCTTCCCGACAAACATATCGTTAAGATGCCTCTAGAATGCTGCCAAATGCTTTCTATTGTGGCATCAAAGTGGTATCATAACTATGGCACTCTTCCCAAGTCTGATGGAACTCCTTACAGCACTGAGAAGGGTGCCTTTCGCAATCATCCCTGCACCAAGTGGGCTGCTGAATCTATTCATAATGCCTATTGGTTGATTAAGCACGGGATGAATTTATGTGATGAGTATGCAGTCCGTTATGGTAAGACCCATTCGTGCTATAATACTCTAGTGTCTGCCTATTATCTTTTCCCCAAAGGAAAGATTACTGAGGTGACAGAGTTCGTTCGTGCTATGCCTGACGAATACAAACTTGATGAAAGCATTGATACATTCACTGCCTACAAAATGTATATTGCTTCCAAACCTTGGGTTGCGGAGAACTATCTTCGACTTCCCCAGAGAAAACCTGATTGGATTTGATTATGAGTGATTTTATCTGGACGGAGAAATATCGTCCAAAGACTATTGAAGATTGTATTCTCCCTGAAAATATTAAGAAGACATTTAGTGACTTTCTAAATAAGGGTGAAATTCCAAATATGCTACTTGCTGGACCCCCAGGAGTTGGTAAGACCACAGTAGCAAAGGCATTATGTAAAGAGTTGGGAGTAGATTATTATGTCATTAACGGATCCGACGAAGGTAGATTCCTCGATACTGTCAGAAACAATGCGAAGAACTTTGCTTCGACCGTCTCACTTTCGTCAGATGCTAAACACAAAGTCGTCATTATTGATGAAGCAGATAACACGGGGAACGACGTTCAACTCCTCTTACGGGCGTTTATTGAGGAATTTGCTGGTAATTGCCGATTCATCTTCACCTGCAACTACAAGAATAAAATCATCGAACCCCTTCACTCCCGATGTGCAGTTGTCGAATTCGGTATCAAGGGAAAGGAAAAATCCCAACTTGCAGGATCCTTCTTCAAACGTCTACAAGACATCCTGGATAAAGAAGGTGTCCGATACGATCCGAAGGTTCTTGCCGAACTGATATCGAAGCATTTTCCTGATTGGAGGAGAGTTCTTAATGAGTGCCAGAGGTATTCTGTTGGTGGTGAGATAGATAGTGGAATTCTTGCATCTTTTTCTGATGTTGCCGTAAATGATCTTATCACTCATCTCAAAGATAAAAACTTTTCTGAAGTCCGAAAGTGGGTGGTCGCCAACTTGGACAATGATTCTTCTGTCATTCTTCGCAGGGTTTATGATGCCTGTTACACTTGCCTTTCACCACAAACTATTCCTGCTGCCGTTCTTATTATTGCTAAGTATCAGTACCAAATTGGTTTCGTTGCTGACCAAGAGATAAATCTTCTTGCAGCACTCACTGAAATAATGTGTGAGTGCGAGTTCCAATGAGACCTCAAACAAGAGAAGCAATGGAAATGCTTTTTACTGCTAAGTGGAATCTTCCAAAGGCAGCAGAGCATTGTAATCTTACTCATAAGGAGTGTAAGATTGTGTTTAATGAGTATTGTAATTTTCACCCTAAGACTTATGAAGGCGACACAGAAATCAATTAAAACTTTTCCACTAAAAACTTGTCTTCGATATCCTGGGGGAAAATCCAAGGCAACTAAAACTCTTTCCCCGTGGTTTCCCGAAAACTTTAAAGAATATCGTGAACCATTTATTGGTGGTGGATCCGTGGCATTTTATGCAACTCAGGCATATCCAGATGCTTCAGTTTGGATTAATGATCTTTATGTGCCACTTTATAATTTCTGGGTGCAACTTCGTGACCACGGAGAGGAACTCTCTAATCGTCTAAAAGATATCAAAACAAAGGCATCTGATTTTGCAACTCAGGATGGGAAGGATGCCGCACATAAAAAACTTTTCATTGATACAAAAGAACTGATCAATCAGCAAGATGGTATTGATCGTGCCGTAAGTTTCTTTATTCTGAATAAGTGTAGTTTTTCTGGTCTTACGGAGAACAGCACATTTTCAGTAACTGCAGCTGGTTCTAACTTTTCATTTGTTGGCATTGAGAAACTCAAAGAGTACTCTAAGTTGATGAAGAACTGGAAGATTACAAATATTGATTACTCGGAAGTAATGAATGCTCCTGGGGAAGATGTATTTGTTTTTCTTGACCCTCCATATGATATTAAAGATTTCCTTTATGGAAAGAACAGGGAAATGCACAAGTCTTTTGATCACGAAAGGTTTGCCGAAGATGTTTATAAGTGTCCACACGACTTTATGATTACTTACAATCTGAATGATAGGTTGTGTGAGTTGTATAAGGACTATCATCTCCGTGAATGGAAACTCAGGTATTCTATGGCACATAGGGGTGAGAAGGGAACTGATGAAAATATTAAAACAGAACTACTAGTTACAAATTATCCAACAGAAAAATCTAATCTATTGGAGGCACTGCTTTATGCCTGAATTAAAGGACTGGTTAAACTCGATCAATCAAACAAAGAAGCATCTGATTGATGAAGACCCCTCACTTGAGAAGGATTATGCACCATATATCATCAATCGGTGTTTCTCTGGACACATTGATTGTTTGATGTATGCAAATGAAATGAACAAGTATCATTTCCTCCCAAAGAAGATGCAGTATGACTTTTTTATAAATACTCTGAGAGTTAAAAAGAGATTTTCTCCTTGGCTCCGTAAAGATACGATCAAAGATCTTGATTATGTGAAACGTTACTATGGTTATAGTAATGAGAAAGCAAAACAGGCTTTGAGGATTCTTACCCAAGAACAACTAACATTTATTAAATCGAAATTTGAAACTGGAGGAACAAAATGAGTGTCGTTCAAGAACCTGTTGTAAATTGGACACCTGACCAAATGGTTGAGGTAATCCTAAATGAACCTGATGACTTTCTGAAAGTTCGTGAGACTTTGACACGCATCGGAGTTGCTTCACGCAAGGAAAAGAAAATCTATCAATCTTGCCATA
>Ga0209088_10002067_pt1 | contig 12637 bp, 7 predicted proteins | sample S_140625_EF_Meta_FD_187324 | JGI IMG/M metagenome (GOLD analysis project Ga0209088, IMG submission 187324) | Freshwater microbial communities from Lake Simoncouche, Canada to study carbon cycling - S_140625_EF_MetaG (SPAdes) (version 2) | ecosystem: Environmental > Aquatic > Freshwater > Lake ...
ATCGTGCTCATCGACACCGGCGCCTGCTACGGCGGCCAGCTCACCGCCTACTGCCCCGAAACCGACCGCACGGAGAAGGTGGATGGTCCGAGGGTTCCCTCCTTCCCGCGCCCACGACTGTCCGCGATCGGTTGATCGTTCGGCCATGACCCTGACCGTTGTTCTGCCTTTCCAGGACAACGGTGATCCTCAAGGAGGCGATCGGCCGTGCTGACCCTCTACCGCAGCAATCGGGCCGAGGTCCTGGCCGAACTGTTGGGAACCCTGCTGCGCCTGGCTCCCCCCGATCCCTTCACGCCGGTGGAGGTGGTGGTGAACACCTGGCCCACCAGCCGCTGGCTGGGGGAACGGCTGGCCAAGGAACTGGGTGGCGTGGCCGCCAACCTGCGCTTTCCCTTCCCCGGCACCCACCTGCGCGGGATCGTGGATGGGGTCCTGGCGGAGTCCGAAGCGGCGGCAACCAGCAACCACGGCATCGACCCCTGGCGGGCCGAACGGCTCGTCTGGAGCGTGCTGCCCCTGCTGCCGGAGGTGGCCGCCGCACCCGAGGGGGAACCCCTGCGGCGCTGGCTGCGGGAGCGGGATCCCACCCGCCAGCTGCGCCTCGATACCTGGACCCTCGCCCGCGCGATCGCCGACGCCTTTGACGATTACGCCCTCTACCGCCCCGACCTCCTGCTTGCCTGGGAGGGGGGGCAGAACGAGGAAACGGGTGCCGCTCCCCTGCCCGCCGGCCAGCTCTGGCAGCCCTCCCTCTATCGCGAGCTACGCCGCCGGCTGGGGCAGGAACCGTTCAGCCTGCGGGTGGAGCGGGCGATCGAGTACCTGCGGCACCAGCCCCCGGATCCGGCGCTGCAGCCCCTGCGGCTCTTCGGCCTGAGCAGCCTGGCCCCCGTGCAGGTGCGGCTGCTGCAGGCCCTCAGCGGCCGCCAGCCGGTGGACCTCTACCTGCTCACCCCCTGTCCGGACCTCTGGGAACGCTGCGCCGCTCGCCGGCTTCGCCTCAGCGATGCCCTCGCCCTGGCCGATCCCCTCAACACCGACTGGCTGCTGCGGGCTCCCCCCCTGGAGGCCCGCTTCGGCCGGCTCGGGGCCGAATTCCAGCAGCTGCTGGAGGGCACCGGGGAGGTGCAGTTCGGAGCTTGGAAGGAGGAGGATCTTTTCCTACGGTCCAATGCGGCCCCGGAGCTAGCCGCTCCCCTTCTGCTGCACCAGCTCCAGGATCAGCTGGCCGCAGGGGCCCTCCCCGGCGCGATGCGGTGGAGCGAAGCCGACCACTCCCTGGAGTTCCATGCCTGCCCCGGTGCGCTCCGGCAGGTGCAGATCGTTCGTGACCGGCTGCTGCAGCTCATGGCCGCCGACCCCAGCCTGGAGCCCCGGGACATCCTGGTGATGACCCCCCAGGTGGACCGGCTCGCCCCCCTGGTGGGCGCCGTGTTCAGCGACGCTGACGCCACCGGCGTGGCCATTCCCTGGCGGCTCACGGATCGGAGCCAGCAGGCGGAAGGGGGGATCGGCCGCACCCTGCTGGCCCTGCTCCAGCTTGGTGGTGCCCGGCTCACAGCCTCCGGTCTGGAGGGGGTGCTGGCCTGCGGCGCCCTCCTGGAGCGCTTCAGCCTCTCGGCGGAGGAGGGCGGCCGCCTCCACGAACTCCTGCAGCGCACCGGTTTCCGCTGGGGGCTCGACGGCCGCGATCGCGGTGGCGATCCCACCCATTCCCTCGGCTGGACGATCGACCGGTTGCTGCTGGGGCTGGTGCTCCCCACCACCCCGGGACTGGCGCCGGGAGGCGAAGCGCCCACTGCGCCGGCCGCCAGCGGGGCTCCGTTGGAGCTCAGCGGCCGCTGGCTTCACCTGCTCACCCGGCTGCGCCATTGGTTGGGGGAGCTCGGTCGGCCCGCCACCCCCGCCGCCTGGGCCGACCGGCTGCGGCTCCTGCTGGCCGATCTCTTCGGCGATGGCGGAAGCTCCGCCGCTGAACTGCCCGAGCTGCTCGCTGCCCTCGAAGGCTGGCGGGAGTTGGCGGGGGAATCCTCCCTACAGCTGGAGGCGCCGGTGGCGGCGGCGGTCCTGCAGGAGGCCCTGGCCGCCGGCAGCGGCCGCTTCGGTCATCGCAGCGGGGCGCTCACGATCAGTGCCCTCGAACCAATGCGGGCGATCCCCCACCGCGTGATCGTGCTGATGGGGCTGGATGCCGGGGTGTTTCCCCGTGCCGGGGTGCGGCCCGGCTTTCACCTGATGGAACAGCGCCGCCGCCTAGGGGATCCGAACCCCGCGGACCAGGATCGCTACGTGCTCCTGGAGGCCCTGATCTCGGCCCGCAGCCATCTCCTGATCACTTGGAACAGCCGTGACGACCGTCGGGGCGAGGCCCTCCAGCCGGCGGCCCCGGTGCGCCAGTGGCTGGATTGGCTCGGCTCGAACCTGGCCCTGGCCGCCCAGGACGGCGATGGGCGCATGGCCGACCACTGGATCAGCCGGCTGGTGGTGGAACACCCGGCCAGCCCATTGGACCGCGCCAATTTTCAGCCGCTGCCCGGGCGGCCCCCCGCCAGCTGCGACCGTCGCCAGCTGGCGGCCCGCCGCCTGCTCGACGAACCGGGGGCCGGAGGCACGGTACCGCTGCTGCTGCGCCCCATGCCTGCTGACCCCGGCAGCGCCGCCGCCCCTGTCGTCGAACCGTTCGACGACCTGCGCGCCTGGCTGTTGGCCCCCCAGCGGCAGTGGCTGCTCGACCTGGGACTGCGGCCTTCGGAGTGGGAGCGGAGCCCGGAGGATCTCGAGGCCCTCAGCCTGGGAGAGCGCGAACGCTCGGGCCTGCTCCGCAGCATCGAAAGCGACCCCCAGAATGCCCTCCAGGACACCGACTGGCTGGAGCGCTGCCGCGGTCAGGGGCTCCTGCCCCCGGGCAGCGCCGCCACCCTGGAAGCCCGTCACCTGGAGAGGCGTCGCCGGGAGCTCCAGGCCCAGGCCGACGCCCTCGGAGCGCCCTGGCAAGGGGAGGTGGTCTGGGCAGGCTGGCGCAGCACCCAGCAGTGGCGGGGTGACGCGGTGGTGGTGGTGCACTGGGCCAGGGGAGGTCCGATCCAGCTGCTGGACCTGTGGCTGCAGCTGCTCTTGGCGACCGCGGCCGGTCCGAGCCAAGGCCGTCTCCCCGGGCGCGGCGTGCGGCTGGCTAGGGATGAGGGGGATCGGATCTCGGCCACCTCCCTGATCGCCCCGGATCCGGAGGCGGCCCTGAGCGAGTTGGAGCGGCTGGCGGCCCTTCGCGATCGGTGGCGCCAGATCTGCTGGCCGGTGCCGCCGCTCACGGGCTGGAGCTGGTGGGAGCAGGAACGCAAGGGCAGCTCCGGCCTGGCGGCGGCCCAGCGGGAGTGGGAGGGAGGTCAGATGAGCCGGGGCGAGCGGACGCGGCCTGAGATGGAGGCCTGCTTCGGTGGGGATCTGCCGGTGGCGGCCCTGCTGGGGGATCCCTTCGGGGGGCTGGCCCAGGAGCTGTTCGAGCCGATCCAGGCGGCCCTCGAGCCGAAGAAGAAGGCGGGGGGGAAACGCTGATGGCCCGCTTCGATGCGAATCGATTTCCCCTCACCGCAGGCGTGCAGCTGCTGGAGGCCAGTGCCGGCACCGGCAAGACCTTCGCCCTGGCCCATCTGGTGCTGCGCTTGGTGGCCGAGAAGGGCTGGCCCCTGCGGGAGCTGCTGGTGGTGACCTACACCGATGCCGCCGCCGCGGAGCTGCGCGATCGGATTGCCACCCGCCTGCAGGTGGCCCTGACGGCACTGGAGACCCAGGCCCCGGCCGCCGTGGATGCCACCCTCGCGATGTGGCTGGAGATGCTGGGGTCGGAGGAGGCAGGGCGGCAGCCGGCCCTGCTTCGCGGCCGCCTGCTCCTGGCCCTCGAGGAGCTGGGCGCCGCCGACATCACCACGATCCACGGCTTTTGCCGCCGCACCCTGCAACGCCAGGCCCTGGAGGCCGGCTGTGCGCCGGAACTGCGGATCGAGACCCAGAGCGATGGCCTTGTGGCCCAGGTGGTTCACGACTATTGGCAGCAGCAGGTGCTGCCCCTGCCCTTGCCGCTGGTGGCGGGCCTGCTGGACGCCCGGATCGACCCCGATCTGATCGAGACGTTGCTCACCACGCTCGATGGCGATCCGGCCCTGAGGCTCGATCCGCTGCCGACCGGCTGGAGTCCAGAGACGCCCCTGGGCGAGGTCTTGCCGGCGCTCTTCCGCCAGTGCTGGGGGGATTTTCTGGCCCAGTGGCGCGAGCGGGGAGAGGCCCTGGAGGCCGAACTCCGTGCCGCGGCCGCCGACTGGAAAGCTGGAGCTGCCAAGGGGGCCCCCGCTCCGGAGACGAAGCCCTATTCGGCCCGCCCCCGCACGGACCGGGTCGCCGTCCTCAACGGCTGGATCAGCGAGCAGCCCCAGGAGGGGGACTTCGAAGCGGTGCGGGATCAGAAGCTGCTCAGCACCTACTTCCACCCGGCCAGCTTCTGCCGCGTGGCCCGCAAGCTCGAGGGACAGCAACCCCAGCGCTTGCCCCAGGAACCTCTGCTGCGGGCCGTGGCGGACCTGGTGGACGGTCCGGCCGAACGGGTGCTGATGCACGCCTGCCACTGGGGCCGCGCCGAGTTGGTGCGCCGACGGGAGCGGCGGGGCATGACCACCTTTTCCCAGCTGCTCGAGAGACTCGATCCGGGCCTGGACGACGCCATCGCCAGCCCCCTGCTGGAGGCGGTGGCCCGGCGCTATCGCGCCGCCCTGGTCGATGAGTTCCAGGACACCGACCCGATCCAGTGGCGCATTCTGCGGCGGGCCTTCGGCCAGGGCCTCCATCCCCTGGTGCTGGTGGGCGATCCCAAGCAGGCGATCTACCGCTTCCGCGGCGGCGACCTGGACACCTACCGCGCCGCCAGCCGCCAGGCCGGCGAACCCTGGGAGCTGGTGGACAACTACCGCTCCACGGCGGCCCTGATCGAAGGCTTCAACGGCCTTATGGCCCCCGGTCTGCGGCGCTCGGATCTGGCGGTGCCGACGGTGAAGGCCCGGGCCAGCCGCGAGGGGCCCCTGGGGCCACCGATCGACCTGCTCTGGCTGGGGCCCGAGGATCCGGCCGACCCGACCCCCCCGAGCCGCACGGACCTGGCGGCCCGGCTGCCCAGCTGGATCGCGACCATTGTGGAAGAACTTCTCGCCGCCGGGCTTCGCGTGGTCGACAAGGGTCGGGAACGCACCCTGGAGGCCGCCGATTACTGCCTGCTGGTGAGCCACCACCGCCAGGCGGAGCAACTGCGCCAGGCCCTAGAGCGCCGTGGCATTGCCAGCCGATTGGTGAGCAAGGCGGATGTCTTCGACAGTCCGGCGGCCACGGCTCTGCAGCGCTTGCTCGATGCCCTGGCCGATCCGGCCGATTCCAACCGGCTGCGCCTGCTGGCCGCCTCACCCCTGCAGGGCTGGAGTGCCGAGCGGATCGCCGCTACCGATTCGGCCGGCTGGAGCGCCATGGCTGGCCGCCTCGATGGATTGGCCCGCCAGCTGGCGCGTCGGGGGCTGCTGGGGGTGCTCGCCGATTGGCTCGGCGCTGACTCCCTGGCGCGCCTGGCCTGGGGCGGGCGGTTGCTGGCCGACCTCCAGCAGGTGGCCGAACTGGTGCAGGAGCGCCTCCACGGTGAGCAGCTGGGGGCCGCGGGGGCGGCCGACTGGCTGCGGCGGCTGCGGCTTGCGGAGGATCGGGTGGTGCCGCAGGACCACCAGTCCCATAGCGACCGGGCGGATGGGGCGGTGGCGGTGGTCACGATCCACCGCAGCAAGGGCCTGGAATTCCCGGTGGTGATCTGCCCCTACCTGTGGGAATCGGCCTCGGGAGGGGCGCGCCGGGCGGTCCGCATCGGCCGGCGCTGGCATCCCCCGGGCAGCGATGGTCCGCACCTGGATCTCCACCTCAGCAGCGGCTGGGGCCCTGGCTACCAGGCCGATCTTCAACAGCGCGGCGCCGAGGAGCAGGAGCGGGAGCGGCTGGCCTATGTCGCCCTCACCCGGGCGCGGCATCGGCTCGTGGTGGCCTGGGGCCCGGCCCGGGATCAGCAGTGCAACCCCCTCTTCCCCTGGCTGTTCGCCGCCGAAGCGCTGCCGGAGCTGGACGTCGACAGCCCGGCCACCGCTCCAGCGGCGCATTGGCGCGAACGGCTGGAGCAGGCCATCCGCGAACGGGCCCTGCCGATCCGTCTGTTCGACCCTCCTGGAGCCCCCACCCATCCGCCTCGGCGCCCAGCGCCCCCGCCTCAGGAGCTGGACGCCGGGCCCGTTCCCCAGCGCCGCCTCGACAGCCGCTGGGGCCGGAGCAGCTATACCAGCTGGACCCAGGCCAGCCACGCTGCCCTCGCGCCGGCGGCCCTGGAGGAGGGGCGGGACACCCTGGATCCGGACGCCCCCGTCGAGGCACTGGGCGGAGTGCCCTTGGATCGGGAGCCCGCTCAGCAAGATTCCTCATCGGCTCCGGCAGGAAGGACCCCCATCGCCCCAAGCGCTAACCGACCGAGCGCCACCGACGCGAAGGACGGGGGGCCGACCAGGGGCCAGCCGGCGCCGGAAGGGCTGAGCCATGGGGAGCCCCTGGCCTGGCCCGAGCAAGGCCCCCTCGCCACCTTCCCCCGAGGCGCCAGCGCCGGCGACTGCCTCCACCGCATCCTCGAGCGCCTCGATCTCACCACCAACCTCCAATGCCAGGGCGCCGACACCACGGAGCTGGTGGAGCGGGAGCTACGCCGGTCCGGACTTGACCAGGAATCCCCCGATCGGCTGCTGGAGGGTCTTGAGCAGATGCGCACGACCCCCTTTGGCGGGCCGCTGCAGGGGCTGCGGGTGGCGGATCTGCCGGCCGCCCGACGCCTGCATGAGATGAACTTCGACCTCACCCTGGAGCGGGTGCGGGCTGCCGATATGGCCGCCGCCTTTGCCGCCCATCCCGGCGGGCTCTTTGGCGCCGACTACGCCGCTTCCCTTGCGCTCCTGCCGATTGACAGCAGCGGCTTCCTCACCGGTTCGATCGACCTGGTGTTCCGGGCCGATCCGGAACCGGCCGGGGGCGACGGGCGCTGGTGGGTGGCCGACTGGAAGAGCAATTGGCTGGGACGGCGCGATGGCGATGGTCAGCCCGTGGCCTGCGGTCCCCACGACTACGGCGAGGCCGCCATGGCGGCCCTGATGGCGGCCAGCCATTACCCGCTCCAGGCCCACCTCTACCTGGTGGCCCTGCACCGCTACCTGGGGTGGCGGTTGGCCGATTACGCGCCCGGGAAGCACCTGGGCGGCTACGCCTACGTGTTCCTGCGGGGGACACCGGGTGTAGACGGTGACGCCGCCCTGCCCGGAGTGGTGCCAGGCATGGTGGTGGAGCGCCCTCCGCTGGGGCGGATCCTGGCGCTGGATCGGGCCCTGGGCGGCGGCACCGGGGCGCTGGAGGTGGACTGCTGATGGGATCCACGCACCGGGAACGGGAGCAACCCGCCTGGCTGGACCCCCTCCAGGCGGCCCTGCTCGAAGCGTTGCCGCGCCTCTACGGCGCAACGGCCGAGCCCCCGCTGGCAGCCCTGATCGGTGACCTGGTGGGCGCCCTGGAACAGGGGCGGCTGTCCATTCCCCTGCCGCCGGAGCTGGCGGCGGGTGCGCTCGCATTCTCAGGGTTGTGCCGTGATCCCGACGGCCCTCTGGTGATCGAGGCCGATCAGGTGGGCTGGCGCCGCTGGCACGACCTTCGCCAATCGGTGCTTTCTGCCCTCCTGGAGCGGGTGCGCCCCCTGGACGCTGCAAACTCTGCCCCAGCGCCGCTGGTGCCAGCTCGGGACGCATCCGCCACCGCGAACCCCGCCAGCTCGGCCGCCTCCAACCAATCTCCGAAGGCCACGGCAAGCCCCCGAGCCCCCACAGCCCAAAGTACAACCAGCACCGATGGCCCACCGGCCACCGAAACCCCCGATGCTCGCCAGCGCCAGGCCATCGAGGCGGTGCTGGCCCATCGGCTGGTGTTGCTCCAGGGCGGACCGGGCACCGGCAAGACCAGCACCGTGGCCCGCATGCTGGCGGCGGTGCTCGCCCGCGATCCCGCCACCCGCATCCACCTGGCGGCCCCCACCGGCAAGGCCGCCGCCCGGCTGCGGGCTGCCACCGGCGGCTGCCACCCCTGCGGCACGCTGCACCGCCTGCTCGAGAGCCGCGGTGATCATTTTTCCCGCAACCGGCTTCGCCCCCTGCCCCTCGACCTCCTGGTGGTGGATGAGGTGTCGATGGTGGATCTGGCGCTCATGGAGGCCCTGCTGGACGCCCTCCCCGCCACCGCTCGGCTGGTGCTGGTGGGTGATCCGGCCCAGCTGACGCCGATCGCCCCGGGCTCCGTGTTGTTGGATCTGCAGCATCCAAACCTGCAGGCCGGCCTTGGCGGCGCCGCGATCACCCTCACCACCACTTACCGCAACGATGGCGCCATCGCGGCGGTCGCCGCCGTCCTGCGCACCAACCTGAATCGCGATGCCGGCAGCCCCCTGGAGGTGATCCGCCCGCAGCTGGAGCGCCTGAAGCCGAACGACAACTTGGTTTGGCAGCCATCGAACGATGCAAGGCTGCCGCCGGCGCTGGTGGCGCGCCTGGAGAAGCACCTCACGGCCCTGGCGGGTCTTGCGGGCGACTGCCGACCCGAGCGACCCGAAAACTGGCGAAGCCTTCTGGTGGAGCGCGACCGCCTGCTGGTGCTGGCACCACGCCGCCGCGGACCCTGGGGCGTGGAGGGGATCCACCGCATCCTGCTGGGGGAGGCGGCCGCCGCCCCTGCCATCGCCTGGCCCGAGGGCCTGCCGGTGCTCTGCACCCGCAATCTGCCGGAGCTGGGGCTGGCCAATGGCGACGTGGGCGTGCTGGTGGGCAGAGCGAACAGCGACGACCGCCAGATCCTCTTCGGCGCTGAGGAGCCGCTCTGGGTCCACCCCGCCCAGTTGGCCGGCGCCGCGGAACCGGCCCTGGCCCTCACGGTCCACAAGGCCCAGGGCAGCGAGGCCACCGAGGTGATCGTGTTGCTGGCAGATCCCGATCCCGATCCGCGACTGCTGTACACGGCCCTTACCCGGGCCCGGGAACGGGCCGTGCTGATCACCCCAGTCTGATTTTGGCCAAGGCGCAGTCACCCTTGCGGCGTCGGGATGCGCTGGGCAGACTCGCTAGGAGCCTTGGCCCAACGAGCTTTTTCGATGTCGGCCCCCTCCCTCAGCACCGTCAGCGGTTCCCCCAACGGCCAGGAGCCCCCGGGCTCCACGCCGGCGCGGATCGAGCGCCCCTGGGGATGGTTCGAGACCCTCGCCTTCGCACCCCCGGCCAGCCAGCCGGGAGGTGGGGGCGGCTACGCCGTCAAGCGTCTGTGGATTGCCCCCCATGGCCGCATCAGCCTCCAGCGGCACCACCACCGCAGCGAGCACTGGGTGGTGGTGGTCGGCCAGGGGGTTCTGGAATGCGGCGAGGAGCCCATCGCGGCCAAGCCGGGAACGACGCTCTTCGTGCCGGTCGGAACCTTCCACCGTGCCAGCGCCGGCCCGGAAGGACTCCTCATCGTGGAGGTGCAGCGAGGCGATGAACTGCGGGAGGACGACATCGAGCGTGTTGCAGATGATTACGGCAGAGTGGTAAGTTGTCTGAACAACCTTTGAACAAAGGCAAGGCAGCGGGAGTCCGAATGGCAACGGTCCATTCGGCATTCACCAATGGGTCGCTGCCGGCCTGCGGATGAAGGATTCACCCAGGCCCAACCTTGACCCAGACCCTTGAAGGCGGCACCTCGATCGGTGCCCCCGAATCCTCTGCGACTGCGTTCGCAGCCAATCCCCTTCCCACGACCAGCCCCGCTGACGGGGAAACGTTCGGCGAAGGGAGCGATCAATCGAGCGACGACGTTGCCGCTACCGGAGTCTCCGGATCAAACCTGGTCATCTCAGACCAAGAGCAACCCCTGATCCAGGCGGAGCTTCCCGTAACCCCCGAGCCGGATCAGGAAACGGCGGAAGCCAACGACCCCGCCCAACCCGCCCCAGGCTTCGCCGGCTTCGGCTTTGGCCGCGAGCTGCTGGAGGGCCTCGACGCGCTCGGTTTCCGCGAACCCTCCCCCATCCAGAAGGCCGCCTTCCCCGAGCTGTTGCTCGGCCGTGACCTGGTGGGCCAGGCCCAGACCGGCACGGGCAAGACCGCGGCTTTCGGTCTGCCCCTTCTGGAGCGCCTCGATCTCACCCAGCGCACCCCCCAGGTGCTCGTGCTGACCCCCACCCGCGAGTTGGCCCTGCAGGTGGCTGAGGCGATCACCTCCTACGCCGCCCACCTGCGGGGCGTGAAGGTGCTGGCCATCTACGGCGGCGCTGATTTCCGTGACCAAATTCAGCAGCTCCGCCGTGGCGTTCACATCGTGGTGGGCACCCCAGGCCGGGTGATGGACCACATGCGTCAGTCGACCCTCGACCTTTCGGGCCTGCGCTCTTTGGTGCTCGACGAGGCCGATGAGATGCTTCGCATGGGCTTCATCGACGACGTGGAGTGGGTGCTCGAGCAGCTCCCCACAGAGCGGCAGGTGGTGCTCTTCTCCGCCACCATGCCCAACGAGATCCGTCGCATCTCCCAGAAGTACCTGCGGGATCCGGCCGAGATCACCATCCGCACCAAGGCCTCCGATGGCCGCCGCATCCGTCAGCGTTACCTGATGGTGAACGCCCCCCAGAAGCTCGAGGCGCTGGAGCGGGTTCTGGAGGCCGAGCGCAGCGAAGGCACGATCATCTTTGCCCGCACGAAGGCGATCACCCTCACCGTGGCCGAATCGCTGGAACAGCACGGCTATGAAGTGGCGGTGCTCAACGGCGACGTGCCCCAGAACCTCAGGGAGCGCACGATCGAGCGCCTGCGCGACGGCCGGGTTGATGTGCTGGTGGCCACCGACGTGGCCGCCCGCGGCCTCGATGTCGAGCGCATCAGCCTGGTGATCAACTACGACATCCCCTTCGATGGCGAGGCCTACGTGCACCGCATCGGACGCACCGGCCGGGCCGGCCGCAGTGGCGACGCGATTCTTTTCCTCACCCCACGGGAACGCCGTTTCCTCGGTGGGCTCGAGCGGGCCACGGCCCAGCCGATTGAAGCGATGGAGGTGCCCTCCAATGCCACGATCAACCAGCACCGCCTCGACCTGATGCGGCAGCGGCTCACCGAGCGGCTCGAAAGCCCTAGTGGCAGCGATGAAGAACGCGCCCTGATGGCGGAGATCCTGCAGCGGGTGGCCCAGGAACAGAGCTGCAGCGGTGAAGAACTGGCCCTGGCGGCCCTGCAGCTGAGCCTGCGTGGCAAGCCGCTTCTGCTGGAGGGTCAGGAGAATTGGGGCACCCCGCGCAATGGCCGCGATCGTGACCGTCCGCGTGATGGCGAGCGGGGGCGCACTGGAGAGCGCTCACCCCGTAGCGGCATGAACGAGCCGGTCGATGGACCTCCGGAAGCCCACATGGAGCGATTCCGCATCGAGGTGGGCTGGCGCGATCGGGTGAAGCCCGGCAACATCGTGGGCGCCATCGCTAACGAAGCTGGACTGAATGGCCGTTCCATCGGCCGGATTCGCATCTTCGACACCCACAGCACGGTGGACCTTCCCCGCGGCATGCCCGAAGACGTGTTCAACGGTCTGCGGAACCTGAAGGTGATGAACAGGGAACTGCGGATTTCCCGTTTACCGCTCTGATCTCCATCGTCCATCCCGGATCCCATCCAGAAGACGCCCGCAGATCACGATGAAAGCCTCCCTCCTACCCTTGCTCCTGAGCGTTTTTATGGGGATGGCCCCGGGACCATCGGCCAGGGCGGATGGCTTAGGCGGAATCGTGAAAGCGGTCTGTTTGTCAGCCTTCGAGAACGAGATGAGCCAGGTCGGCAAGGTGCCCCCGGCCGGCATGGCCAGCTATGCCTGCAGCTGCGTGGAGGAGCAGATCCGTTCGGGCAGCGGCATTGAGGCGGCCCGCTCCCAGTGCCGGCAGGCCACCGCCCAGCGGTTCCCGATTTGATGTGAACCGGGGCGAAGGCCCCGGTTTTTTAGGCCTTTTCTGTCGTTGATCGCCCAGCGGGGATCTGCCCGGCTGGATTCAGGCATAGATCCCAGTCACTGCGGCCGTGCTCACCACCGAGAGATCGGCCAGTGCAAGGCTCTCCACCGAGGCGATCAGGGCCGACTGCACCTCCAGGTTTTCACTGCAGATCAGGGTCTGCAGCAGGTCAAACCGGTCTTGGGGTGCCAGTTCGCCGTCCTCGCACCAGGCGAGGCTCCAAGGGACGGGAATCTTGCTCATGGAGGGGCCGCGCTTGGGATCGCGAGAGATCAGGATTCGCTGACAATGGAGCATTCTGTCGAGCTCCGCCAGCTTTCTTCATAATCGCTCCATCACCGCAGCGCATTCCGCCGACCTGCCGTCTACCCAGGGCAAGTGGGTGGGTCCAAGTTGTAGGCTGGAATCGATTCCAAGGCGTTCAGGCTTCCCTTCGGCACGCTCAGCCGGCTGCGACCCCATAGGGCGCGACCTCTCCCAAGGCTCCGACCTCCGGTCTTCTCCGTTCACTGGCTTTCCCTGGGTACC
>Ga0209088_10002068_pt1 | contig 12633 bp, 5 predicted proteins | sample S_140625_EF_Meta_FD_187324 | JGI IMG/M metagenome (GOLD analysis project Ga0209088, IMG submission 187324) | Freshwater microbial communities from Lake Simoncouche, Canada to study carbon cycling - S_140625_EF_MetaG (SPAdes) (version 2) | ecosystem: Environmental > Aquatic > Freshwater > Lake ...
CGCCGCACTAACCAATCTCTACCTGGCTCGTCGATTACTACTGGACCCGATATAGACAAGGAATTGGTGTGTCTATTTGGCCCGATCAAGGCTAAATAGAGAAGTAAAAGGGGCCGAAATCTGGTACAAATAGCCATGTCAGACTATCTGGATGCAGAAAAGAGTCCGGTTTGGACAATTGAGACTTTTTTGGGCTTCTAAAGGTGTGTTGCCCAGAGTCTCCTTAGGCCCTCTTGATTAGGTGGTAGGCACCTGGGCGCCTTCTGTTGTCGCTTCAATCGCCGCTTCAACCTCGAAGAAATGACGAGGAGGATCCTCAGCGCCACCTGTTTTGGCACAGCAAAGCCCGCGCCCATAGTTAAGGGCGCGAAGCTTGGCACCTAATCAGGTTAATTTTTGTGACATCCGCCGCCCGCCCACAACTGATAAAAAAAAACTGTGTAAATTTTTGAGTGTTAACAAATTTTCTTGACATGACTGACCTCTTGGTTGATGGCAACGTTGCCCAAGGAGAAGTTACGGGGAGTCCTTATCTAATCAATTCCACAAGTGTTGCCACCGCCTTCAATGCTGTGAAGCTGCAAAACGGTGGATACATCAAAATCACCGTGCCCTGCATCTTCACATCAACCACATTCACTAAGGAATCAGGGGGTAACTCCACAACTCAGTATGACATAGAGATCGTGGGTGCGAATGGACAAAACGGTGAAAATGGCATTGCGGGTGCGCCTTATGATCCGTCGCAAGCGGCAAGCGGTAGCGGTGCTAAATGTGATGCAGCCGGTGGTGCTTGTGCCCAATATGGCAGGGGTGGTACTAGTGGTGCTCAAGGTAATCCAGGAGGCGATGCTGTTGAAGTTCAAAGTATAACAAAGGGATCACCTGCTCCTAATGTAACATTGAATTTAGGTACACTTAGCGGCAGCGTCTCGGTTCTGAATGAAGGTGGTACAGGCGGTAAAGGCGGCACAGGGGGTAAAGGAGGTCAGGGCCAACAGGGAGGCAATGGCGGAAGTTACAAAAAATGTGCAGCTGTGTATTGCGCTGGTGGTTCAGGCGGATCTGGAGGAACCGGTGGCACAGGTGGCAAGGGCGGCAACGGTGGAGACGGTGGCAACGGTGGGTCAGTGACAATTAACTACACCCCCAGTTCTGGTGCTGACGGTTTGGTTCCATATACAAATCCCGCAGGTGGTGGCAATGCTGGTGATGGTGGTACTGGTGGGGATGGCGGTGCTGGGGGTTCTGGAGGAGGCCACGGTGGCAGTGGTGGAGAGCCGGGTGCCCAAGGATCCACGGGTTCTAAGGGAGGTAATTCAGGCAACGCTGGAAATGTGGGCTCATTCGTGATTAATGGTCAACCGGTTTAACTATACATACTTTAAATTTTCGCTAGCTCTGAGTTTTGAGAGGATTGGTCTAGAAGCTTTCTCTAAACTAATCCTTTTTCCCCTAAATCAATTTGCATTTACTTGAAGAGATTTTCCATGCCTCGTTGGATATTGCGTATTCTTCGCTTTGCACTAATCGTACTATTGGGCTGGGCTCTTACCCTACTTCCACTTATTAGTTTCTCTTTTTGGGTAACACCAACCTTTGCCAAAGGACTTACTCAGCCCGGATCGATTCCGGGAACTTTCTCCGTACCGCAAAACGGTGATGCCCAATACAATATCCCTATTGACGTGCCACCAGGCATCAGAGACGTACAGCCCAATTTGAGCCTGGGATATAGCAGTAACCAAGGCAATGGTCGGCTTGGGGTGGGCTGGGATCTGACCGGAATATCCTTCATCACCCGATGCAAAGCGGTCCCGATATATGATAATTATTATGGCTCAATCAACTATAACAGTGCCGATCGCTTTTGTCTGGATGGTCAGCGGATAATCAATATTACTGGCAACAACGGCGCGGCAAATTCTGTCTACAGGACATCCATCGAAACCTGGCGCACTATCCAGGCATCCGCTGACATCTGTGGCAGTGGCCCCTGCTCCTTCACCGTAACCAACTCCAATGGTTCGGTCTTTTCCTACGGGACTACCACTGATTCTCGCATCCTCGCCACTGGACGCACTGACGTGCGGGTGTGGGCATTGAAGCATGTGCAGGATCTCAATGGCAATACCGTATTATTTAGCTACACCACCGATCCACTCTCCGGCGGCGGCACCGGACAATATTACATCAGTCGCATCGACTATACGTCCAATGCGGCAGCCAAAATCACGGCAAACCGCTCTGTCCAATTCGTCTACCAGACCCGACCCGATGTAGAAACGCATTACCAAGGCGGCAGTGAAATTACCACCAGTTATTTACTTAGCCACATACAGACTTTTCTGGGTACGCAGATCGTTCGAGATTACAGGTTCTTATATTCTACTAGTCAAGCGTCTAAACGTAGCGAAATGCAAAATGTCCAAGTCTGCGTTTCAGACTCCCCGTCTGCATCCTGTATTACCCCCACGAGCTTTTCCTGGCAAGGTTCCGCTCTTTTGCAATACAACAAGGCGCCACTTTCTGCGAATATACCAAACACTCCCGGCCAACAACTTTTTCCAGCAGATACTAATAATGATGGACGTGGCGATCTGGTCACCATAACCGCCGGCGGAACGGGTCAAAATCCCTTGGTCAGTGTCTATCAGTCAACCGGTAGTGATCTTAATCGTTGTACCAATCAGACACGTCTCAACAATACGAGCACGATGTTCCAAGCGGGCGATGTTAATGGTGACGGTCGTCTAGATCTGATTCAGGTTGTACAGCAGGGCACCGGCTCCCAACAACTCCTGCTTTACATGGGTCAGACCGATGGATGTACGTTCCAATCAGTAAACACCTTTAACACAAGCCTTACTGCAAAGCCGACGAACGTTTGGGCAATGGATTTTAACGGCGATGGCCGCACCGATTTTGTTGAATCATCCCTATCTAACCAAAATATTACAATTACACCTTTTGCGAGCACCGGCAACTCATTCTCAAAGGTTTCACCAAAATCGATCCCCCTGGGTAGCGATCAAGCCAGTTTTCAGCCGATGGACATCAATGGGGACGGTATGGTCGATCTCGTTCAAACCTGGACGAATGGTGGCGGAACGACCTACCAGCTAACCTCCTATCTTTCTAACGGTAGAGATTTCAATACATCTGTTACCACTACATTGTCAGGTACTAGTAAAGCGAGCTACTTACCCGTAGATATCAACGGTGACGGCAATGTTGACCTCGTGCAACTATCAACCCAGCAGTCGGGGGCCCTGCAATTGACCCCGTTGACCAGCAACGGTGTAGGTGGATTTGTTAAGGGTCAGGCCCTGAACACGAGTTTCACTGGTTCACTTGCGGTCTGGCCAATGGATGCCAATGGCGACGGCAGAACCGATCTTGTTCAGGCTTATACAGCTACAAACGGTCAGTTCCAGCTCGCTATTTACTTGAATGCAGGGAGTACGTTTGGCCAGGGTGCCGATCTAGACGTGCAGCTCAGTGCGAATAACTTTAGTACCACCTACCCCATAGACCTATCAGGCAATGGCCGCATGTCGGTGCTTCAGGGCTACGTAAATGCAAGTAATTTGTATTTTTCCATCTACGGCACCCAACAGCCATCGCTAGATCGCATCAGCACGATTACTGATGGGATGGGTAATCAAACCTCGATCACCTATCTGCCGATGTCCGATGCCAATGTCTATTCGCCGACAGCCACCAAACCCACCTACCCGCTCACCCTTGGATTGGGTTACAGCTATCGTCAGTCGCCGGGTCAATATCCCTATCAGGCGGTAAGTGGTGGTACACTGCAATTGGTATCGCAATACACGAATACAAACACCTCCGGCGCCAGCGCTTCTCCCTATAGCTATACCTATACCCTAGCCTACTCCGGCGCAAGCATGGGACTAGAAGACGGAACCTGGCTCGGCTTTCAATCGGTCAGACGCCTGAATAAACAATCTGGCGAACTCCGAATCGACGCCTACAACCAGACCTATCCGCTCACAGGCACGGTTGCCTCGACTCAGTTTTTCTGTACTACAACTGGGGTGATCAACCCCGATCCGCTATGTCCGACATTAAATAATCGGACCATCCTTTCCGGTGGAAGCACTCAGTATCAGCAGGCAGTGACCGCTAAGGGATACACTTCGCCTTATCCATCTGTATATCTTCTTCAAGCCTCAAGTGTCCAATACGATACATACACATATGGTACCTACAATTACTCGCGCAGCGAGACCTATCATTATGATTCATACGGACAACTTACGCTGCTTTCCAATCTTGGCTACGTAAACCAGGAGGGAATAGATTCCTCAACCTCGGACAATGTTTACACCTGTACGAATTATTACCCGTTCACAGGATTGCTGCTGCTCGATTATCCAACGAACATTAAAGTCTCATCCACCAGTTCCTGCACGGGTTGGACGTCGTTTACCAACGGCACAGATCTCAGCCTGGAGAAGATCGCCTATACACCACAAATGCAAATCAGTTCCCAATCCGCCTGGGACAGCTCGAATAACGTCTACCTTACAACAACTTACTCCTACGATGCACCGGGAAATCTTAACCAGCTTATCCAGCCGGGTGGTAGCACTACACAACTATCCTACGATCCCACTTATGATACTTATGTTGATTCGATGACCTTACCGCCGAATGCTAGCGGGGTTGAGATGGTTTCACATTTTGCGTTCGATCCGCGATTCGGAGACTTGGTGGGGTTTGCCGATCCCAACAACTTGGTTTCAACCACTTGCCTCGACGACTTCGGAAGGAAGGTAGCCACACAGACACCGCCGCCAAATTTTGTGACGGGAACTACCAACCCGAGTTGTTTGGGTACATTTACCTCTTCTTCTACATTGTTTAACAGCCCTACTGTAGTCACAGTAGAAACCCAGACGGTGCAAGCAAACTCAACCGGTCTCTTTCTCAATGTGAATCAACTCCAAGACTGGAGTACGGGGACTATGCGCCAGTTCTGGGATTACTACGATGGACTGGGCCGTAACTTTCAGAGCGTCGCACAAGGGCTTGCCTCAACGGGCAACACCGTCACTTGCCAGATATTTGACTCCGGAGACCATGTCACGCAACAGACCATTCCCTATTACATCGCCAGCCAAGAAGATTCCTCCTGTGCACCCAGCAACTCAGATACCCGTAATTGGCTAACTTTCACCTACGATGTCTACGGTCGAACCACCCAATCCACGATCCCAGCAGGAAAGAGCGGGAACGAGAAGTCCGTCACCACCATCTCCTACCCCAACGCACCAAATACAAATACAGACACTTCGATTGTCACTCTGGCTGCGGGTGATGCATACGCCATTCAGAAAACATTTAATTACCAGTATTTTAACTCGACCCGCCAGTTAACCCAGATGAGCGTCCCGGATGCCGAGGGCGCTATCAGCCATTATAGCTATGATGTCATTGGGCGCATGGTGTCTGCGGTCGATCCACCGACCAGCGCTAATCGGGAGGGGGTAGCGAATACCATCACTTATGATTCATTAAATCGACGCTTGACGCTCAATAATCCCGATCAGAATACCACCAGTTCTGGACAAGCCACAACCTGGCGCTACAACCCCGATACTGGACTTCTTGCCTCGGTGACCAATGCCAAGGGGCAGATCATCGCCTATACCTATGACCAGCTAGATCGAATCCTCACACAAAACTTTGCAGATCAGTATCACCTTAAGTTCACGTATGACGATCCAGCGGTGGCATATTCGCTAGGTGAGTTGACGAATGTTGTCAAGACTGACATGAGCACGAATGCCCCTTTGTACAACTACAACTATACTTTTGACGCAGAAGGTAATCGGTTGACCCAGACGCTGGACCTTACAGGGTATAAGACATACACGACGGGCACTCAGTTCGATCCGCTTTCTCGCTTGACCCAATTAACCTATCCCGACCAATCCATCCTGCAACATACCTATCAAATGGGCAACTTATTCCAATCCAAGCTACAGGGAATTCCCTACGCTACCTACTCAAACTATACGCCTCTTGGCTCGGCTCAAAACATACTATACGGCAATGGTGTCACAGCTTCCTATACCTTTGATCCTACTGGATTCGTCCTAGATTCTCAGATTCAGGGGCCACAGCAACAGTCGCTGTTGAACCAAACCGTGGCTTGGGATCATCTCTTGGAGGTCACTGGAATTAGCGACAACCTCAAGCTGGGGGTTGATTATAGCCAGAGCTTTACGCACCAATTCCAACGTCTGACTGGAGCGCAGGCTGACGGTTTGTATGGAAAACTCACCTTTTCCTACGATGCCTCTGGAAACCTTATCGGCCAGAACGACCAAACCTATGATTACTCAGCTCACAGGATTATGACAGGGGGCTCCGGCGGTACAACCTCCTTCTCTGCTGGGTATGACGCGAACGGCAATACCAAAACCAAGGAGAACGCTGATGAGCTATGGACATACAGCTACGACCCAGAGAACCAGATGACAGCCGCAACCCTGAATGGCTCCACTATGCTCACAGTGCCTGTAATCGACCAGGATGGGCAGAGACTGATCAAAACTGACAATCAGAATATTACTAGCGTCTACCCATTCCCGCAGTATGTCATAACCAATTATCCGAATGACTCATCTGTGGCGACCAAGTATCTGCTCTCAGATGGTGGCGGGGCACTTGGTGCGGTCACGACGTCACTTTCAGGAATACCGCCCGCTAATCCTGGGAGCGGATATCCAACACCTGGTATCCTGTATTTCGTCTCAGACTACCTGGACACAACGCAACTTACAACCGGCGCTGACGGAAGCGTCGTCTCCCGTTTCGCTTATATGCCATACGGCGGCATGATTTCAACTGGGACTACGGGACCAGACAACGTCCGCCAAAAGTTTCAAGGCAAAGAGTTGGACGCATCCACCAAACTTTACAATTTCGATGCCCGCTACCAAGATCCGATGACGGGCCGGTTCATGACGCCAGACACCCAGTTGGCGAGCGATCTGCAACGGATCGATGCCTTAAACCGTTTCGCTTTTGCCCTCAACGATCCGATAACTAATCGGGATGCTACGGGCCATGGGTTAAGCAACAGCCAAATTGGTGAACTTGTCGGGGGACTTGAAATTGCTGCAGGAGTCGTGGTGGACATTGCTAGCGGCGGTACCTTAACGCCTGTTAGTGCTGTGCTGATTGGTGCAGGCACAAGCGGCCTTACCTATGGTGCCCAGGAGAACAAACACTTCAGTTGGAAGCAGTACGGAACACAGGAAGGTATTGGCGCTGCGATGGGTTTGGTAACGCCTGGCTTTGGAGGAACAATTGAGGAAGGTTCGGCTCGACTTGCCATCCAAGAGGGTAGTTCTGCTGGCGAATCTGGTGCGCGTGGCTTTTCGGCTTCAGCGGGAGCGGCTCGCTCCAATGGTCAGCGGGCAACCGGTGAGATTGAAATGCAAGAGCTTGGGGATGAAGGGAGATCCCTTGAGAATGATGAATTGGGTGGCTGCTCATCATTTGCCGCCGGCACTGAGGTGCTGACTTCTGAGGGGGAAAAACCTATTGAAGAAGTGGCCGTTGGAGATAGGGTGTGGGCTTACAATGAAAAGACTGGACGAGAAGGACTTTATACTGTCAATCGCCTGTTTACTCGAATTGCACCGAAACAGGTACTGATTAATGTGGGCAACGAAGTAATCGAGGCAACTATAGAGCACGAGTTTTATGTTGATAATAAGGGTTGGGTGGAAGCGCAGGAGCTATCCGTAGGCGACCAATTAGTACAGTATGGGAATAGCAAAATGATGGTAACCTCACTGCAACCTATAAACCGGAATGTGAAAGTCTATAATTTTGAGGTCGATTCTGCACATACCTTTTATATTTCTAGGGATAAACTTCTTGTTCACAATGCGACGTGTAATCAACTAGAAAGAAAAGTTTTCAAGAACAGCACGCGAGTCTCTGGGAAGTTATCCAGGGATGGCAATACCGGACAAGGAGCAAGTAGAGCTTCGAGGGAATACGTTAATAATCCTAATACCAGAGCGCCTAGTCGCATTACATCAGAAATTACATATATGAGCGATAACGGCGTAGCAAAAACAAGATATATAACAGTAAGTAATCCAAGGATTCCTGGAGTTAAATGGGACGCTGGTCACTTAATTGGAAGGCAAAATGGAGGAATAAGAGATATAAGAAATTTAATTCCACAAAATAGAAATATTAACCGATACAAGGGATCAGGGAACGTGTTGTCTACAAACTCTGGCAAAGTTCGTACAAGTGGCAGGTCTTGGAGGGATTTTGAGGACAAGATAAACAGAAAAATCAACAAGTATGGCGAGCGTATAATCAATCAACAAGTAATCCTATACTACTAGAGCTTACCAAAATAAGATTAGACATCAAGCTTCGCGTCTATCCCTCTTGACCATGATAGCACACATGTACCAAGGCAGATGCCTTGCAAATGAACCGGATCCTGCTCCAGCCTGTAAGCAGTTCCTTGAGTTGTACGGCACAGACGAACAATGCGAGACAGCATTCAGGCAAACCCGCTGGCCAAATTGATTCCGCTGTCCCAGATGTGGAGAGCAGGCGCATGGTCTTATCTATGTGCGTTGGCACAGGCGCTATCAGCGCCGGAGCTGCCGCTAATGGACGACAGTCACTGTAGGAACAATTATGGAAGCCACCAAACTTCCGTTCACCAAGTAGATCCAATCCTTCTATCTGGCGGGGGAAGCTAAAACAGGCATTTCTTCTCTCTCTCTGATGAGAAAGTTTGGCGTAAACTACCGCATATCATGATAGCTTAAAAACAAGAAAATGCTAGCGATGAGTGAGCGGGAGAAGATCTATGTATTGCGTGGAAAGGTTCAGTTGGACGATTCTTGCCTGGGTTGAGAACACAAAGGCAGCATGCTTGGTCGGGGATCAGAGAACAAGGTGCCAATCGTCGTCGCAGTCGCCCTTGATGAGGCTGGTCACCCCATTCACATGAAGGTGGCCAAGGTTGAAACCTTCTCCTTTGCAGCGATCGCATATTGGGCTCAGGGCAGCTTGGCAAGAGGATGTGAGGTGATTTCTGATGGGCTGGTTTGCTTCCGTGTCGTGGCAGATGTGGGCTGGCTTCATCAGCCATTGATCGTTAATGGCCGCCATCCCAAAGATCTGCCTGATTTCTGCTGGATTAACAGCATAATCAGTAACTTGAAACTAGCTTTAGTGGAACGTTCCATGCCCTACATTTCGAGAAGTATGCTGATCGTTACCTGGGCGACTTCTGTTATTGGTCTAATCGCCGCTTCAACCTCGAAGAGATGACGGGGAGGATCCTCCTGGCCACCTGTGGTTGCACCGCAAGACCCGAGCGCCTACTGAAGAGTGCGGAGCTTGGCACCTAATCAAGTAGGCCTTTGACTCCTCACTAGAAGTCTGCCCGTAGGCCAAACTTTTCTGCGATGAGCTCGGTGATTCCTAAAAACTCACCCTCGGATCCAGCCAGGCCACCAGCAGATCGACCGCTACCGTGACCAGCACCACCAGGGCGGCGACGACGACGACGATGCCCTGCACCAGGGGATAGTCGCGTTGGGCGATGGCTTCCTGGAGCCGGTGGGCGACGCCGGGCCAGGAATAGGTGACCTCGATCAGCAGGGCGCCGCCGATCAGGGAGGCGACGGTGATGCCGGCGATGGTGAGCACCGGCAGCAGGGCGTTGGGCAGGCCGTGGCGCAGCACCACACGCCGTTCGTCCAGGCCGCGGCTGCGGGCGGCCTCGACATAGTCGGAATCGAGGGCGCGGCGCAGGTTGAGGCGCAGGGCGTTGGTGAAGATGCCGCTCAGCAATAGCCCCAAGGTGCTGGCCGGCAGCACCAAATGGCGCAGAGTGCCCATCAACTGGGCGCCGTTGCCGGCCCGCAGGCTGTCGAACAGATAAAAGCCGCTGCCGGCTGGGGGTTCGATGGTGGCGGGGAAACGGCCGCCCACCGGCAGCCAGCCCAGCCCGACGGCAAAGACCAGCTGCAGCACCATGGCGGCCCAGAAGGGCGGCAGGGCGTAGGTGCCGATGCCAAACAGGCGCCCCGCCAGATCAAGGCGCCCCTCGGGGCGGGCGATGCCGCTGAAGCCCACCGCCAGCCCCAGCACGGCGGCGAGGCTGAGGGCCACCACTCCCAGCTCCAGGCTGGCGGGCAGGCTTTGGGCAATGATGCGGCTGACGGGCTCTTGGTTGCTGAGGGACAGGCCCAGGTCGCCGTGCAGCAACTTGCCCATGAACCCGATGTATTGCTGGGCCAGGGGTTGGTCGAGTCCCAGCTGCTGCCTGAGGGCGGATCGCACCGCCTCGGGGGCCCGGGGGCCCAGCAGGGCGTCGATCGGATCGCCGGGGGCCAGGCGCAACAGCAGGAACACCAGGCTGGCGATCAGCCACAACATCACCGGTGCCAGGGCCAGCCGGGAGGCTGCGTAGCTCAGCAGTTGGCGGCGGCGGTTCATCGTTGGCCTCCCGCTTTGGTCGCGCTGGCCGCTGGGCTCAGGGCCGCTGCAGGACGGGCGGTGGCAGCACTGGCCGCTGGGCTGATCGGGCGCAATTGGGAGAGCAGCACCCGGCCAGAACCGTCAAAGCGGGGCGCCTCCAGCTGGGGCCGGGCCCAGGCGGCCGGTCGCACCACCCACACCGGCAGGTAGGGCACGCCCTCGGCCGCCCGCCGCTGGATTGTTTGCAGCAGCGCCAGCCGTTGGGGGCCCGCCAGTTCGCTGCTGCGTTGCAGCTGGGCCTCCAAACCGGGGGCCGTCCAGAAGCTGCCGCTGAGGGCACTGCCCCCCTCTAGGCAACGGTTGCCCTGGGGTTTGGTGCAACCGAGCATGGGGGAGAGGTAGTTTTCGGCATCGGGATAGTCCCCCATCCAGTTGATCAAAATCATCGGGAACGCCTGCTTATCGAGTTGCGAATAGGCGGTGGTTGATTCCATGCCGCTGACTTCGAGGCGCACGCAATCATCCAGGTCCCGTTTCAGCTGGCTCTGCCAGGTGAGGGCAAACAGCCGGTCGGTGGGCACATCGGAGAGAAAGGTGAGCGGCAGGCTGAGGCGCTTGCCGTTGCAATAGCCGGCCCGTTTGTAGAGGCTGCGGGCGCGTTCGGGGTTGAAGGCGGGCCAGGCCTCGGGGTCGGCACCAGGCAGGGAGGGCGGCACCAGGCTGCGCAGGCTGGGCCGCATCCCCAGGCTGACCCGTTGCTGGATCAGTTCGTGGTCGAGGCTGGAGGCAATCGCCTGGCGCAGGGTCGGGTTGTCGAGGGGGGGCTGGCTGGTGAGCAGGGAGAGAAAGCCGATGTCCAGGGCAGGACCCACCCCTTCTTTGAATTCTCCCCTTTGGGCGCTGCGGTGCAGGGCCAGTTGGTGGTCGATTTCGAGGCTGCTTGATAGCAGCAGGTCGATTTCGCCGCTGCGCAGGCCCCCCAGCAGGGAGGTGGAGTTGCTGTAGGTGGTGAGCGTCAGGCCGCCGTTGGCGGGACGGCGCCCCCAGTAACGCTCGAAGGGCACCAGCCGCTGCTGTTGCTCGCTGAAGTAGGCCAGGCGATAGGGCCCGGTGCCGACAAAACGCTCGTTGAGGGGTTTATCGCGGTGGTTCTTGTAGGCGGTGGGGGAGACGGGGGTGAGGAAGATGGCCGACAGCAGGCGCGGCAGGGGGGCGAAGGGACGCTTGAGGCTGAGTTCCACTTCGTAGGGCCCCACGGCCCGCACTGCCTCAACCCGATCCGCCAGCTGGAAGCCCAGGGTGCCGGACTTGATGAAACGCTGCAGCGAAAACACCAGGGCATCCGCATCGAAGCGGCTGCCGTCATGGAACAGGACGTCCTGGCGCAGGGGGATGCGGGCCCGCAGGCCATCGGCACTGAGCTGGGGCAGGGCGGTGGCCAGGCGCGGTTCGATGCGGCCATCGGCTTCGATCGAATAAAGCGGATCGCCCAGGGCCGCCAGGGCCTGCATCACGCCCACCCGCGAGGCCTTGATCGGATCCAGCGAATTGATGCGGCTGGCCTGGCCGACGATCAGGCTGCCGGGCTGCCGGGCCGGCTGGCAGGCAGCAAGGTATATGCCAAGCAGGAGATAGGTGGCGATCAGCGCCGGGCGCTGGCGCGGTGGGCGCTGGCGCGGCGGGCATTGACGCCCGCCAGCACCGCCAGGGCCTGGGATATGGCGGAAGGGTATCTGGGGTCCCGGGGGGGCCGGCTGCTGCGGTGAATCCTGGGCTGGAGGCACTGCCGGCGCCAGAGGTGGGCCCCATCCTCCCCCACGGGGGTCTGGCGGTGGGCTTAGAGGGTGCGCAGGCAGGCCGCCACGGTTTGCACCTCCGGCAGGGCCGTGATGGCGGCCAGGGCCTGGCGAAAGCGCGACTCCTCCACCTCATGGGTGATGACGACGATTTCGGCGCCACTACCGGCGCCACTGCCAGCGCCACTGCCACTGGCCTCGTATTGGACGATCGATTGGATCGAGACCCCAGCGGTGCCGAAGGCAGTGCCGATTTTGCCGATCACGCCGGCCTCATCGCGGGTGAGCAGCCGTACGTAGTTGCGGTGGCGGGTGCGGGCGCTGTCTA
>Ga0209088_10002074_pt1 | contig 12610 bp, 7 predicted proteins | sample S_140625_EF_Meta_FD_187324 | JGI IMG/M metagenome (GOLD analysis project Ga0209088, IMG submission 187324) | Freshwater microbial communities from Lake Simoncouche, Canada to study carbon cycling - S_140625_EF_MetaG (SPAdes) (version 2) | ecosystem: Environmental > Aquatic > Freshwater > Lake ...
AGCGGTCGGACGGGACGGTGACGATCAGATCAATCGAATGAAACGCATAGGGGTCGATGTGTCGGGGATCATGCAGATTGAGGACCTCTGGACCGCGCAGGCCTACATCACCACCGACCTTGATGACAACCAGATCACGGCGTTTCACCCCGGCGCGATGGATCGGGCTCATGAAGTCCGAATTGCGGGACACCTCCCCGCGACGCTCGGCATCATCTCGCCCAACGGCCGCCAGGCCATGATCGACCATGCGGCCAGTTTTCGGGTCAATGAGGTGCCCTTCGTTTTCGACCCGGGTCAGGCGCTCCCCATGTTCGATGGCGATGCGCTGCGGGGCATGATGGAAGGCGCGGTTGCGGTCACCGTCAATGATTACGAGTGCGGAATGATCACCCAAAAAACCGGGCTCGAAGAATCCGAACTCGCGCGCCTGGTCAACGCGCTGATCGTCACCCGAGGGGGTGAAGGTTGCACGGTTTGGGTGGACGGAGAACGGCATACGATCCCGGCCGCAGCGATTTCGCATGCGGTCGATCCGACCGGTTGTGGCGACGCGTTCAGGGCTGGGATGCTCTATGGCCGGTCAACGGGCAAAGACTGGGTCGAGTCAGCCCGTCTGGGGTCGGTATTGGGCGCAATGAAAATCGAGCATTCCGGCGCCCAAAGCCACGTGGTCGACCGCAAGGTCATTGCCGAGCGCCATGAGGCCGCCTATGGTGAGCGCCCATGGCCCGTATCTGAAGATGCGGTAGCCACCGATCTCGACGATGACCACCATCACCACCAGTGGACCTGATTAACCGACGCCCAACATCGGCAACGTTCGATCGATCAGACTCATTAAGAACTGGACTACGAGCAACAGGACTAGCGGGGAGAGGTCAACCCCGCCCAGCAGCGGGACGAACCGCCGAATCGGTGCCAAAAAAGGCCGCGTCAATTGCTCCAGAGCCGGAGCAATTGGCGCTTGGGGATTGACCCAGGAAAGGATGGCCTGAAGGATCGCAGTGGCCATCAACATGACCAACAACCACCGGGCGATCCGCAAAATAGCCGCGAACAAAATCGTTCCGAATGCTGGCACCTTATCGACCCGATCGAGGTCGCCAAACAGCACGAACTGAATCAGCAACAGTAATAGCGCAATCAGGAGTGCGCCCAGAGCACTGGGCCAATCGATCGTTCTCGACGGCCGAACGAGACGCCGAAGAGGCAGCACAAGCCAGTCCGTCAATGCCGCCGCAAACACCAGTAGCGGATTGCGCGGATGCACGTCGGCCCAAGCAGCCCACACCCGCAGAACGCAAGCGCTAGCAAGCAAACCGCCGACGGTTTCAATGACGAGCCAGATCGCACTCGAGAACATAGCGAACCCCCCCTCTCAGTGAAACGAGGCCGCCATGGTCTCACGACCGACGAAGACAGGTCCTCTTGGCCAAGGACCTGTCAACAACCGACCGATGAAACCGATCAGGGGCGAGCCCCTGTCGGGAACGGCCAAAGTTTCGCCGACTCGGCGTCCGATGCAGCGCTGGCTCCTGGGTCCACCGCGGTGGGGGGCGAAGCCTTTTTCGTCCTCACGCGGGATGCGCTTGGGGCCCGAGCCTTCGCGGGGGCCGCGAGTGGGGCTGGCTGAGCGCCCCGCTTAGCGACGGGCTTAGCCACCACGGGCTTAGCGACGGGCTTAGCGACGCGAGCCCTGGGCGCGGTGGGTACTGGAACCTCTGGCGCGACAGACACAGGTTTTTTGACTCTGGCGGGTGCCTTAGGCTTGGCTTCGACGATTACCTTAGCGGGGGCTTTGACGGGTGACTTAGGTGCTGCCGAGATAGGCGCAGCCTTCACCGCTGGCGTTGAGACTGCCTTTGCGGCTGCCTTTGCGGGTACTTTGGTGGCGGTCTTTGGAGGCGCCTTGGGGGCCGCTTTCACTAAAGCCTCGGCCGATGCTTTGATCGACGCTTTTGGCGCAGCCTTCGCAACGACCTTCGCGGGAGCCTTCATCGGAGCCGCCTTGGTGGTCACGGCTTTAACTGAAGGGGTAATCGGGGCGACATTGGCGGCCGTCTTGACCGTGGCCTTGGCAGCGACAACTTTGACCGCTTTGGCGGGCTTAATGAGTTTGCTTGCTTTCTCAGCTTTGCTTGCTTTCTCAGCTTTGTTTGACTTCTCGGCCTTCGCTGGCTTGGCCGGTTTTTCAACCTTGGCCGGCTTCAGGGCCTTGGCGGGTTTGAGTACCTTTGCCGGTTTTGCGCCTTTGGCGGACTTTACGACTTTGGCAGGCTTCGACGATTTTTCGGCCTTTTTCTCGGACTTGCCCGCTTTGGGGCTCTTTACCTTGGCCTTGACTTCATCTTTTTTGGCCTTTGCCATGATGTTCTCCTCGTACCTGCTCTGGGCATGATTAAAAACAGGGACTCAGTCCCAACTGAGCGCACCTCCGGTCTGATACTCGATCACGCGAGTCTCGAAGAAGTTGCGCTCCTTCTTCAGATCAATCATTTCGCTCATCCACGGGAAGGGGTTGTCTTCAGTTGCGAACATCGGCTCAAGGCCAATCTGCTGCGCACGCCGGTTGGCGATGAATCGCAAGTAACCTTTGAACATGGGCGCATTCAACCCCAGAACACCGCGGGGCATGGTGTCCTCCGCATATCGATACTCGAGCTCGACCGCTTGCAGAAATAAGGTCCGAATTTCTTCCTTGAACGCGGCTGTCCAGAGATGAGGGTTCTCGAGCTTGATGGTATTAACCAGATCGATTCCAAAATTACAGTGCATCGACTCGTCACGAAGAATGTACATGTACTGCTCGGCAGCACCAGTCATCTTGTTCTGCCGTCCGAGCGCAAGGATCTGGACGAAACCGACGTAAAAAAACAGGCCTTCCATCAGGCAGGAGAACACGATCAGGCTCTTGAGAAGTGCCTGGTCCGTTTCGGGGGTTCCGGTCTTAAAATGCGGGTCAGTCAGCGTGTCAATGAACGGGATCAGGAACTCGTCTTTATCCCGGATCGACTTGACTTCGTGATACGCGTTAAAGATCTCGCCTTCTTCCAGGCCCAGAGATTCGACGATGTACTGGTAAGCGTGGGTGTGAATCGCTTCCTCAAACGCCTGACGCAACAAAAACTGCCGGCATTCAGGCGCGGTGATGTGCCGATAAGTCCCCAGCACAATGTTATTGGCAGCCAGCGAGTCAGCGGTAACGAAAAACCCGAGATTGCGCCGAACGATCAGTCGCTCGTCATCGGTCAAACCGTTGGGGTCTTTCCAAAGCGCGATATCGCGACTCATGTTGATTTCTTGCGGCATCCAGTGGTTGGCGCAACCGGCGAGATATTTATCCCACGCCCACTTGTACTTGAATGGCACGAGCTGATTAACGTCGGCGCCACCGTTGATCACCCGCTTGTCATCGACCCGAACCCGACGTGCAACGCCGGTCGAATCAGTAGTCGGCTCAGCGGTCGGCTCGGCAGTCTGACCCGGGGTCCCTGGAACCCTGACGGAATGCTCATCGAATGCGTTGCGCCCAAGAATCGGGAAAGCGGCGACTGGGGCGGCCGGGGGGGGCGCCAGGGGAGGAACCCGACCGGTCAGAGGGGCAGAATTTGGAGCGTCATCCCAGGAGAGCATAGCTTGGCCTTACCACAAAATAGATAGAACTCGAACGATTGAAACATCAGGCCGAATTGGCCTATTGCCCCCTACTGACACCTACTGACCCCTACTGACAGGCCTCGCACTCCGGATCGTCGATCGCGCAAAACTTGGGGGCGATCTCTTCCTCCTTGCGACTAAAGTGTTCGCCACCAGCGCCCGCACCTGGCGGGTATGCGCCCGCGGAAGTGGTTAGACCCGTCCCCGCCGCTGCCTCGGCCGCGCCATACGAAAAGCCGGCATGCCCACCCGGCTGCGCCGACACGGCGTTGAGCTGGCCGACACGGTCACTCGTTGACTTTTCGGCAGAAGTTGCGGCAACCGTTCGCAGGTAATAGGTTGTCTTAAGACCACGCAGCCACGCCATCTTGTAAGTATCGTCGAGCTTCTTACCGGAGGCTCCAGCCATATAAATATTGAGCGACTGGGCCTGGTCGATCCACTTTTGACGGCGCGAAGCACATTCGACCAACCAACTGGGGTCGACCTCGAAGGCCGTCGCGTACAGCTCTTTGAGCTCCTGAGGTACACGGTCAATTTTGGCCAGCGACCCATCAAAGTACTTGAGATCCGAGACCATCACCTCATCCCAAAGGCCCAGGCGTTTGAGATCTCGAACCAGATGCTCGTTGACAACAGTGAATTCGCCCGACAAGTTTGATTTCACATAAAGGTTCTCAAACGTTGGCTCAATACAAGCCGACACGCCAATGATGTTGCTGATCGTCGCGGTCGGAGCAATCGCAACGCAGTTGCTGTTACGCATGCCGTACTGACGGATGCGGTCACGTAAAAGTTCCCAGTCGAGCGTACTTGAACGATCGACGTCCAGGTAACCACCCCGCTGTTCGGCAAGCAGGTCGAGGGAATCTTGCGGCAGAATCCCGCGGTCCCAGAGCGAGCCGCGGTAGCTCGAGTAGCGACCACGCTCCTCGGCGAGCTCGGTGCTGGCCAAATAAGCGTGATAGCAAACCGCTTCCATCGAACGGTCTGAAAATTCGACTGCATCGGCGCTGGCGTAGGGGATTCGGAGCTGATGCAGACAATCTTGAAAGCCCATGATGCCCAAACCAACTGGGCGATGCTTTAGATTGGAATGACGGGCCTTGGCAACTGCGTAATAGTTGATGTCGATCACGTTATCGAGCATCCGCATCGCAATCCGGATGGTCCGACCCAACTTGTCGTGATCCAGTGCATAGCGAGGACGGCCATCGGCATCCCGACCCACTTCATGCAGATGCGCCAGCAGGTTCACCGAGCCGAGGTTACAAACCGCAATTTCTGTCGCACTGGTATTGAGAGTGATTTCGGTACACAGGTTGCTGGAATGCACTACACCCACGTGTTGCTGAGGTGAGCGCAGGTTGCACGGATCTTTGAACGTAACCCACGGATGTCCAGTCTCGAACAACATGCTGAGCATGCGCCGCCACAGTTGGACCGCCGGTAATTTACGAAACAGCTTGAGATCTCCCCGTTCTGCCCGGGCCTCGTGGGCGACGTAGGCGGCCTCGAACGCTGACCCGACTTTGTCATGCAAATCCGGGCAGTCGCTTGGCGAAAAAAGCGTCCACTCCTGATTTTCCATCACGCGTTTCATGAACAGATCCGGAATCCAGTTGGCCGTGTTCATGTCGTGGGTACGGCGGCGATCGTCGCCCGTGTTCTTACGCAGCTCCAGAAATTCTTCGATGTCGAGGTGCCAGGTCTCGAGATAAGCGCATACCGCGCCCTTGCGCTTACCGCCTTGATTGACCGCGACCGCGGTGTCATTAACAACCTTCAAAAACGGAACGACGCCCTGGCTCTTACCGTTCGTCCCCTTGATATGGCTGCCCAGCGCCCGAACAGCGGTCCAGTCGTTCCCCAAACCACCGGCGAACTTCGACAGCAAGGCATTTTCTTTGATCGCTTCGTAAATGCCGTCGAGATCGTCACCCACGGTCGTCAGGTAACAGCTCGATAGCTGTGAGCGCTGAGTCCCTGCATTAAACAAGGTCGGCGTACTGGACATGAAGTCGAACGAGGACAGTAGTTCATAGAACTCGATCGCCCGCGCCTCGCGGTCGACTTCGCCCAACGCCAAGCCCATCGCAACCCGCATGAAAAACGCCTGCGGCAACTCGATCCGCTCGTCTTGAATGTGCAGGAAATAACGGTCGTACAGGGTCTGCAAACCCAGATAGGTGAACTGCAAGTCCCGCTCAGCATGCAGCGCAGCCCCGAGTCTGTGCAGGTCGTAGCGGCCGAGTTCTTCGTTGAGCAAACCGGCGTCAATTCCGCGGCGAACAAAACCGGGGAAGTACTCGGCATACCGAGCCACCATGGCCCCCTGAGCCACTTCTTCGCCCAACACTTCGCGCCGCACCGAATGCAACAAGAGACGGGCGCTCACCTGAGAATAGGCGGGGTCGAGCTCGATCCGCGAACGCGCGGCCAGCACCACCGACTTATAGACCTCTTCGATGGGAACCCCGTCATAAATATTCTTGACGGTTTCAGTAAAAATCGCCTCGGGGTCGGCCACGCCATCGAAACCTACACAAGCCGCGGCAATCAGATCCCGGAGGTCGGCCTGATTGAGCGGCCGCCGATGACCACCGTCCAACACGTGCAGCAGCGGTTGCGCGACCTCTGGGGCAGTCGCCGACCGGGCGGCCCGCTCCTGCGAGCGCTTTTCCCGATACAGCACATACGCTCGGGCGACTTCATGTTCACCGGAGCGCATCAGAGCCAGTTCGACCTGATCCTGCACATCTTCAATGTGAAAAGTGCCGCCAGCGGGCTTGTTTCGGATCAGCGAACCCACGACACCGCGGGTCATTTGCTCGACCAACTCGCGGATCCGGGCACTGGCCGCACCCTGTCCGCCCGAAACCGCCAAAAAGGCTTTGGTCATCGCGATGGCAATTTTGGACGGCTCGAATGGGACCACGGCTCCGTTACGACGGATCACACCGAAGTCGGTGATCCGTACCGTATCGCCCACGCCGGCAAGGCCGCCGAGCGACGTTTCGGACGTTGAACCCGGGCGCCCGACGGTGCCCGATCGCTCAATCTGTGATGACTCGCTCACGCTATGCATCATGAAAAACTCTCAACCCGAAATGTGAATAAATTCCCGCACTTAGACCGACTTTCCTCGCGATGACAGCGATCGGTTAAAAGTTCCTGAAACACTAGCTGTAGTGCCCGGGAGCGAGTTCATGCCCCAAGTCTAGCGCCTGGCCGCCAAAATCTGCAAGCAATTCGAACCGCCAGTTGGGGGTAGAACAACGACCGGCCGAGGCCGAAGCCACACCCTAAAAAGGCCGCACCAAACGCCCTGAACCGAGGCCTGCCTGGAGCCGATTCCAGTCAAATGAGGCCCCTGGATCGGTTTTGCGGCCTGGAGAAACATCGCTATGCCCAGCGATCCAGACTAAGGGATAGGCGCGCTGAAGGCAGTGAATCAAGCGCACAAGAGCGCCGTATTGATCGTCGCCATAAGGGATATCCCCAGTGCCCTCAAGCTCGATACCGATCGAGAAATCGTTGCAACGCTCTCGCTCCAAAAATCGGGATTCACCCGCGTGCCAGGCCCGGGCACTACAGGCGGCGAACTGCGTGACGGAGCCGTCGCGGCGGATCAAAAAATGCGCCGATACGCGCACGCCGGCCAACGGTTCAAATGCGGGATGCGCGGTGGCGTCGAGCGTGCCCATAAACAAGCGCTCGACCGAATCCCCCCCGAACTCGCCGGGAGGCAAACTGATGTGGTGAATGACCACCAAATCAATCATCGTCCCGATCGGACGGGCGTCCACATGAGGGGATCGGAGTTGGCGCACCGCCGGCAACCAACCCTCGACGTCCACGAAAAACTCGTCAGTGATCGCGCTCATGGTGGGTTCCCGCGTTGGGATCACCGCGGCGATCCCGATGCGCTGCGCTGCAATAGACGCCTCCATCCGCCATGACGGCTTCAGAGGCCGGAAAGTGCACGCCACAATGAGCGCAGCGTTGCATCGATTCACCTTGATCCGGGCTGGGCGCGTCGGGCGCAGCCGAGCCGGACCGGGCAGAGTGCTTACCATCGTCGCGGCGCAAGGATTTCGGGCGACCTGACAGTGCTTTCCAGGCCAGCAAGCCTAAAAACCCCAGCACGATCCACATCAAAAACTTGGTCAACGTCCGGGTTTCCGGTGATTGAGGTGATTCAGAGACGGTTCAAGTCGGACCGCGATTCAGGATGACCTCGAAGACAAAGCGGCTGCCGGCGTAGGCAAACATCAACAGCGTGAAGCCCCCCAAGGTGAAGCGCAACGCCGTCCGCCCGCGCCAGCCATGCAGACGGCGACCGATCAAAAGCGTCGCAAACAGGGACCATGCGAGGAGGGTAAATACCGTCTTGTGGTCGAGCCGGAAGGGACGCCCGAAGGACGACTCCGAGAACACAATCCCGGTCAAAACGGTCAGACTCAAAAACACAAAACCCGCCGTGATGAGGCGGAACAGCAACCGCTCCAGGGTGAGCAGCGGTGGCAAGGCGTCAATCCATGCACCCCAAACGCCCGCAATACCGAGCGAATTACCCAATGAATTACCCGTCGCCGTGCTAACCGGAGTTCCCCCAAAAGTCCCCTCTCTCTGGCCGCTGGCCATAACACCAAATCGCACCGGCGCCTGCAGGGCACGCTCGGACATCGCCATCAGGATCGATTGGAGCGCGGCCAGGGTCATAAAGGAGTAGGCGCAAACACCCAACAAGAGATGTGGCACAAACAGAGGGGCATCCGGGAGACTGATCGGGGACCCCGGAAACACCCCGGGTAACCAGGCCACCGCTACCGCGAGCGGTAACACCAGCAACCACAATGCACCCATCTGCACGGCCAGACTTTCCAGCCACAAAATGCCCAGCGCGAGCCAGATCGCGGCGGAAAGCACGTGGGCAAACCCAAAATGAGGATCGCCATCGGCAACCGGCAACACCAATGAAACGCCCTGAATCAGGAGCGCCGCAAGCACAATCCAACGCTGGGGCAACACCGAACCACCCGTTTGCGGCGATGCGGTGACGGCCCCTTGAGCGCCGGGCGCCGTAACGAATGCGCGAGGCCAGGCCAGCCGCCAGGCGAGCGCGTAAAGAAGGGTGGGCAATCCGTACAGTAAGATCGACATTTCACTAGTCTACCGCTCATGTTCGACACACTGTCCCAAAGGCTGGCCCGCGTCGTCAAGACCATCAAGGGCGAAGCGCGACTGACCGAAGCCAACACCGACGCCATGCTGCGCGAGATTCGCATCGCGTTGCTCGAGGCCGACGTGGCATTGCCGGTGGTTCGCGAATTTATCAGCCGGGTCAAGGAAAGGGCACTCGGCCAGGAAGTCCTGCAAAGCCTCACCCCCGGCCAAGCGCTGGTCGGCGTTGTGCATCGCGAACTGACAACGCTAATGGGTGGCGAGACCGCTGAGTTGAACCTTGCGACGACACCCCCTGCGATCATCCTGATGGCTGGCCTGCAGGGTGCGGGTAAAACCACCACCGTCGGCAAACTGGCCAAACGTCTGCGGGCACAGAAGCGCAAGGTCCTTACGGTGTCCTGCGACGTCTACCGGCCTGCAGCCATTGAGCAATTAAAGACCGTCACGGCGCAGGTCGATGCGGACTGGTTCCCCTCGACCCCGGACCAAAAACCTGTGGACATTGCGCGCGCCGCAGTCCAATGGGCACGCACGCATTACCACGATGTGTTGCTGGTCGATACGGCCGGACGATTGGGGATCGATGCCGAAATGATGGCCGAGATCCGCGCGCTTTACGACGTGCTCAAGCCCATCGAAACCCTTTTTGTGGTCGACGCCATGCAGGGCCAGGACGCGGTGAACACCGCCCGGGCGTTCGGCGAAGCACTTCCGCTCACCGGGATCGTGCTGACCAAGCTCGACGGCGATTCGCGTGGCGGTGCAGCCCTGTCGGTGCGCCATGTCACCGGTCAGCCGATCAAATTTGTCGGGATCGGCGAAAAACTCGACGGGCTCGATGCATTTCATCCAGACCGGATGGCGCAACGCGTGCTCGGCATGGGCGATATCGTTGCGCTCGTCGAAGAAGCTCAAAAAGGGATCGATCAAGCGGCCGCTGAAAAGCTCGCGGCCAAGCTAAAAAGCGGCAATCGTTTTGATCTTTCGGACTTTCTCTCGCAGTTGCAGCAGATGGGCAAAATGGGCGGCCTGTCGTCGCTCGTCGACAAGCTGCCCTCGCAGTTTCAGCAAGCGGCCGCTGGCGCCGATATGAACAAGGCCGAACGAGAAATGCGCCGCATGACCGGAATCATCCAGTCCATGACGCCACAAGAACGGGCCAAACCCGAATTACTGAAGGCCAGCCGAAAACGACGGATTGCCGCTGGTGCAGGGGTCCAGGTGCAGGAAGTTAATCGTTTGCTGACGCAATACGATCAGATGGCCACGATGATGAAAAAGGTCCAGAAAGGGGGCCTGAAGAATCTCATGCGCGGGATGCGGGGCATGATGGGTGGCTGAATTTGCTGGGACCGCCGGGGCTGCTGATTCTGGCTTGATCCGTATCCGCGGAGCGCGGCAGAACAACCTCCAGAATATCGATATCGACTTACCGACCAATCAGTTGGTCGTAGTCACCGGGGTTTCGGGTTCGGGTAAATCGTCGCTCGTCTTCGATACGCTCTACGCCGAAGGACAGCGCCGCTACGTTGAAACGTTCTCGGCCTATGCGCGCCAGTTTCTGGACCGCATGGACAAGCCCCAGGTCGACCGCATCGAGGGCGTCCCGCCGGCCATTGCGATCGACCAAACCAACCCCGTGCGCACGTCGCGCTCGACCGTGGGCACGATGACAGAGATCAATGATCATCTGAAACTGTTGTTCGCCCGCGCCGCCACCTTGCATTGCCGACAATGCGCGGCGGTAGTCCGCCGGGACACCCCCCAGCGCGCGGCCGAGCAACTGATCGCTCGTGAGGCCGCAGCCCGCGCCGTCGTCACTTTCCCAGTCCCTGTTCCGGAAAATTTCAGCGCAGACGAAGTCCGTGGTGCACTCGAAGCCCAGGGCTACACCAAGATCCACCGCGAAGACCAGGCGGCGGATGGCAGCCCCCTATGGTGGGTGATTCAAGATCGATTCCGACTCCAGGGTGCGGACCGGTCGAGGGTCGGCGAGGCGCTCGAAATTGCGTTTCGACTTGGCCATGGGAAGGCGGCGGTTTGGTTCGAAGAGAGTGACGAACCACCGATGCGTTTTTCAACGGCGCTCGAATGCGCGGACTGCGCCATCCGCTACGAGCCGCCCACGGCCAGCCTGTTCTCCTTTAACTCAGCCATCGGCGCCTGCGAGACCTGCCGCGGGTTTGGCCGCGTCATCGGCGTTGATTGGGGCCTGGTCATCCCCGACGGGCGTTTGAGCCTGGCCCAGGGCGCGATCAAGCCCTGGCAAACCCCCTCATTCGCCGATTGCCAGGCCGACCTGATGCGACTGGCCAAGGGCGCCGGCGTAGCGACGGACATCGCCTGGGTTGATCTCCCCGAAAGCGCTCGCCGGTGGGTCATTGACGGCGCCGCCGATTTTTCGGGCAACTGGAAACGGGACTGGTACGGCGCCAACCGCTACTTCGATTGGCTCGAAACGAGAGCCTACAAGATGCATATCCGCGTGCTCTTGTCGCGCTACCGAGCCTACACGCCCTGTACTGCCTGTCACGGTACACGGCTAAAACCTCAGGCGTCCTGGTGGCGGGTGGGTCACCGTTCGATCCATGAACTGATGTTGATGCCGGTTGACCGGTTGACAGAGTTCTTTGAACAATTAACTCTGCCACCCCCACTGGACGAGGCGACGGTCCTGCTGCTGGCAGAAATCCGCACCCGACTGGGCTATCTGCAAGCGGTTGGACTCGGGTACCTGACCCTGGACCGCCAAAGTCGCACGCTGTCGGGGGGCGAGGTGCAACGTATCAACCTCACGACCGCGCTTGGAACCTCGCTCACCAGCGCCCTGTTCGTGCTCGATGAGCCCTCGATCGGCCTGCATCCGCGTGACCTGCAACGCATCATCGGCGTGATGCGGCGACTGCGCGACGCCGGAAATTCTCTGGTTGTGGTCGAGCACGATCCACAAATTCTGTTTGCAGCCGACCACGTGATTGACATTGGACCCGGACCAGGCAAAGCCGGGGGGCGCGTGCTGTATGAGGGCACGCCCGGTGGATTAGCGCAGGCCGCAACGGTCACAGGTGACTGGCTCGGCGGGCGTCGCAAGATCCCAATCGACGACAGCCAGCGCAGACCGGTCGTTGCATCAACACCCAAGCTCATCCTCGAGGGCGCACGCGCCAACAACCTTCGTCAGTTAAACGTCGAAATTCCGCTCCAACGCCTGGTGGTCTTCACCGGCGTTTCGGGTTCGGGCAAATCCACGCTGATGCAGGACGTTCTGTTGCCCGCCCTGCTCAAGGCGCTCGGCAAGACGTCCGAGGCCCCTGGCGAACATGATCGGCTGCTCGGCGACGACTGGCTCGGCGACGTGGTCTTTGTCGACCAATCACCGATCGGTCGCACCACCCGTTCGCATCCCGCAAGCCATGTCGGCGCATTTGACTCAATTCGCGCGCGATTTGCCCGTCATCCGCTCGCCGCTGAACGCGGTTACGGGATCTCGACGTTCAGCACGAACGCGGGCGATGGTCGCTGCCCCGCCTGCGGCGGGAATGGGTTCGAACACGTCGAGATGCAATTTCTTTCGGACGTGTACTTGCGCTGCCAGGACTGCGACGGCCGACGCTATCGGGCCGAAGTGCTCGAGATCAAGATCGATTGCGCGGATGGGATTGCGCGCTCCGTCGCCGATGTCCTGGAACTCACCGTTGCCGAAGCCTTGGTGGCCTTTGCAAGTGACCGCGAAATCCTCGCGCGGCTGCGGCCACTGTCG
>Ga0209088_10002077_pt1 | contig 12606 bp, 6 predicted proteins | sample S_140625_EF_Meta_FD_187324 | JGI IMG/M metagenome (GOLD analysis project Ga0209088, IMG submission 187324) | Freshwater microbial communities from Lake Simoncouche, Canada to study carbon cycling - S_140625_EF_MetaG (SPAdes) (version 2) | ecosystem: Environmental > Aquatic > Freshwater > Lake ...
GGGTCCTACATCACCTTGGGGACCAACTTCACCTTGGGGTCCTACGTCACCTTGAGGACCTGTATCACCAGTATCACCTTGAGGACCAACATCACCTTGAGGACCAACATCACCTTGAGGACCAACATCACCTTGAGGACCAACATCACCTTGGGGACCAACATCACCTTGAGGACCAACATCACCTTGAGGACCAACATCACCTTGAGGACCAACATCACCTTGAGGACCACTATATCCAGTTGGACCACCGCCAATTATAGCAGAAACAGGAATGCTGTTCTCAGGATATATAGCAAATATTCTACCATTTAATGATAGGTCTTCTGCGATAATAATTTCATAATTAGTTGTTGTGATATTTAATACACTTTTATTTGTATATTGTTCAACTGTTAAATTGCCTTTAACTACTAGGTCAGTTGTTATATTTATACTATTAAAAGAAACATCACTTGTTGTATTTAATGATTGGTCCGCTCCTGGACCTTCTGGTCCTGTATCACCTTGAGGTCCTGTATCACCTTGGGGACCTGTATCTCCTTGAGGACCTGTATCTCCTTGAGGACCTGTATCGCCTGTATCTCCTTGAGGACCTGTATCTCCTTGAGGACCTGTATCGCCTTGAGGACCTGTATCGCCTTGAGGACCTGTATCGCCTTGAGGACCTGTATCTCCTTGAGGACCTGTATCTCCTTGAGGACCTGTATCTCCTTGAGGACCTGTATCTCCTTGAGGACCTGTATCTCCTTGAGGACCTGTATCTCCTTGAGGACCAACATCACCTTGAGGACCAACATCACCTTGAGGACCAACATCTCCTTGTGGTCCAGTATCACCTTTATTAACTATTTTATTCCAATATAACCCGTTATCTAATGTTATTAAACTTATACTGTCTACATACTGTGTTGCTAAATATAAACTTCCGTCGCTAGTTACTACATCATAAGCATTATATGAATTATTAGAATTCCATAAACCTTGGTAGTTAAATCCTTGACCGTCATTACCTTGAGGTCCAGTATCTCCTTGAGGACCGGTATCACCCTGAGGTCCGGTATCGCCTTGAGGACCGGTATCACCTGTGTCACCTTGTGGTCCAGTATCACCTTGAGGACCAGTATCTCCTTGAGGACCTGTATCGCCTTGAGGTCCGGTATCGCCTTGAGGTCCGGTATCGCCTTGAGGTCCTGTGTCACCTTGAGGACCAGTATCACCTTGAGGACCAGTATCACCTTGAGGACCAGTATCACCTTGAGGACCAGTATCACCTTGAGGACCAGTATCTCCTTGAGGTCCGGTATCGCCTTGAGGTCCAGTGTCACCTTGAGGACCAGTATCACCTTGAGGACCAGTGTCGCCTTGAGGACCTGTATCACCCTGTGGTCCTGTATCACCAGTATCACCTTTTGGTCCAGTATCACCTTGAGGACCTGTATCACCTTGAGGACCTGTATCACCTTGAGGACCAGTGTCACCTTGTGGACCCGTATCGCCTTGTGGACCCGTATCGCCTTGTGGACCTGTGTCACCTTGTGGACCTTTATCACCTTGTGGGCCTGTATCGCCTTGTGGACCAGTATCACCTTGTGGACCCGTATCGCCTTGTGGGCCTGTATCGCCTTGTGGACCAGTATCACCTTGTGGACCTGTATCGCCTTGTGGACCAGTATCACCTGTGTCACCTTGAGGTCCTGTTTCACCTTGAGGACCTGTGTCACCTTGAGGACCTGTGTCACCTTGAGGACCTTGTGGGCCATTACCTTCTATAGCACTTAATGGAATACTGTTGTCTGGATAATTTGCATATAAGTAACCATTTAATGATACATCACCGTCCACAAACAAACGGCCGTTTAATGATAAATCTTCTGCTATTATTACTGAATAATTAGTAGTTGTAATATTAAGAATAGTTTGGTTTGTATACTGTTCAACAGTTAAATTGCCTATAACTGTTATGTCGTTAACAATTATGCTATTAAAAGATACATCACTCGTAGTATTTAATGCCTGATCTGCCCCAGGACCTTCTAGACCCTGAGGACCAGTATCTCCCTGTGGACCAGTATCGCCTTGAGGACCAGTATCTCCTTGAGGTCCTGTATCACCTTGAGGACCAGTGTCACCTTGAGGACCAGTGTCACCTTGAGGACCAGTATCTCCTTGAGGTCCTGTATCACCTTGAGGACCAGTGTCACCTTGAGGACCAGTATCTCCTTGAGGGCCAGTATCGCCTTGTGGGCCAGTATCGCCTTGAGGGCCAGTATCACCTTGTGGGCCAGTATCTCCTTGAGGTCCGGTGTCGCCAGTATCACCTTTTGCTCCTTGAGGCCCAGTATCACCTTGTGGTCCAGTATCACCTTGAGGACCTGTATCGCCCTGAGGACCTATAATCAATGATTCATCTGTTAAATCTCCTACAAAATGATATGCATTATTAGGACCAGTTTCACCAAGACCATTGTTTCCAACATAACCCATGTAAACGTATAAGTGCCCTCCAGTTATTAATGCGAATTGACCGATATTATTAGGGTCTCCAATAGGTAATGCAGATACTGTATTCGCAGTTGCAAAAACAGAAAATCCCAATCCAACATCTCCCTGTGGACCAGTATCACCTTGAGGTCCAGTATCGCCCTGAGGACCAGTATCACCTTGTATGCCTTGTGGTCCTGTATCACCTTGTGGTCCTGTATCGCCCTGTGGACCAGTATCACCTTGTATGCCTTGTGGTCCAGTATCACCTTGAGGACCTACATCACCTTGAGGACCAGTGTCACCTTGTGGACCAGTATCACCTTGAGGTCCAGTATCACCTTGAGGACCAGTATCACCTTGTATGCCTTGAGGTCCAGTATCACCCTGAGGTCCCGTATCTCCCTGTAGACCATCAGAACCATTGTATCCTGGAGGACCTTGTATACCTTGTATACCCTGTATTCCCTGTATACCTTGAACACCCTGTGGTCCTGCAGAGCCTGAACCAGAGCCACCATTTGCGGCACCACTTCCAGTAAATAATAATGCCTTTTGTTTTCCACTATCAGAATCTATACCCAAATAAACCCATGTTGGAACTGCTACTGATGATGGAGCGGTTGTTGTAAAATTATGTATACCATCTGTTGATAAATACAAAAAATCTCCTTTTACATAAGATGAAAAATCTAATCCTGAAAAATATGATGGTAAATCAGTATAGTATGTTCCATAAGCCTTAAAGTTAAAATTATCAATAGTAATAGTGTTACCATTGGCGTCTGTGTCTAATGAAATATCTGTAACTATTCCAATAATATATTTTGCATTAGCTGTATTTGATTTTTTATATTTACCGTCACTTGGGTCTATCCAAATGGGGTCGCCAACGTGCAATCCATGATTAACTTGATATACACTAACATGCTGTCTGGCAGTATTAAAGAATGAAAATCTGGTAATCATATTTACTGGTAATTGGCGCAATGAATCTGAAAAAATATCTATAGTAAAAATCAATGGCTGTCCGTCTTCATTTACCTCAAAAGAAATAAAATACCCACCAGTGCTAGGCACTCCTTGATTTCCTGTATTGTCCAAGTTTATGCAGTAATTATCAACATCTTCTAAGAAAAATGTTACGCTACCATCTTGATTTAATTGTTTATTGTATACCCTCCAAGCAAGACCACCATTCGTTGCAATCCAATGACCAACTTTTATATCAGTTACATCATATTGGTATGCACTAGTTAAATCATTTTGGATAAATATAGGAGATGTTGAATATGTAAATGGTGCGGACCATGTGAAGTTTCCATTGCGAGGTGTCTCTATGTTTGCTAAATTCTGACCCAGTGATAATTGTACGCAAACAGGAAAAACATTATTAAATGTTGACATACTCTATATAATTATTCAGTATATTATTTTGTTTTTGTAAATTATAACTCTATGTTTTTAATGTTTGTGTTAAAAACATAAAATATTTATTTCAATTTTACGTAAATGTTAACTAAGTTTATTAAACCTACATTTTCATTTTTATCATCAGCACCAGGAATTAGAGCTGTTGTATTGTTACTAGTATTATATTGAACGTTAAAACTACCTATTATACTAGTTTTAGGAATATTGGATGCGGCCTTATATTCTTGTGCTACAGGCTTAGTTGTTCCACGTGGAACGTTTACAAGATAAATTTTACTAGCATCGTCCGGTATTTTAGTTCCACCTTTAAATCTTGAACTCCATGCAATAAGTGACCCGTCAATCTGTGTTGTTGTATCCCAATCTTTAAGTTGCTTGCCTCCACCAGCTATTCTTTGTTTAATTTTATCTATAAAATTAGGTTTATTCGATCTAGAATCATAGTTACTATCTCTATCGTCAGTAGTTCCTGTTACTGTTTTTTCTATATACACAGCAGTTGTATTTGCTGGACTAATATTTCCGCCAAAATGTTCAGCGTTTGCATTACTATTACTGAAATATAAATTGTATCCGTCTGGTAAATTATGGTTAATAAAAGCGATGGGAAGGTCCGCTCCTTTAATAACTGGGGTTTTCATAACTTTTGGGGTAAAATAATAAATACCAATAAAGTAACAATCGGTACTATTTGTTGATTGTAAAACAGTTTTTGCGGTATCCTTTGAATGAGCGGGGGGTGCCTCATCAGGTACAGTTACTGTAGTAATTTTATCTATTTTAAATGTAGAATCAGTAGTAAAATCTAATGTTTTTTTTTTATCATTACCAACATAGATACTAGCATCTTGTGGTAGTCCTTCATAAATATTACGTGACCACCCGAATAATATCAATAGACCAAAGAAGATAATCAACAATAAAATCACAACGATTCTAATTTTGCTGGCTTTCATTTATAATGCTATAAAATAGTATTATAAATTAATCTTTATCATAATCAGAGAATTTTTATACATTAATAATATTTATCTAAACTTAACAAATACTGGATGAAAAAGTCAAATGCAAATTTGCTAAATTCAAATAAACAGGACTTCCTGGTGAAATTTCAGATGGTCCACCAGCTATTGCAGCAGACGATAATGCACCGTATGAAGCACCTATTGATATCACATTACCTGTAAATGTTCCTGGAGTAACAACTAATGAACCAGATGCTACAGAAGAACTTGTTCCTGTTGTAATTGTTGCAGAAGCTAGAGTTCTAATGCTAGTAATGGTAATATCTGTTGGTGCGGGTTCTGCTGGAGCAACAAAACAATTAATACCAGTTCCATTAGGTGAAACTGTTCCTATTGCAGGTAAAGGACCTACACCCCATGTTTGATTAAAGTTCCATGTAACAGTTGGATTCGCAGTGGCTAATAAAGTAACCGCATTTGATGTTGCATATTCTTTGTATCCTGTTACTGGTAATAAGCTATAACTATTTTCTATATCTGTAATATTACTGTTTTCAATATAAATTGTGGGGGCTGATTTGTTTATATATACTGTAAATGCTGATGGTAAATTATGAGATATATCTCCAATTAATAATGATGATGCTCCAGTACTGTTAGCAGTAATGGCGTAATATAATTGTAAAGTAAAAGTTTGGGTGCTTCCACTGCTTCCACCACCTGAGCCACCAGAGCCGGCTGGGCCACGAGGTCCTTGTGGGCCAACTGCGCCTTGTGGTCCAGCTGTTCCTGCAGTTCCTTGTGGACCTGCGGTTCCAGCACTACCTTGTGGACCAGCTACACCAGCTGTTCCTGCAGTTCCTTGTGGACCTGCTGTTCCTGCACTACCTTGTGGGCCAGCACTACCTTGTGGACCAGCCGTTCCTTGTGCACCTTGTGGACCAGCTGGCCCTTGTGGCCCCGCACCACCATTTCCGCCACTACCAGAACCTGTCGGACCAGTGGGACCTTGTGGACCTTGACTACCTCCACCCCCTCCGCCACTTCCACAACCACCATAACAGAACCCTGGAGGACCAGCTATACCTTGTATTCCAGCAGGTCCTTGTGGTCCATGATGACCTCTAGGGCCTTTAGGACCAGTACGACCATGATGTCCTCTTGACCCTTTAGGGCCAGTTAATCCAATAGGTCCTTGTGGACCTGTTATTGCGTCACCCTTTGGACCCTGTAAACCAGTTGGGCCTGTATCAGCTTTGGGACCAGTATTTCCAGTAACACCAGTATGACCTTGTGGTCCAGTATTTCCTGTGTGTCCAGTGTTACCTGTATTTCCAGTTGGTCCAGTGTTACCTGTATTTCCAGTTGGTCCAGTGTTACCTGTGGGACCAGTATTTCCAGTTGGTCCAGTGTTACCTGTATTACCAGTGTGACCTCTATTTCCTGTGTGTCCAGTATTACCTGTATTTCCAGTTGGTCCAGTGTTACCTGTATTACCAGTATTACCTGTGGGTCCAGTTGCACCAGTATTACCTGTATTTCCTGTAGGTCCAGTGTTACCTGTGTGTCCTCTTGAACCAGTATGACCAGTATTTCCAGTAGGTCCAGTGTTACCTGTGTTTCCAATGGGTCCAGTATTACCTGTGTTACCAGTAGGACCTGTTGGACCAGTATTCCCTGTTGGACCAGTATTCCCTGTTACACCAGTAGCACCAGTATTACCTGTATTTCCTGTATCGCCAGTTGCACCCATATCACCCATTTCTCCTTGTGGACCAGTGTAACCCGTATAACCTGTTTGGCCTCTATGACCAGTTACTCCTTGAGGTCCAGTAGGGCCTTGAGGTCCAGTATCACCAGCAGGTCCTGTTCGTCCATTTCTACCAGTAGGACCTGTGTTTCCAGTGGTACCAGTATTACCAGTAACACCTGTATAACCCGTATACCCTGTATACCCAGTGTATCCAGTAACCCCTGTATAACCGGTATAACCAGTATAACCAGTGTATCCAGTGTATCCAGTTGACCCTGTCATACCTGTCCATCCTTCCAATAATGGATAAGCAACAATATTATTAATTCTACTATTAAATGTTGATAATTGAAAATAAGGATAACATACCGAAAATGAGTCTTCTCTCTCTACAGGTTCATCAATAATTAATCCATTTTTTAAATATGTAACATAGTTCTGTGTAATATTCAATGTTAACACATCGTGAGATGATATTGATATATTAGTATTTAATGGAGGTTGTCCTTGATAAATCAAGTATAATGTAGTTGAAGAATCAATAAAAAACCCATAATAACATAAAGAATTATTAAATGAAATACCTGCAGTTATTGAGTCTGTATTTTCTCCTATAGAAAATGATAATGTTAGAGTAGTATATGATTCATATGTTGATACTGTATCAACGCCTGAATAACTAGTTTTTAAAATAGAATTACTACTAGGGAATATAACATCGCCTGGTGATGATGTATATAATGTAAATAATCCAGCACCATATGGACCAGTTAAACCAGTAGGACCAGTATTACCTGTATTACCGGTAGGTCCTGTGTTACCAGTATTTCCAGTGGCACCGGTAGGGCCTGTTTTACCTGTATTACCGGTAGGTCCTGTGTTACCAGTATTTCCAGTGGCACCGGTAGGGCCTGTTTTACCTGTTTTACCGGTAGGTCCTGTGTTACCTGTATTACCAGTATTTCCAGTGGCACCAGTATTACCAGTAGGTCCTGTATTACCAGTATTTCCACTGGCACCAGTATTACCTGTATTTCCAGTGGCACCAGTATTACCAGTAGCTCCTGTGGAACCAGTATTACCATTAGCTCCTGTGGAACCTGTTTCGCCAACGGAACCTGTTGCACCAACGGAACCTGTTGCACCAACTGATCCTGTTGCACCAGTGGAACCTGTTGCGCCTACAGAACCAGTAAATCCTTCTATGTAAGGATATATTCCAATATTAGATATATTATTATTTATATTCGCTAATTGAAAATAAGCAGAGAATGGTTGTTTAGAATCGGTACGAGCAAATTGATTTATCACAATACCATTTTTTAAAAATATTACATTACTGTTAGTAAGAGTTATTGTGTAAACATCAGAATATAATACTAAAATATTTAATGGTATTGTTACCAATTGATTGGCATTGTTAGTAGTAATTATAGATAAATAATTAGTTGAATTAGTTGAGAATGCATAATATAAAGACCCTCCTTTATCAAATGTTATTCCTGCAGATACTGAACTAAGTAATCCTTTTAATGAAAATGTTAAACTAATAGTATTGTATGCTTCATTAGTTATAACAATTCCAGCTGAAAGGGTTTGTTGTGTTTTTAAAATAGAATTACTAGTAGGAAAAACAATATCATTTGATGAATTACTTGCTGGAATAAGTGTAAATAATGTTGCTCCGTTTGCACCAGTTGGTCCCATTGGTCCTTGCGGACCATATTCACCAATAGGACCTTGTGGGCCAGTATCACCTGGGCCTGCTACAAAACATCCAGCAGTTGCATCCCTAGGAGTATTTACATCAAACCATACACTTGGTTGCCTAGTTGATAATTTTCTTAAAGCAGTGTAATCACTAGAAGACATATATTAATTACTATATTTAATAAGCCGAAAATAAAAAACGAGAAAGATAAAAAAACAGGTTCAAAAATTAAACGAGACTATATTTACTAAATCCACATATAAACCAATGAAGAGTTGAAACCACCCCAGAAGGGATAGTATTCAACTCTTTATCGGTCATTGACCATGAAGAATTAAATCCGCAGGGGTGGATTTAATTCTTCGTTGGTTTAAATGAGATAAAAAATCAGATATAATCTATATACAAATGGATAACCTAGATTTAGATATAAATAATTATACATTCACTGATCTTGAAAAGTTTTTCCAGTTAAAACCTAAGTCAAAATATACTGCAGCAGATATTGAAGATAAAGAATATAAAATACGCGAGCAATTATTAAAAAGTGGTCACATCAATAAGCGTTTTAAAACTGACCTTATTGAATTCTTAACAAAGGCTAAACAATGGTTAACTTTGGTAAAATGCGGCGCAACTGCGAAAGAAAACCAACCTACCACCATACCAAAAAACTATAAATTAGATACATTAGATACCCCTTTATCCAAAGAGCCACCATCAAGAACAGAAGAATTAATAAACCGACCTGAGCGTCAGTTTATTTACTCAAACCCTAGTGAATTCTTTCCTGGAACATTAAATCCACTAAATACCAGAGTTATTACCAAAACATTAAATATTGATACCCGCTTTCGTGATAGTCTGTATACTAGTCAAAGCTCAGATTTTAATATGAATATTCCCAATAAATTAAACAAGGTTGTGTCTATGCAGTTATCTTCTATTGAATTACCTATTGTTTTTTATAATATCTCAGAGAGTTTTGGTAATAATTATCTGTATATCAGCGTGAATTATAACGCATTTGATTACAGTAAATCTGGATTATCAGAAGAGAAATTCCTGATTATTCCAGATGGAAATTATAATGCAAAAGGTCTAATAAATACTATAAACAATTTACTTTCTCCATTGGACCTAAGTGGTAATTTAATTGACTCACTAGACCCATTCTCTTATATTGAATTAGAATTGGATATTGATAACAATAATTCGGGTACTGGGAAAGTAACTATACGTATTTCAGAAAGTCATTCCAGTTTTTATAATTTTATTAATTTGGATTTCACCAAAAATAGAAATGGTACGTCAGATACGACATTTTTATTTTCAAAAATAGGCTGGAATTTAGGGTTTATTAAACCCAAATACGAAGGTGCTAAGAAATATGTTGCAGATACAATATTTGAAATGTCTACTATTCGTTATATTTATTTAGCTGTAGATGATTTCAATAATAATGCAAATAACCAGTTTATTAGTATTTTTAATAAATCTATATTGAATCCTAATATTTTGGCTCGCATTTCTATTAAAGATGCGTTTTTCGGTTCAGTTCAAGAAAATAATTTTAATATTATTACTGAGCCACGCCAATATTTTGGCCCTGTAGATATACAACGTCTACGTATTCAAATATATGATGAATATGGCCGTATTTTAAATATGAATAATTCTAATTACTCTTTCTGTTTAGATTTTAAGATGATGTATGACTTATAAGGGGACCTAGGTCCCCCTCTAGCACCCCTCCTATAACAACAATTTTTTATAATTATTATGTATTTATATATTATATATAAATACATGCCATATAGAAGCCGAAAAGTGCGCGGTAAATCATGTTACCGTGTTACAAATAAGGATAATAAAAAAGTATTTGCAAAATGTGCTACCAAAGAAAATGCCAAGAAACAGTTGAAATTATTGCGTGCAATTCAATTTAATAAAAATTTTAAACCGAATGGATCACGTAGTAGATCACGTAGTAGATCACGTAGTAGAACACGTAAAAACAGGCTTAATTAAATTTTACTCTGCAGATTGAAATATTTATAAGTTTATTTTCTATCTTTGCGAGAAAATCTGCGAGAAAATCTGCGAGTATTATTTTTGCGTTTCCGAATGGTTTTTTTTCGTTTACCGCCACTTTTCTCGGCTAGCTTCTCGGCTAGCTTCTCGGTTAGTTTTACAGCCATTTTTTTTAGAATTTCTATTTTGGAGTCAACATCATTCATCTCCCCAACATTTAAATCTTTTTTTATTTCTTCTTTTCTTTTTAACCAAAATTTCATACATTTTAAAAGATACTCAAATGCTCCTTCAATTTTGGTCTTGGGTGATTCCAGAAGCAAATTAAAACCATCCATATTGAACTTCTCAATTGCATGCATAAGGGGTTTCTTATAATTTACATCGATAATAGTGGCATTTAGAAGTTCTTTTATTAATTCAGGCGAAAAACCATTGTGAATACAATCGTAAATTAATTCTCTATCTAGAACATTCTGATTATTACCCCATTTTTTTACTATATTTTTTACTGTTTCAATCTTATTTTGAATATTAGTTTTATTGTAAGGATAAGGTAATGCTTCATAAAGTTTAGTTCGCGCTGCATCTTCTTCTTTTTTATCTTCTCGTGTAATTTTGGTCGTTAATAATGAATCTCCCTCTCCATCTCCATCTCCCTCTCCCTCCTTTGAATTCATAATGGTATATATATATATATTATATATTATCCAATTATAGAGCGCTCTTTTTTCCTAAATTCATTATTTCAGCACGTATTAATACATTACTGTCGCAAATACTTTTAATTGCTATTTAAATAAACAGATTTGGCAATATTTTTAAGTACACGTTTCTCAGTTTTCTCTGAATCTTCGGATGCACCCATTACATTTCTCATCATTTGTAAACAATCTTCATATTGTGGTGAACATACATTATTAAACTCTGGGTGGTCTTTGATATATTCCGATAGCTTCTTTATTTTATTATTAGAAATCCTCGTAATCGCATTCTTCATCCGTTTAGATTCAGAACCTGACTCTCTTACCCATCCTTCTTCATCCTTGATATGTAATGTTTCTCTTTTAGTATCTGTGCAATGAACAGGTCTGGTATTCACATCGCAGTTCTCTAGACCTCTTTGAAAGATATTGGTAATAGCCTCTACTAAGCCATGTTCTTTCGCACAAAAGAGGTCAGAATCCTCTATTTTAAGTGAATTAATAAATTCACCTAAGGTAATCGCATTTTTGCAGTCTTCATTCAAAAATACATTGATATTGAAAGTTTTGTTGTTTTCTACTTTCTCAATATTATTCGTAATCATAGTAGTCGCAGTTGTAGTCTGTTTTAATTGCTTGTTTTCTTCTAATAATTGCTGGTTTTGCTTCATTAAATATTGGCATATTTCTTTACTTTGCTCAATTAATGATGTGTTTTGCTCTATAATTGAATTTGTCACTGGTGCCAAAGAATTAGTAACTGATACCAAAGAATTTGTTATTGCCTTCTTTCTCTTTCCTTGTGTTGGACGCTCACCATTCTCCCAGTAATTCTGTAAATCCATATATTTACTTATCTCATCATCAGATTCATCTACTGTAATATCTCCACCCAATGCAGCCTTTATTTTATGCGCTACTCTTGGATTTGAAAAATAAATACATCCTTTGAGAAACCCAGTTATATCATCTTCACCAAAAATATGGTATTTACAGCTCATTAATTTTAAGTTTGTGATAATATTATCATCCCAATTTTCATAAAAATAAGTGAATTTACGAATTCTTTTATTTTCCATTATACTATCTATTCAGAAATTATTTTATATAGTTTTACGCAGAATCATTTTGGCACAGAAGTCACTTCTGTGCTTCTGTGCCCACCCGATAACAATACAATATATAATTATATTTTATTATCATATAACGAGTAAAATGGTTAATTAAAATTTCGGCACAGAAGTTTTTCCTAAAGTGTGCCGCAACTTCTGTGCACTTTTGGGTCCGAATTTATGCTAACAAATTATGCAGTCATGATTTTTATGAAATTTCATGTTTTGCTGCATGTCAGTCACCTGAGACCTTTTTTATAAAACTATTTCAGGAAATTTTTTTTGGACAACAAAACCTTGTCCATTTTTAAATTCGCCTCCGACTTTCTTGTTTTATTCTTCTGTTTTAAACTCAAAAATTAGAATCCAATAAATTGTATTTATAGTATATAAAAATGTCAAGTCTGTA
>Ga0209088_10002083_pt1 | contig 12563 bp, 14 predicted proteins | sample S_140625_EF_Meta_FD_187324 | JGI IMG/M metagenome (GOLD analysis project Ga0209088, IMG submission 187324) | Freshwater microbial communities from Lake Simoncouche, Canada to study carbon cycling - S_140625_EF_MetaG (SPAdes) (version 2) | ecosystem: Environmental > Aquatic > Freshwater > Lake ...
AAATTTGAGATTACCTAACTTCTCTACACGCGTTTCAAGTTTATCGCCTGGCTTAAGCCATACCTGCTTGTCTTTGGGGTAGCCAGTAATGACGCCCTCTGGCGTGCCGGTAAAAATAATATCGCCTGGCTCTAGAGTAAAAATTTTGGAGGCATAGCTCACTATCTGGGCACAATTAAAAACCATATCATTAGTGTTAGATGACTGACGAACCTCACCATTAACGTATTGCTCAATCTTCAGTTGATTGGGATTGCCCACTAGATCTGACGTCACAATGTATGGGCCTATGGGTGCAAAACCATCATTCGTTTTGCCAATCATCCACTGACTACTGCGTTGCTGTAAATCACGTGCTGTAAAGTCTTGTCCTGTCGCATAGCCAAACACATATGACAAAGCATCGGCCTCACTAACGTTATATGCCCGCTTACCCATCACAATAACTAACTCTGCTTCGTAATCAAACTTTTCTGCATTTACTAATGATGCCTTTACAACTCCATTATGACTATTTAGTGTGTTATTGAATTTATTGAACAAAATTGGCAATGTTGGAATAGGATTGTTGGTTTCTTTGGCATGCTTTGCATAGTTCAATCCCACGCAGATAATTTTTTCGGGGTTAGTAATAGCGGGCGCATATTCGATTTTATTTTCATCTAAAAATAAATCTGGGCCGCCCTTACTCAAGGCTAGACCAACCAACCTACCTAGGCCTTGATCCCCATTCTGAATTAAATCATCAGTATTGATTGGCGCCTTAACCTTAAACTGTTTTGCTGCCTTAGCAACATCTAGAATGCCCTTGTCTGTCTTTACGCCTAAGACGTATTGATTGTTCACTTTGTAATTTAGAACAGCCATGTTCTTTGCCATCTCAGGATTGGCAATTCTCACAGCGCCTGCACCAGGTCCGGCTGCCTCGGCCTGATTTAAAATAAAAGGGGTTGTTAGTGCAGCACCGCCAGCTAAGGCAGACACCTTTAAAAATTCACGTCTTTGGTTGCTCATAGTCTCTCCATATTTAATTCTTATAGTTAATTTTTTACTCCGCCTAACAATCTAACATAGGGCTAACATGCTCATCCTAGGGATTACCCCTGAATGTCTTGCAGAATGAATTTACTAGGGCTAGAGCCCATAAGCCTTCCGACCATTAAATATCAAGGGCACATTCAAGCCTCAAGCCTTTAGTAATAAAACCCAATAAGTGGGCGATTGTGAATCTTAGTGTCAAGGGGTGGGTCCAAACAGGAACTAGGAAACAAATTTCTAACGGCGTTTTCTATCTATAGCCAAGTACGTCGTCCTGCGTTCTTTTTTGATCCCCTACGAATCGTTTACTACATATTCCTGACCCACTATGATTGGCCGCCTTTTTAGCGTCTACCTGCATTTGATACATGGTTTCAAAGCAATCTCTTCGACTTAAGAACTCAAAAGCTTTTGTATGTGTTTGCTTGCCATTTTGAAAATAGAAAAAATCTAAAGTCCAATACTTATCGCCTTTAATGCCAGCATTGACGGACTCTGGGCCCGGCGGTGGAGAGTGGCTAACACATGAGCTCAAAAAAACTGCAAAGCAAATAACAAAAAGCTTATTCATATTTGTCCCATCGCCTACTGAGTAACTATGATGACTTAATTTATAGAATCTTATACCTTATTAAGTATTGTATTTGGGCGAAAGCAAATGGCCTGCATATATGTAGTCATTTATTTGAATTTAATGGCTCGGGGTGGAATCAAACCAGAGCCGAGGATGCCCGACACTATTTCTTATTAACCAGCGCAACACCTAGTGCTGCGATAAGACCGCCAACCACCATTGAAATTAATATCGGTTCATCTAACAATGCTGCCGAAAATAAAACTCCGAATGCCGGAACCAAGTTGGTAAAAATTGCTGTGCGGGATGGCCCTACCGTTTGAATACCTTGGTAATACCAAATAAATGCGAGGACAGTTCCAAAAGCACCTAAGTAGAACACCGAAGTCCATATACGCCAATCTAGAAGTATCCAATCAATTTCTTTGAACTCGCCAACAGCACCAATGCTTAAAAATACAAAGCCCCATAAAGTCCCGTAAGTAGTGGCAACAATGGGGGAAAGTGTCTCCAAGACCTTGCGTGAAATTAATGTGTAAGTGGCCCAACTTAAAACCGCGCCAAGCATCATTAGCTCTCCCAGTCCAAGTGATTGACTGATATCAGCAATGCCGCCAATCAAATCGCCGCGTGTAATCACGACAATGGCACCAAGTAGCGCTACAACAATGCCAATCCAGCGACGCAAGCCCAGCCTCTCGCTAAAAATAAGGGCCGCCAAAATAGCAGTCACGATTGGAGTAAGACTTACAAATAAAGATGTGCGCCCCGCAGGCACTCTTGCTAACGCGCCAAAAAAACAGATGTTATAAATAAAAATACCCGTTAAACCTAAAATAGCAGTTAGTAAAATTTGCTCTCGATTTAACCGTGGCAGCTTTCCCTCCATCTTTATCGCAATAGTGACCAGCAATATTGAGGCAACAAAAAACCTACCAAATGCCACTGTCATTAACGGCAAGGACTGAGCCACAATTCTTCCCGCGATAAAAGTTCCGCCCCACAATGCCGCAACCATAACTAGTTTCAAAGCCAGCAAGGGCGTCATCGCTGAGAGATTGGCTGTTTTCATTTTCGAAGAATACCTTAGAGGGATCAATCTCCTCCAAATAAAAATGCCTGAAGGTAGCTTTGGTGTTTTTTGGTAGCACGGGTTACGGCTGACTAGAGACTAGATTACCTATTCCTTGATTTACTTTTTTGTAAGGCCTCTATAGACTAATATTTTTATTAAATGTAAAACGATGAATATTATCTATTCTAGTTCAGCCAAAATCTCTACTGATCAAGTGATTGATTTGTATATTAGGTCGACACTTGGGGAAAGGCGCCCTATTCATAATCGCCAAGCATTTGAGAATATGTATAGGCATGCCAATCTGATTATTTCAGCATGGGATGGGGATAAGTTAGTTGGTATTTCTAGATCATTAAGTGATTTTTCATATGTTGCCTATCTATCTGATCTGGCGGTAGACGTTCAATACCAGAAGCAGGGCATTGGAAAACAATTGATTGAGAAAACAAAATCAGCTCTCGGGCCAGAATGTATGTTGGTTTTACTCGCCGCCCCAAAGGCAAGAGAATATTATGAGCTCCTTGGTTTTGAGCGGCACCCAAGTGCGTGGACCCTCAAGAAGAGCACTAAATGAAAATAGTCCGACAAGCGGGCTACCGAAATTGTTTATGGCGCGCGACGTAGTTGACTGGGGCCTAGGATTGATGATCGGGCTTTAAACCACCTAGTGCCTCAATCTCTCTTGCCATCTCTAGGCTATTAGAGCCTCCTTCATTCGCCCTGAGATCATCAATAACCCCTTGGCGATCTTTGGCAGGACGATTTTGACTAATCTTCCACTTCGCCTCAATTTTTTCAACCAATAATTCAACTCCGACAATGTTTGCCAGCATCGTTTCAACGTAATCTTTTGGAGCGTCTGTAACGGCCCATGGATCTTTTCTGCTTGACTCCATTTTCTCCGTTAGGATCTTCACAATTTGATGCTTATCCTCTTCATCTTGGATGGCAGACAGTGTTCCATTGATATGAACGCTTAAATAGTTATAGGTAGGAACAACTTTATGAGTTTCTTGCTTTGTAGGATACGAAGATGGACTGATATATGTTTCATAACCTGAAAATACCAGCAATACTTTTTGCTTTTTCTCGCCGACTTTCCATATTGGATTTGCCTTAGCCGTGTGTGAAATTAATTTACTCCCAACGTCAATATCTCCATTGGGCACCATAAAAGGGAGGTGATTTCCGACTAGATCTCCATCAACATTGGCAACCATTAGCCCAAGAGGATGAGTCCTAATAAATTGGGAGATCTTCCCTAGATCAGTCTCAAGAAAATGTGAGGGGATATACATCTAATAATTAAAGCATGTATTGATTAAAAATCAATCCCAAAGCCAAAGTAAAAAGCCGCCCAAGAGGAGTGGTTTTGATGTTTCTTGGTGGGGCGGGGTGAAATCAACCAGGACTTAGGGCGAGTGACTCCATTATTTACAGGGGGCTACTACAGGCAACCTACTCTCTCTAGCCTTTTGTGCCATTAATTCAAAACGCTCTTTAAGGCTATTTTTCATAAAGTATTCAATGACGCCCGAAGGAATTAGCGGGTGGGGCTCTACTAAGGCCTCGTACTTAAATATTGTTGAATCTTTCTCTGGTAGAAGCTTCCAGCTACCCTTATAAAACTTGGTATCGCCACTAACTTGTTCAAAAGTTACTAGGCGATTTGGCACCTCTGTATATTCAATAGTCGATTTCAGCTCAACTGTAAAAAATAGAATTTGTTCTTCAATTATTCTATAAACCCGTACCTTATTACCTACCCTTGAAATCACTTTTGATTCCAGTATTCCTGGGATATTTTTTATGCCCTCATAAGCAGTAATAAAGGCAAAGGCATTGCAGACATTAATCGGCACAGCGTAGGAGGCATCTATCTGAATACGTCCATCAATCGATCTAGTTCTCATCTGAATATCAAAAGGATTTACATTTTCTTGAGCATAGCCCCCAATGCCTGGAATATAGAGGAATAGGATTAAAAGCCATTTCATTTACAAATTTTAGGTACTTATTGGATTTGACGTTTTAAAAGGAAAATAGCCCAACAAGTGGGCTATTGTGATCTCGCCAAATGCAAGCGACAGATTATTTTAGATCCCTCAAAGCAACCAAAAGTGGGTGTCCAGTAGGAAAATTCACAGCCTCTACGGCTACAGCTATTTCAGGTAATTTTTTAGCAACCTCTTCACTGCCCTGAAAAACCATAGTCCATTTACTAAAACTTCTATGCTCAATTGGCTTTGACTCTACAAGGTGTATATTTTTATGCCTAGTATCTTTTTGAATTTTTTCCCATAAATCTTCAATCTGAGCCCTTGGTCCCTCAATGACTTGACCAAAGCGATTGTTTTCAAAAATCAAAGCGCCTGTAACCCCCGCGCTCGCATTTCTCAAATAGGAGTGATAAAGCAAGCGCATCAAGCCCAGAAAGGACATTTCTTGGGCGGGCTCACTCACATAAGTTAATTCGATCAACTGGGTCATATCGGTCTAATATATAGAAGTATTTCAAACAACGCAGGCAATACTCATAATCCCTCACTACAGGTAATGCCTAAGAAAAAACCACTCTAAGGTGGTTTTGGTACTTATTAGTGGCCAGGGCAGAGTTGACTCGGGCCCAGGAATTCGTAGCTAATAGTGCTAACCATGGCCATTAATGTAAGTCTCTAAAAACTTAATTTGACTACCTTGAGCCTCAATAATACTTTTTACTAGGTCTCCAACAGAAATCACTCCCACTACTTTATTTTTTTCTAGTACAGGTAAATGTCTAATATGTTTATGAACCATAATTGCCATACACTCTTCTAATGAATTAGACGGCAATACAGTAAGCGGGTTCACTGTCATGATTTTTGAAACGGTTACTTGCTTTGGATTATTGTGCGGCAACAATACTTTTATAGCGCAGTCTCCCTGTGAAACGATCCCCACTAAATTACCGTCATCGACAACTAAAATTGCCCTTACTCGATGATCGCGCATAAGCATTAAGACGTTTTCTACGGTATCAGATGATCGTACAGAAAAAATGGTGTTGGCTTTTTGTTCAATAACTTGTTTTACAGTGGTCATAAAATTAAAAAATCTATTAGGGTCTTTGGTGCTTGCTTATCGTTTTTTTGGGTAAAACCTTATTATATTCTGTACCGCAATCTTAAGCAAAGCAAGATTTGAGGGGCGGAATCGACCAGGGCTGAGGATGCCTTATCCTATCCGTATGCTTACTGGGAGATTGAACGTGAAAAAAATGGTTATTGCGCTTGCATTTATTTTCTCTCACTCCTTTGCTGAACCAACAGCGCAATCTAATGAATTGGCCAAAACAATTCCTATTGCTGATGTTCATATGCATACCTACCAACAAAATCCCCGTTCGCCAAAGTGGTGGCGTGAAATGATGGATGCCAATGGTATTAGTTGGGGCGGTGGCGTTGGCGACTATCGAGAAGATGTACAGACCGAATTAGGGGATCGCTATATTCCCACTTTAGGTCAGCCAGAATTTTTCAAAGTATTTTTTAAGGATGGCGAAAGTGGGTTAGTTGACCCTGAAAATGAAAACTTTAAAAATTTTTATGTAGTCTCAGATAAGCTATTTGCTGAAGGAAAAATTAAGGGTTTTGGTGAATTTCACACAGATAATCACTCAAGTGGCCACCCTAGAATTCGTCGCACTATACGAACCGATAATCCAGCGATGCGTAAGTTCTATGCAATTGCAAACAATTATGGTGGCTTTATACAATTACATGCTGAATACGATAGCAAATTTGAAAAAGATATTTTGAGCTTGTCTGGAGATTTTCCCAACACTACTACCGTACTTTCTCACTGCCTTAGTACAAACGATGTGGACGATTTAGCTAGATTGCTTATTAAGCGTAACAATATTGTTTGTGAGCTATCAAGCCTGGGTGCCGTCCATGTAAATCGATTAAATATTCCTAGATCTCCACATGCTTATGATTCGGGTGGCTTATATGGCCATTGGAGAGCTTTTATTGAATCTCATCCGGACCAAGTGATGCTGGGCTCTGACCCTTGCTGTGGGCTTGATACAGCTTATTCTGAAATTATCAATGAACTAAGAACAAGCGTTTTGCCTTACCTTTCCACCCCAACAATGGAAAAAGTTGCCAATAAGAATGCTATTCGTGTTTTTAAACTTAAAGAAAATTAATTATAAATATTACCCACTCGAAGAAATCGAACGACATAAGGAGGTCCAATTGATTTGATCTTTAAAAGGACGCTTATTGATGGGGATATTGGAGACTAATGGCGTCTAATCCTGCCAAGCCCGAAAAGAAAATAGCCCAACAAGTGGGCAATTGAGATTCTTGGTGGCCCGGGGCGAAATCGAACTATAGCTGGGGATCTCAAATCCTTTTAATCTTTTGTTTAAGTAGGTACAGCAGATAAAAGGCGACCACAAAATTTATGGCCATAATTATTGTTATGGTCCAAGTAAATTGATGAATCAGCTCATTAATTTCAAACGGAATATAAATAAAGGCTGTAATCACAACCAACCATTGAGCCCAAGTTTTATCAAACCATACGCCTATCGCTTCGATATATCTTATGAGGCCTATACCAAAAGCAAATAATGCAATGTATAGCACTTGTTCATTAGGAAATTTTGCAAGCCAATCAATAAAAATCTGAAAGAAGGGATCTTTTTGAGCAATAGAACCAATGAAACTATGTTCTTGCCAATTTAATACCTCTGAATACCCGAAGATTATATAAAGTGTAACGCCAACCGCTATAGCTAAAGTACCACGTAGAACTTTGAGACAAGCAATTACTTTGAGATTTTTATTCATCCTCACTAGATTACAGGTTTTGCAAATTTGGCTTGGCCTCTTAAGATCTAATATGGTGCATTATTTTTGAAATAAACGCACTAAGGTATCCAGCATGAGTCTTTGGTGTGATTGTGTTGCAAAGTAGGAATTTGCCTCTAAAAAATCACTCCTGACCATTGCTAGAGCGCCACGCAAATAAATTCGGACCTCGTTCTCATCCATAATTTTCATTGTTCCTGTTTTATTTCTTTTTTGAGCGCGCATTAATGGGTCAATAAGGACATCGATCGGTTTTGCCATATTTTCTGGATCAACCGATGCTTTAATAAAAAGACGGTATAGTGGAATTGCTCGGCTAGGTTTTCGTTTAGATAAATCCTGAAAATAATGATCGCAAATGAGCATCATTAATTGCCTAACAGTTCCAGAATCAGGAAAGCTATCAATTTTTGGCACCAGCGTGGCATGAAGACGGGTTATGAAAAAAAGCCATACTTTTGAAAGAAGGTGGTCCTTATCCTTAAAGTAACGGTAAAGAGTTCCAACTGAAAAACCCGACCTCTTTGCCAATTGACGTGTAGAAACATTCTCGACTTCACTAATTTGCTCTTCGATCACAAGAACTGCCGCCTCTACAATTGAATCGGAGGTATCTTGAGCGGGTATTTTTGATGACATAGTTTAAGGTATCTAAATGAGATGGCTAAAGGGTCTGATTTCAAACCCGAAAAATGAACAATGCTCATTTCTCAAAATTGATATGCCCTGAATAAATCAATTAATTCAGGCGCTTACGGAAATTTCTTTAGGCCAAACAGAGTGAACATTTTGACGGTTTTATAGGTCACTTACAAGATAAATTTATTTCTCACGCTTGGGAAATAAATGACAGAAGCAATGATTCTTGGTGTAGTAACAGCATTAGGCGCTCTAGCAGCTAATTACGCCAAAACACATCCATTCTATAAATATAAAACCCAAAAGTTAAAAGAGCAATACCTTACTAAGGCTATGAATGCCTTTCAAAGACAACCAAACAAGCATCAGCATGAAATTTATTTTTATTCGATGGCAGTCACAGACTTTGTTTTTGACTTTAATAAACGCCTACACCACGACCATTATGTTGAGCGGTTAATGCCGCAAGTTCACGCAGAGAAAAATATGTTGTACAAATATCAAATAGAGTTTCCCAATGTATTGTGCGAACAAATAATAAGACGAGCTATTGAAGTAAAAGCTCCCATAAATTTATTTACTCATCACATGAGAGATCTATGGATGATTTACTTAGTTCCAGTGGGAAAATTAACTCCAAATACTCTAAATAAAATTCCCGGCGCGGAAAGTTATATCGCTGCACTTTTAAACCTGCCAACAACTAAAGAACAGATTAATAAATATATGGAATTACATGCATATGATTAATGCACGCCCTCTCTTTTGAAGGGATTTTCGATATTGGTCGCTAAAGGAATGACAAATCCCATTATTAATAACTACCCCCTTAAGAATCTTTTCATTCTGGTGATGTCCAAGACCAATGCCACTTAACCCTGCCAAGCCATAAAAGAGAATAGCCCAACAAGTGGGCTATTGAGGTTCTTGGTGGCCCGGGGCGGAATCGAACCACCGACACAAGGATTTTCAATCCTCTGCTCTACCGACTGAGCTACCAGGCCAAGAACTGGAATTATAGATGAAACTGCATTCTGGCTTGAAAAATAGCTAAGCCGAAGCCTTGGAGCGAGCTGCATGCAATTTTCTGAAGCTGTCGATCAGGCGGTGGTGCCTGTCTAGGCCCTCCAGATTTAGATTTGTTGGAGTTAATCCGTAAAAGCGAATACTGCCGTCTACCGACCCCATTACTGCATCCATTCTCTCGTCGCCAAACATCCGGCGAAAGTTCATGATGTAGTTATCAATCTCAAGGTCATCGGCCAGCAAAATCTCCAGCACTGTTTTTAGGGCCCGATAAAACAATCTGCGCTCTACTGTATTGTCGTTATATTGAAGGAATGCACCAACTAGCTCATGCGCCTCATCAAATTGCTTTATTGCTAGGCTGATCAGCAACTTCAATTCCAAAACTGTTAATTGACCCCAAGGGGTGTTCTCATCAAACTCGATACCAATCAATGTAGCAATATCACCATACTCATCGAGCTCATTGTTCTCTAAACGTTCAAGCAGCGCACTTAAGTTTGCGTTATCTAGACGATGTAAATTCAAAATATCATTTCGGAATAACAAGGCTTTGTTAGTATTATCCCAAATCAGATCCTCTATCGGATAAACCTCAGAATAGCCTGGCACTAAAATTCTGCATGCCATCGCACCTAGCTGATCGTATACCGCTACGTAAGATTCTTTACCCAGGTCCTTGAGAATACCAAACAATGTTTTTGCCTCTTTTGCATTAGCGTTTTCGCCATGGCTAGAGAAATCCCATTCAACAAAATCGTAATCAGCTTTTGCACTGAAGAAGCGCCACGATACGATGCCGCTTGAGTCAATGAAGTGTTCAACAAAGTTATTTGGCTCGGTCACTGCTTCACTTGCAAAGGTTGGTGGTGGCAAGTCATTCAAGCCCTCTAAGCTACGTCCCTGTAGTAGTTCGGTCAAACTTCGTTCAAGCGCCACCTCTAAACTTGGATGCGCGCCAAAAGAAGCAAACACTCCGCCTGTTCTTGGATTCATCAAAGTAACGCACATCACTGGATAGATACCGCCTAGCGAAGCATCCTTTACCAATACTGGAAAGCCCTGTTCTTCTAGGCTACGAATACCTGCCAAAATACCAGGATATTTTGCGAGTACTTTCTGCGGCACGTCTGGTAGAGCGATTTCACCTTCCAGAATTTCACGCTTTACTGCCCGCTCAAAAATCTCTGATAGACATTGCACCTGCGCTTCAGCCAACGTATTGCCAGCACTCATACCATTGCTGACATAAAGATTTTCAACCAAATTAGATGGAAAGTAGATTGTTTCCCCATCCGACTGACGTACATACGGCAATGAACAGATGCCACGCTGCGCATTGCCAGAATTCGTATCAATCAGATGTGAGCCGCGCAAATCACCTTCGGGATTAAAAATTTTTAGGCAGTACTCATCCAAAATTTCTTCTGGTAGTGCATCTTTGCTACCTGGCTTAAACCAGCGCTCATTTGGGTAATGCACAAAAGCGGCATTGGCTATATCTTCTCCCCAGAATGTGCCAGCATAAAAATGGTTATTACTTAGGCGCTCGATATACTCACCCAAAGCCGATGCCAGGGCGCTTTCCTTTGTGGCCCCCTTTCCATTGGTAAAGCACATTGGCGAATGCGCATCACGAATATGTAAGGACCACACATTAGGAATGATGTTGCGCCACGAGGCGATCTCAATCTTGATTCCGAGCTTAGCCAACACACCAGTCATATTGGCAATTGTTTGCTCAAGCGGAAGATCTTTGCCGACAATATAAGTGCTAACGTCAGAATCCGGATTTAACGTCAATAAGGTCTGCGCATCTTCGTCTAGAGTCTTGACTTCCTCAATCACAAACTCTGGCCCTGCTTGCACTACTTTTTTAACTGAACAACGTTCAATGGAGCGCAAAATACCTTTGCGATCGCTTGCAGAAATATCTTCTGGTAATTCAACCTGAATCTTGAAGATCTGTTGATATCGATTTTCAGGATCAACAATATTATTCTGTGAGAGGCGAATATTTTCAGTAGAAATATTACGAGTCTCACAATAGAGCTTTACAAAATAAGCTGCGCATAAGGCAGAAGAAGCCAGAAAATAATCGAAAGGGCCCGGCGCAGAACCATCGCCCTTATACCGAATAGGCTGGTCAGCAATCACCGCGAAGTCATCAAACTTGGCTTCAAGACGGAGCTTATCGAGAAAGTTGACCTTAATTTCCATGGGAATAATTCCGAAGATGATGGGGAAGCGATATGGGCATCATTATCCGTTGCAATGCCAATATCTTTAACACTAATGCAAAGAATCAGTGCTGGCTGGCTAAGGCCTTATTGCTCACCTTTGTTACGAGAGGTATCAATCCCAAGGGCCTTGAGCTTACGATACAAGTGGGTTCTCTCCAAGCCGGTGTACTCAGAAATCTTCGTCATGCTGCCGCCCATGATTTGCATTTGATGCTCAAAGTACGCCTTCTCAAAAAGATCTCTTGCCTCTCTTAATGGTAAATCGAAATAGGTTTTTGCAATACCGCTAATGAACTGGCCCTCAAGAGGTGTTGAAGCTACTTCATTCGCCACTGGCTTAGGGGCCGCCCGATTAGTATTGGTCTGAGAAACTCTCTGCATTTCCGGCTCAACATATTTTGGAGAGCTCTCTAGCGCTTTACTAACTGTCTTTAATAGCTTTTGAAGCGCAATGGGCTTTTCTAGGAAATTCAATGCGCCAATACGAGTAGCCTCAACTGCTGTATCGATAGTAGCGTGACCAGACATCATCACCACGGGCATAGTGAGCTGTCCAGTTTTAGACCACTCTTTGAGTAATGTAATGCCATCGATATCCGGCATCCAAATATCGAGTAAGACCAGATCGGGGCGCATTTGTTCGCGAATAGTTCGAGCCTGTATAGCGCTCTCTGCTGCATATACGGTATGGCCTTCATCGGTCAGAATCTCATTAAGAAGCTCACGAATTCCCATCTCGTCATCAACAACCAAAATACTAGCCATGTTTAGGCTGCCTCTTTTGCTAAATTCATAAACAATATTGATACCTGCGCACCAACCACCTCTGCTCCATGCATCCGATTTCGTATTTCAATTTTGGCAGAGTGATCATCAATAATTTTTTTAACGACTGCCAAACCCAATCCCGTGCCTTTACTCTTTGTTGTGACATAAGGCTCAAATGCTCTTACCAATATCTTAGCTGGAAATCCCGCCCCAGAATCACTTATTGTTAATCGCACCGCTTGTTGCTCAATATCATTGTGCTCTCCATAAGGCACTAACTCTGTTTTTACTTCGACTGCTTCGCCAGGATGAGGGCCCTCTAGAGTAGCATCTTG
>Ga0209088_10002085_pt1 | contig 12559 bp, 10 predicted proteins | sample S_140625_EF_Meta_FD_187324 | JGI IMG/M metagenome (GOLD analysis project Ga0209088, IMG submission 187324) | Freshwater microbial communities from Lake Simoncouche, Canada to study carbon cycling - S_140625_EF_MetaG (SPAdes) (version 2) | ecosystem: Environmental > Aquatic > Freshwater > Lake ...
CATGGGTGAAGGAGCTGGGGCCCTTGTTCTAGAAACAGAAGAGCATGCAATTGCTCGTGGGGCAAAAATTTATGCAGAACTCGCCGGTGGTTATGTCACCAGTGATGCTCATCACATTACTGCTCCAGATCCTGAAGGAACTGCTGCAGCAAGAGCAGTTATTGGTGCTTTGAATATGGCTGGAGCAGAACCAAAAGATGTTGGACATATCAACGCCCATGCCACCAGCACACCGGTTGGCGATATTGCTGAATACACAGCCCTCTTGAGAGTCTTCGGAGATCACTTGAAGCAGATTCCATTATCTGCAACCAAGTCTTCTACCGGTCACCTCTTAGGTGGAGCTGGAGCGATTGAGGCGGTCTTCACAGTGTTGGCTCTGCATCACAGGATTGCACCACCGACATTAAACCTAGATGATCCAGATCCTGCAATTGATCTTGATGTCGTGATAACTCCAAGAGAACTAGGCGATAACATTCTCGCTATCTCAAATTCTTTTGGTTTCGGTGGTCACAACGCAGTTATCGCATTCCGTTCATACAACAGCTAACCGGCTCGATTTAGTAGCACTACGTTATCTGTGTATTTAACGGCTCTGAAGGGCTCAAGTATGTCGTGCCAGGATTGGCCTAAGGCTAGTCTTAGCAATCTCGTGAATTCTCGGTGATTTCCAGCAGACTGATCTAAGAGGCTTTGCAACCGATCTTCGCTCAGAGTCAGCGTTCCTGCTTGATTGAGTTCTCCCCTGAATAAACCAAGCCCTGGCACGAACATGTATGTGACACCCGAATACTTTGTGTGTTGAATTAACTCGAAATGGAGCATCCCCAATTGCCAAAGGCCAGCTGCCATTTCATCTAATTGTTTAGTCGAAGACTTGAATCTGGTTTCAGCGCTAAACGCACCAACTATTAGGCTCTGCGGTGACCAAATAACCGACATACCAAGTTCATTCAATTTCGAATTGGTGCTATCTATTTCAGCCGCTGGGCAGGAGTGAATCACCAAGGTCGTATCAAAATGACCTTTAGACATGGGGCAACCTCCGAACTCGATTTAAGGTGCGTCTTCCCCAACGTCCTTGAGAGTTTCAGAGACTTATAGATTACGACTAGGGGCCTAAATGCGCAATTCCTTTACTGTGGCTGGCTAGCATTGGAATACACCCCAGAAGGCTTATGAAAGGGCTCAAATGGCTAAGCTCTACTTCCGCTACGGCGCTATGAACAGCGGCAAGAGCACGGCTTTATTGCAGGTAGCCCACAACTACGAAGAGCGCAGCCAACAGGTTCTGATTGCAAAGCCAGCGGTGGACACCAAGGGTGATGCCACCATCGTTTCGAGACTCGGTGTTGACCGCAGAGTCGATTTCCTCGTTACCCCTAAGGACAACCTTCGAGACTTAGCTCATGAACATGCCAACAATGATCTGATCATTCCGGGCTTGAAGAATCTGTCTTGTTTACTTATCGACGAAGCTCAATTCCTAACCAAAGAACAAGTAGATCAAGCCTTTGAGCTTGCTGTTCTCGATGGTGTTCCAGTGTTGGCCTTTGGTATTAGAACAGATTTCCTAACCAACGGTTTCCCAGGTTCACTTAGGCTCATGGAAATTTCTCACTCACTTGAAGAACTCAAGACAATATGTCGCTGTGGTCGCAAGGCTATGTTCAATGCTCGCAAGTTCGACGGCGAATTCATCTTCCACGGTGATCAGGTAGCCATCGACGGAGTTGAAGTTACCTACGAATCTCTTTGCGGTGTTTGTTACTTAAACGAACGCGGATAAATGGCACAGCACTTTCATAATGGAGCTGTATATGTAGGTCTTAGTGTCTACTCCGATGAAGTATATGTCGATGACCATGGAACTGTTTGCGATTCTAAAGCTTTCACTAGTTCTGACCAGCAACAAGAGATAGATCTTGAAGGCAGAATGTTATTGCCTGCTTTTAGAGATACTCACTCTCACCCCCTCTTTGCTGGGAGAGAAGCGCAAGGCCTGGAGATAACACACATACACACAATCGCCGAATTGGGATCTGCACTAAAAACACATCGAGATTCAAATTCAGCACTTACCTGGTTAGACGCTGCCGTCTATGACCGCTCAATGGCTGGCTCGCAGACAAGACAAACTCTTGACGAATACGTATCAGACATACCTGTTGTGTTGCATGCTGACGATCATCACACGCTCTGGATAAACACAAAGGCTTTGGAAGTAGCTGGGCTATTACATAATGAACTACCTGCACTTTCTGCAGGACGTATCGATGTTGATGAACAAGGCATTCCAACCGGGATTCTCCGGGAGTGGCCGGCTATGTCTCTTGTAATGGATCTAGCTCCGGCTAACACTCTGCAAGAGGACCTGCAAGCACTGCTCTGGGCGGAGCAACAACTTATCGAAGCTGGCATAGTCGAATGCCAAGATGCTTGGATAGATAGAGGAATGGCTGAGGTTTACATCGAGGCAGATAACAACGGGTTATTGAAGCTTGATTACAGTTTGGCGTTCAGGGCGGATGTTGATACCTTCAATGATGACTTCAGCTATTTCTTGAGCCTCACAGAGAAGATAAAGAGTTCATCACATCTAAAAGCACAGGCAATTAAGTTCTTTGTCGATGGGGTCTTCGGCAGTGCAACAGCTTCAGTTTCAGAGACCTATCTAAGTTCGAATAGCTTCGGTGAATTGAACTGGAATGCTGAAGCATTGATAGCTTCAATCTCCCTAGCTCACATCAATAACTTTCAGGTTCACATCCATGCCATAGGTGATACTGGGGTTTCCTTTGCTCTTGATTGTATTGAAAAAGCTGACCCAAGGCCAAAAGGCCTCAACCCAGTCATTGCCCACGCCGAACTAACAACCGATACCTTGTTAGAGCAAGCTAAAGCGCTTGAAGTAAATCTGTGCATGCAACCATACTGGGCTCAAAGGAATGGCATGCTGCTTTCCTGTCGGGATCACCTGGGCGATAACAGATTGAATTCTCTATATGCCATCAAGGACATGCTGGCTGCCGATCTGAATGTCTCGTTCTCATCCGACTGGCCTGTTTCAACACCAAGTGTTCTTGCTGGAATAACGGTTGCCGTCTTTAGACAAGGTGCAGTAACCATGCCTAAACACAATCCAGATCAAGCCATCACATTTGAGAAAGCAATTGACGCTTACACATCCTCAGCTTGCAAACTTCTTGGAAGTAGAAACCCAGGAACCCTAGTGATCGGTCAGCCTTTCGATGCTGTTGCTATTGATAAGAACTTAAAAGAGGAGGACCTCGACGGATATCTCACCGCCAAGGTCCTCGCTACTTATAAAGCTGGTAAGAACTTACTTGTATAGCACCATCATCGATAGTGCAGGGACAACTATTTTTCCAGTTGATTTACCCTTGACCACGATTGTCTTTAGTGTCTTGGTGCCAGCAGTATTGGCATCAACAACCAGCTTGTATGTTCCCTTAGGAACATCAAAACTTGCTGTCTTTTTTGGGTTGGAGTTAGCCAGCACAACGATTGATGACCATGTATCCCCTACGGCCTTACCGTTGATCTTGTAACCAATCTGACCGAAGGTGCCATCAAGGAACTCTAGGTTCTCAACGATTGAATCTGCCTCTGGAATGCGGAAAGCCTTGTGAGCTTTGCGCAGTGCGAGCAATCCCTTTAGGTAACTCACGTTAGATGCATAAGTGATTCTTTGGTTCCACTTCAGTGAGTTAACAGCATCGGTTGAGTTATAGCTGTTGTGGTTGAAGTTCTTTGTTCTTAGGAATTCTTGTCCAGCGTGAATAAACGGCACACCTTGAGATACGAACAGCATTCCAGTTGCAAGCTTGGAAACCTTAGCAATTGTCGCCATAGGAACTTTCATTCCCATGCTCTTTCTAAGCCTGTCGGCAAGAGTGGTGTTGTCGTGTGATTCAACATAGTTAACTGTTTGACCCGGTTCAATTCCACCGATCCAACCACCTGCAAGACCTGGGAATGGCGCATTTCCAACGACACCGCTCTGAACTGATGCGAAGTCACCGTAGCGACCGCTCACCCAACCAAGAGCGTTCTCATCCCAAACGCTTCCCTTCATACCGTCACGAATGATGGCGTTGAAGGTTCCGATGCCTGGAATCTTTGAGCTGTTCTGTTGTGTTGCTCTAGTCTCACGTGGCAAAGTTCCCATGTCCCAACCTTCACCAAGCATGATGATTGTTGGATCAATACCGTTTAGTTGAGTACGAATCTTGTTCATCGTGCTGATATCAATCAGACCCATAAGGTCAAATCGGAAACCATCCATCTTGTATTCGGTTGCCCAGTACTTCACTGAGTCTTGAATGAACTTGCTAACCATTGGGTGTTCGGTTGCTGTGTCGTTACCACAACCAGAACCGCTGGTCTTGGTTCCGGTTGCATCTCTGCGGTACCAGTAACCAGGAACTAACTTCTCGAAAGCAAAGTTTGTACTGTCTTGCACGTGGTTGTAAACAACGTCCATGTTCACACGAAGACCATTGTTGTGCATGGTCAAAATAGCTTCCTTTAGCTCTCTAATACGAGCCTTAGGGTCAGCAGCGTTTGTCGAGTAAGAACCTTCCGGAACGTTGTAGTTCTTAGGGTCATAACCCCAGTTGAACTGATTGCCTGCACCAGTTTCATCAACTGATCCAAAGTCATAGACCGGCAATAACTCAACGTGAGTAACACCTAAGTCTTTGATAGCTGATAGACCGGTCAGCGTTGAAGCCTTACCCTTGGTGTATTTGGTTCCTAAATATGTGAACGCCTTGTACTTACCCTTGTGTTCAGCAGGTATGTTACTTGTTGCATCAATAGATAAATCACGAACATGCAACTCATAGAGAACTGCATCTGTTGGATTTCCAGTTGTGCCCATGTTGTCAGGTCTAGTTGACGCTGCCCAACCAGCTGGGTCGGTGCTATCAAGATCGACAACTACTCCTCTGTCACCATTGATGGTAACTGTTCGAGCGTAAGGGTCAATAGTTTCATTTACCTTGGCAGCGAAGTGTGCGCGATAGGCATAGATGGTTCCATCCTTGTCACCCTCAAGACGCTTTACCCAAGTTCCCTTGACATCCTGAGTCATTGGATAGACGACTCCATCCGCAGCCGGTGTTGTTGCAGATGCATAGGTAACCAAGTCAACTGAGTCAGCTGTTGGTGCCCAAACTCTGAAGTCTGTGTGAGCTGAACTGTAGGTGTTACCTAAATCGTTACCTGAGTAGTAATACTGATCATTGAAAGTTTGAAGGTCCCAAAGTGAACCTAGATCCGATTCTTGAAGACCATAAACAGGGTGGTCAATTGTGTATGCGGTTCCGATTCTCACTTGTTCAACGAGGTTTACGAAAACTGTCCAACCTGCAGAGTCGTTGCCTGTGATTGCCGACCAGTTATCGATTGCAACATCTGCTCCGGAAGCACTTCTGATTGTGAAGTTGCCCTTCTCGGCATTGATATCAACTCGGTTATCAAAAGTTAGTTTGAGTTGCTTGAGTCCAGTTACTTGAGCTGCAAGCAATGAAGGTTGGCTGGAAGGTTGCTTAGTCCAAATGAACTTAGAACCGCTCTTCAACCAAATTTCTGCTGTTGGTGTTCCATTAACGTCTTTAAATTGTGTAATGAAACGGTCACCATCTGGATCTTTGTCCCAGTTGGCGGTTCTGATGATGAAACCAATTGATTGTGCGGTTCCAGATGCTGGCAATGTCCATTCACCATAAGCACCGAAAGAGTCTGTTAGGTAGGTGTTTCCATCTTTAGCGAACTCAAATGCCTGGCCTGCAGCACCCTCGTACCACATCCATACGTTCCAAGGGTTGTAACTAGCGCTTTGACGTTGGTAGTGAATGATCACTTTCTTGTCAGTAGCTGCGTGGCTAGGAGCTGCGTCGATGGCAACAAGGCCAGTCATGGCAGTTAGAAGGGCTAGGACTAAACCGATTACACGGCGGGAAGGGGCAAATAGGCGCACAGAACTATCTCTTTCGTAAGGTGTATAAGAAAACTGTAAGCGTTTACCTACTGAAAGAGCGGGATTATCAGGTTTTGTTCATTGACTCGTTATAGAAAAGTAATCTGGTGGGGCGTGCGGGACTTGAACCCGCGACCGACGGATTATGAGTCCGCTGCTCTAACCAGCTGAGCTAACGCCCCCAGCCACATCTAAGGTTACTCTTCTAAGCGCTTTATTGCCTTCTTCGCCTTACCTACAGTCTTCTTGACGCCTTTTCTTACCTGTCGATCGACTTTCTTGGCTTGCCGCTTGACATCTTCTCTGAGCTCATCTAAACCATCCTTGATGTCTTCACCTAGATCGGTGATCTTGCCAAGAGCCACAAGTGTCTGTCTTCTTACCCTTAGCTCTGCTCTTCTAACTGCCAGGTTTAGACGACCAATTGGCTTCATGTAATCAGCCGAGTTGTCATCGCTGTCCTGGCGAGCATCTTGGTCTCCCCTGTACAGACCTTCAAAGATAGCAAGAGTTCTTTTGATGTCATGCGACTGAATCAAGTGGATTGAGTTTTCAGAGAGTCTATTCAGTTCCTTCTGATCTGCTGTTGCGATCTTGAGTAAACATTCTGAGAAGTCATCAACATCATCAGGCTCAAATAGGTAACCGTTGTCACCATCGTGAACAAGATGTGGCAAAGCCATAGCGTTAGCTGCAACAACTGGTCGCCCTGATGCCATAGCTTCCATGGTTGCAATTGATTGCAACTCCGCAATAGATGGCATGGCGAAAACGGTTGCTCGTTCGTAGGCCAAAGGAAGTTCTTCTTCACTAATGTGTCCTAGGAAAGATACCCGATCAGCAATCTTCAATTCATTGGCTAGTTCAGTTAAGAACTTCTTTTGAGAACCATTGCCTGCAATCTCAACGTAAAAATCAATCTCAGGTGGGAACTTGGCAACTGCTCTTAGCAAGTTATGAATATGTTTTTCCCAGTCCAAGCGACCTAGGAACAGAATCCGGAAAGGTTTATTCGTTGTTGGGGTTGGGTTCGTGAACTGCGTTGCATCGATACCACAAGAAATCGCAAGCACATTTTCCATGCCTGCTGCCTTTTCAAGAAGTTCCGCTGCTCTTCTCGTTGGAGTGGTCACCTGATCATAGAGAGAAAGAATCTTTCCAGTGTCTTTCCAAAGTTTCTCGATAACCTTCTTTTCCAAGATTGAAGGTAGGTGCAGATACTTTAGAAGATTTTCTGGAACGGTGTGGTTAGTTGCGATGAGCCGGACGTTTCTCTCTCGACCACTTCTAGCTAAGACTCTGCCGACAGATAAGTGCGATTGAGAATGGATCGCATCAGGCTCAAAACCGTCCAAGATAAGATCGACTTTTTTCTTCAAAGTGAATGGGTTCATATATCGGAGTGTCTTATGAACGATTACCTTGTGGCTTTGAATTCTGTGCACTGTCATAGGAACGCCATCGTGAATCTCGGTAAACGTTCCCCATTTCTTGCTGGTCGCTGGCGCCATCACGTGAACATCGTTACCGTTGCGAACCAGTCCCCCCGCTAGACGCTCAGCAAAGCGCGCAGCGCCGTTGATGTCAGGGGGAAAAGTGTCTGAAGCAATAAGGACACGCAGTGGGTGTCCTGGATGTCTAGTGGATTGAGCCAAGGCTTATAAACCTGTTCTTATTTGGGTAAGTTTGCGACCAAATGGGTCTAGTTACAGTTTAGCAAAGGCTAGCTGGCCTCTTTGAGTACCTCTGGATGGACCTTGGAGAGCAAGAAAACGCCGACCACAGCCATTGCCCCGCTAGCTAGGAAGCCAAGCATGATCGGCCATGGTGCATTCATTGCCTCGTTAAGGAGTACAACTCCGATGCTCACGGCAATCAAAGGGTCAATCACGGTCAATCCAGCCACGACAAGATCTGGTGGGCCTGAAGCATAGGCATTTTGCACAAACCAACCGCCTAACAAGCCAGCAGCAATCATGCTCAGTAGTGCCAGCACGGTTAGACCATCGGTCAGTAACTCCCCTTGGAAGCTAATCAATCTGTTGAAGCCATCTTGATTGAAAAGTCTCTTGATAACCACTTTGGTCAGGGTTGCCACAAAGCCATAGAGGACTCCTGCACCAACAATGAAAGTCAGTGGTTTGAACTTGCTTGCTCCACTGAAGAAGATGTATCCCATGATGGCAATCAAAGTTATGGCCATGGCAAGAATCTGCATCAGTGCTGTGTCATCAATTACTGGCTCAACTGCTACTTCGTGAGCCATCACAACAAATGCACCTAGACCTCCAGTGCAAAGCAAAATAGCCAAGATAGAACCTTGGTTCAATTTGGTCTTGGTGATTTTCGCATTCAAAACAGAAGTTATTACCAAAGCTGTTGCACCAATTGGCTGCACCAAAATCAAGGGGGCAAGTAACAATGCTGTGAACTGAAGAATCAACGCTGCTATAGAGATGAATAGCCCAGTAACCCATTGTGGATGTCGAATTAGATCAAGCAACTGTTTTAGGTTCAGATGTGATCTACCTGATAGGGCAGCCTTCTTTTGGACCCCGACAGCGCCATTTTGGAGTTGAGTACCGATAGCCAACGCAACCGCTGATAGCAGTGCAAGCGAAATAGCTAGTATCTTCAAAGCTTCCCCACTCCTTCGGTTCCTCATCTAAGCCTAGCGACCATGCTCCGATACAGGTTTAGGGTAAATTTATTAGGTGCCTATAAGACCAATCTGTATCACTGGTAACCCAGTCCTCCACACCAAAGCCCAAGACGTTACTGTCTTTGACGATTCCTTGCGCCAATTGGTGCAGGACATGTATGAAACCATGGATGAGGCCCCTGGCGTTGGCTTGGCTGCCCCCCAGATCGGTGTCAGCCTTAGAATCTTCGTTTATGACTGGGATGCCGAAGATGGCACACCTCAACGAGGTGTAGTAATAAACCCCTCTCTGGAGATTTCCGAGATACCAGAAGGCGAAGCTGATTTGGAAAGCGAGTCCGAAGGGTGTCTTTCTGTGCCAGGTGAGCGCTTCCCACTGATTAGGGCTGACAAAGCTATCTTGCGAGGTGTTGACCTAGAACAAAACCCTGTTTCGATTGAAGCCGATGGTTGGTTCGCGAGAATCTTCCAACATGAATTCGATCACCTAAATGGAACGCTCTATGTTGATCGATTAGTTGAGCCGCACAAGAGCGAAAGTCAGAGAGTTATTGCAGAACGTGGCTGGGGTAAAGACGGTTTGTCCTGGCTACCAGGAGATGAAAAACTAGAGGGCTAAAGCCCCAAGACTGTGCATTTTTAGCAAAAGTTGTGAACGAGTGTCCAGCATCAGCAAATTCTGAACTCTTACCAGAGTATTGCGAACCTTCAACTTAGGCACTGACGCTGCTTCAGCGATTTGGCTATCGGTCTTGAGTTCGCAAAAAGAACGCAAAACTTTTGCTTCTTTCAAATCAAGTGAATCTAATGCAACTGCTGCATTTTGATACTGATCTTTACTTACCGTTAGGGAATCAATCTCTGGTAACAATTCACGGATGGCAAAGTCGGTATCTCTATCAATGCATTTAGACACCTTGGTCAGAAGCGATTCAATTCCATCGCTGATAAAGACACAGTCCACTGCACCGGCTTCAATAGCAGTCAATCGAAGTTGCGTATCACTGAATTGAGCCGCTACCAATATCCTGCCAACCTCAACAGCATTTACTCTGGCTAGTCCATGAAGCGATTTGATGTAGTCGAAAGCTGAAACGGAATCTAATCTTTGATCAACAATTAGAAGGTCGAAATTGACCTCTAGTAAGTCCTGTGGCTTTAGCGAGAATCCATCGCTGTCATAAATGACTCTGAGGTGTGTATGTGCCTCTAAAAGAGTTCTCCTAGATTTACGAAGGGCATCTGAACCACCAAGAAGAGCAATACGAAGATCCGTTGCCAAGCTAGTTAGCCTCGGTGTATTTGGCTATGTTTGGAAATGCTGCTGAGACAGTAAATCCGACGCCAGGTACTCTAACAAACTCGATGTTGCCTTCATAGAGAGCTGCGCGTTCCTGCATTGAAACTAGTCCTGGGCCAACTGGTCTTTCAACCAAAGCTCGCTGATCATCCTCCACTGTGTATCCGGTGATGGCCTGATCTAATCCTCTACCTGTTTCCTCACCGTTGTCCTTGATAACTACTTGCATAGCTCTTCCCTGCCACATGAAATCGATATCAACCGCTGTTCCATCTGGAGTGTGCCTGCGAATGTTCTCCAATGATTCGAAAACGATTCTGTAGATGATCAGCTCAGCACCATCAACTAAATCGAGCGCTTGGCCGGTCTGTCTAAAATTAACACCAAAGCCAAACTCTCGATATGAAACCATTAGCGCATTCAGATCTCGTAAGCCTGGCAACGCCATTGCTTTCTCTTTTTGCAAGCCAAGTAAGTCACTGAGTCTTCTAATCTCTGCGTATGACTTCTTCACACCATCTAAAACAGATTCTAAAATGCGAGGAGCAACTGAAGGATCTGCCTTAGCAGAGTAAATACCTGCTTCAGCTGAAGTCATGGTCGCGCTAACTTGCTCCAAAAGAAGATCGTTGACATCTCGAGCGATACCAAAGCGGCGCTCTTGCTCGGCAAGAGATAGTTGAGTGGAGGCTACTTGACGCTCAAGAATTGCTCGGTCAAAATCTGTACCAACGTGAGTAATGCGCGTAATTAGCAAACGACCAATAAACCAAGCATTTGCATTGAAGGCAATCATCGCAATAAAGCCTGCTATTGCGATGGCTATTTTTGCATCCAAAGTTGGAAGTTCGATTCCGTAGATAGTTCCGCCAACTGGAAGATTGGCAACCACCCAGAAATATGAAACAGTTCCAAGAAGTGCATTTAGCGCATAACCAACTCGACGCTGAACTTTAGAACCAAAAGAGGCCAAGAGAAGAAGGCTCAAACTTGCAGCGAGCTGTGCTGTCTGTGGTTCAAGACCCAAATAGATCGGAACAAAAAGTCCAATCGAAAAACAAGCTATTGATAACCAAGGGATTGCTCTTGCGAAGGCAATGGAACCAGTAAGTAATAGCGCTGCTGGCAAGGCTACTAAGCCTTGATACATTACATCGATGCCACCGAAAATCAGAAACGTTATTAGGGCAAGGTAAAGTGCTGGGAGCCACTTCTGGTCTCTAATCCAAAGAAACATTTGGTCTCCGTAAAGGCTTTGAGATGATGGCTCCCCGGCTTGGACTCGAACCAAGAACCTATCGGTTAACAGCCGATTGCTCTGCCAATTGAGCTACCGAGGAATGCTGCCTAAGCAACTTGAATACTTTACCAAAAACTTTGGATTACTGCTTGCCTTGCGGCTTTAGTAACCAAGAACTGGGTCAACTAACCCTGCCCAGTCCCCTAAACCTTGGTATGCGGCCAAATTCTCTCTGATACGAAGCGAGAAGAGCCTAACCACCTGATCATTGGTATCTGCAGTGTGTGGGGTGATTATGACGTTCTTAGCGCTCCAGAGGCCATGCCCATCCGGCAGTGGCTCTGGGTCTGTCACATCAACTCCAGCTCCAGCTATAAGGTCTGTATTCAAGGCGGTCACCAAGTCATCGGTCACAATAACAGCGCCTCGGGCTACGTTTACCAGGTATGCACTTGGCTTGAACTTCCCAAAGCGTTCAAGATCAAATAGCCCTCTGGTCTCAGCTGTTAAAGAACAGGCTAGGAACACCCAATCAGCTTCAGGCAGGTATCTATCTAATTCAGCTAATTGAACAGTTCTGGTAGCACCAATCATCTGCTCGGCCTTGTTTCTAACCACAGTTACCTGAGACCTAAAAGGAGCAAGTTGTTTTAATAATTCTTCAGTGATGCCACCAGCGCCAACAATAAGAATGTTGGAATCGTATAAAGATGCGGCAAACTTTCTACCCCAGCTAGTTGCTCTAACACGCTCTGGTATCACTCGACCAAGAGCAAGAGCCAGAGTCAGAGCATGCTCTGCTACTGGCTCACGGTAAGAACCTTTAGCGCAAGCGAACCTAACCGGAGCTGAAAGCACTTCTTGAAAGGCATCCACTCCAGCGAAAGGTAACTGCACGAACTCCAACTGCGGATTCTCATTCAGTGTTCTAGTTAAACCTTTAGGGTCTGCATAATCTGTCCAAATCAGCGCACCAACTGTTTCATCCATGGGTGCTAGAGAACAACCAGAATCTATTACCGCTTGTTCGTAAGCCGGAAAAGATTTAGGAGCAATGGTTACCTTGGTTCTATCAACGCTCATTACAGTGCCCTAATCTGTTCTTCAAGAGCAACCAGTTGCAATTGCATCTGGTTGTGTTCTTGGCCGTGAGTTTCTGTGCTCAATAATGACAATGCGCTTAGCAGTGCTGCCTTTTGTCTAGTAAGTAGTTTCTTTTGTGCACTGGCGATAACCGAAGTTGCATATTCAAGAAGTTGTTCGCTGGATGCAACTGGTAGCTCTTTACTGCCTAGTTGACGAACCAGAGTGTGTAATACCTCAGGAGTTCTAGCTCCGATCTGATTG
>Ga0209088_10002087_pt1 | contig 12546 bp, 9 predicted proteins | sample S_140625_EF_Meta_FD_187324 | JGI IMG/M metagenome (GOLD analysis project Ga0209088, IMG submission 187324) | Freshwater microbial communities from Lake Simoncouche, Canada to study carbon cycling - S_140625_EF_MetaG (SPAdes) (version 2) | ecosystem: Environmental > Aquatic > Freshwater > Lake ...
AAAGAGGCGGTCGACGCACTGCTGGTGCATCCCGATGTCAAAGCCGTGAGCTTTGTCGGCTCCACACCGATTGCTAATTACATCTATGAAACCGGCGCGCACCACGGCAAACGCGTGCAAGCTTTGGGTGGGGCGAAGAACCATATGGTCGTAATGCCCGACGCTGACATCGACCAATCGGTCGACGCTTTGATCGGCGCAGCTTACGGTTCTGCAGGCGAGCGTTGTATGGCGATCAGCGTAGCGGTGTTGGTGGGCGATGTTGCGGAACGCATCATGCCCAAATTGATCGAGCGCACCAAGGCTTTGAAAGTGCTTAACGGCACTAACCTCGCGGCAGAGATGGGCCCCATCGTCACCTCCATCGCGCACCAACGCATCACCGGTTATATCGATCAAGGCGCTAAAGAAGGTGCCAAGCTTTTGGTCGACGGCCGCACGTTTGACGCCAAAAATACGGGTCCTGGATGCGAAAAAGGGTTTTGGATGGGTGGCACTTTGTTTGACCATGTCACACCTGAGATGCGCATCTATAAAGAAGAAATTTTTGGGCCCGTGCTGAGCTGTGTGCGTGTCAAAGATTTCGCGCAAGCGGTAGATTTGATCAACGCCCACGAGTTTGGCAATGGCGTGAGTTGCTTCACCCGTGATGGCAATGTAGCGCGTGAATTTGCGCGGCGAATTCAAGTGGGCATGGTCGGTATCAATGTGCCGATTCCTGTGCCTATGGCTTGGCACGGGTTTGGCGGTTGGAAGAAGAGTTTGTTTGGCGATATGCACGCGTATGGTGAAGAGGGTGTCCGGTTCTATACCAAGCAAAAGTCTGTGATGCAGCGCTGGCCGGAGAGTATTGGCAAAGGGGCTGAGTTTGTGATGCCTACCTCGAAGTGATGGTTGTAGCACTCCCCGCGATGCGTCAGCGCCACCCAAGGGTCTTGGCGCCTCAGCCGCTTCGCGTCAGAAAAGTTGCCAAGCCCCTTGGGCAGCACTGCCATATCGCTAGCTTTTTGGCTGAACTATGAGCGAAGCGTCTTTTGACTACATCATTGTTGGTGCAGGCACCGCAGGGTGCTTATTAGCCAATCGCTTAAGTGCAGATGCGCGTAAGCGCGTTTTACTGATTGAGGCGGGGCGTAAAGACGATTACCACTGGATCCACATTCCTGTTGGTTACTTGTATTGCATTGGTAATCCGCGTACGGATTGGCTTTACAACACGGCACCTGATGCGGGGCTGAACGGGCGCAGTTTGAAGTATCCGCGTGGCAAGGTATTAGGCGGGTGCTCAAGTATCAACGGCATGATTTACATGCGCGGGCAAGCACGCGATTACAACCAGTGGGCTGATATCACGGGCGACAGCCGTTGGCGCTGGGACCAATGTCTGCCGTATTTCAAATTACACGAAGACCATTTTGGTGGTGCCAATGCCATGCATGGTGCCAAGGGCGCCAAAAGCGAGGTGTTGTTGGCGGATAAAACGGTTTATGGCGAAACACTGCGTCACCACAACGCTGGTGGCGAATGGCGGATTGAAAAGCAACGACTGCGCTGGGATGTGCTCGACGCATTTGCTGAAGCAGCGGTGCAAGCAGGTGTTCCTGCTACTAACGATTTCAACCAAGGTGATAACGAGGGTGTGGGCTATTTTGAAGTGAACCAAAAAAGTGGCTGGCGCTGGAATACGCCCAAGGCTTTTTTGCGGCCAACTTGTTATGCACGGCCTAATTTTGAGTTGTGGTCTAGCGCACAAGTCTCCAAGCTATTGATGACAAACGACACTGACGGACAGTCGCGTTGCAGTGGCGTTGAGGTATGGACGGGCGCGGGTGGGTATGTGCGCGCTACGGCCAAACATGCTGTGATCTTGTGCGCGGGCAGTATTGGGTCGCCACAAATTTTGCAACTCTCGGGTTTGGGTCCTGCCTCTTTGCTAAAGGAACATGGCATTGATCCTGTGATCGATTTGCCAGGCGTGGGCGCTAATTTGCAAGACCATTTGCAAATCAGATCGGTCTTTAAAGTGCAAGGTGTGCAAACGCTCAACACGCTGGCCAATAGTTGGTGGGGTAAGGCCAAGATTGGTATGGAGTATGTGTTCAAGCGCAGTGGGCCGATGAGCATGGCGCCTTCGCAATTGGGTGCGTTCACCCGCAGCAGTCCTGAGCAACCTTTCACCAATATCGAATACCACGTGCAACCTTTAAGCTTGGATGCTTTTGGTGAGCCGCTGCATAGCTTTCCTGCATTTACTGCGAGTGTGTGCAACCTCAACCCCACAAGCCGTGGCACGGTGAATATTGTGAGCCCCAAGTTTTCCGATGCGCCAAAGATTGCGCCCAATTACTTGAGCACAGACGCAGACCGCAAAGTTGCGGCAGATTCTTTGCGCGTGACACGCCGCATCGCCGCCCAACCTGCTTTGGCAAAATTCAAGCCCGTGGAGTGGAAGCCTGGCGTGCAATACCAAAGCGACGACGACCTTGCGCGTTTAGCAGGTGACATTGCCACCACCATCTTCCATCCTGTGGGCACTGCACGCATGGGGCGCATCGATGATACGCAAGCGGTTGTCGACCCAGAACTGCGCGTGCGCGACGGACGTGGCGGCGTAGTGCGGGGACTCAGGGTGGTCGATGCCAGCGTAATGCCCACGATTACTAGCGGCAATACCAACAGCCCCACACTGATGTTGGCTGAAAAAGCCGCGCAGTGGCTGGCGCACGAGGCGCTAGCGACTTCTTAATCTGCTTTTGCACGGGTTAGCCCGCAAGGGAAACTCCTAAGCCCCATTCAGGTGCGCCCCGTTTAAAGTTCGTCAACTCGCAACCACGGTACGCTGCAGTTGCAGAGGGTCCGAGGAGACATATAACAAGCACTGCTCAAGCAGGGGCATTTTGAAAAAGGCACTGGGTAACTCCGGTGCCTTTTGCTTTTCAGAACACAATCAGACGATGGAACTTGTCATAGCCACCTTCGCTTCGGCTTTAGCGGGATTTATAGATTCAATTGTGGGCGGCGGCGGATTGGTTTTATTACCAGCACTTTTTGCTCTCTACCCAACCGCCACACCCGCCACCTTGCTAGGGACTAATAAAAGCGCGTCAGTTTGGGGCACCGCTTTTGCCACTTGGCAATACAGCCGACGCGTCAACATCAATTGGTCGGTCATGTTGCCCGCTGCTTGCCTTGCTATGGCGGGTTCATTTGCAGGCGCATGGTGGGTAACACTGATATCTGCAGATTTTTTACGCCAATTACTACCCTTTGTGTTGGGTGCTGTCTTGATCTACACCTTGTGGCGCAAAGATATGGGCCGCGACCATACGCCTCGGTTTAGCGGACGCGCCGAATTGCTGGCCGCTTGCTCGGTTGGTTTAGTCATCGGGTTTTACGACGGATTTTTTGGCCCCGGTACGGGTAGCTTTTTTGTCTTCTTGCTGGTGCGTTGGTTGGGCTACGACTTTTTAAATGCATCGGTGGCAGCTAAGTTACTCAATTTGTCGAGTAACGCCGCCGCCCTGGTTTTGTTTACGCTCAAGGGTCATGTTTGGTGGCACTTGGCGTTGCCACTGGCCATGGCCAATGTCGCGGGAAGCTTGCTAGGCACGCGCATGGCGTTAAAGCATGGCGCTGGTTTCGTGCGTGTGATGTTCTTGTTGGTAGTCAGCGCTTTGATTTGTAAAACCAGTTTTGACGCATACATGCGTTAAGAGCAACGGAATCATTACTCAAGGCTTTTCTGGTTTTGCCGCTGCTGTGATGGTTTTTGGTGGCCAAGGTACGTTGGCCACATCACGCGGCTTGCCGATTGGGCGAGTCGCTTGGCCTTTCTGCACGGCGGCGATGTCTTCTTCTGAGGGGTATTGGCCCATGATGACAAAGTCAAACACGCGACGCGCAATCGGTGCTGCGTTTTGTGCGCCAAAACCGGAGTTTTCAACCACCATCGCTAGCGCAACCTTAGGATCATCGGCAGGTGCGAAAGCAATAAATAAGGCATGGTCGCGCATACGTTCGTCTACCGTAGCGGCGTTGTATTTTTCGTTTTGCTTAACGGTATAAACCTGCGCAGTCCCCGTTTTTCCTGCACTGACATATTGCGCACCCGCAAAACTAGTAGCCGATGTGCCTTCGATGTTCACACCAATCATGGCGCGTTTGATGATGTCTAAATTTTCTGGCGAAAGTGGTAATTGCCCGATAGGTTCTTTGGCAACAGGCGTTGGCGCTTTGGTTTCGATGTCTAGCACCTCACGCACAATGTGTGGACGCATCTTCAAACCATTATTGGCAATCGTGGCCGTGGCGTGTGCGACTTGCAACATGGTGAAGCTGTTGTAGCCTTGACCAATGCCCAGAGAAATAGTTTCGCCCGAATACCAGCGCTGTTGCTCAGCTTTTTTATAGGTCGTGCGCTTCCAATCGGTCGAAGGCAGCACGCCGCGCGACTCGCCTAAGATGTCGATACCGGTGATTTGTCCAAATCCTAGGGGCTTCATTTGCTCGTAGATCAAGTCCACGCCCATATCGCGCGCTAGCGTGTAGTAATAGGTATCGCACGACTCCACAATCGATTTATACATGTCCACCACGCCATGGCCGCCTTCTTTGTCATCGCGAAAACGGTGGTTACCAAACATGAAAAAGCCAGGGTCAGAAATCGATACTTTCTCTGAGCGCTTACCCGACTGCAAGGCCGCTAAAGCCATAAACGGCTTGTAAGTTGAACCAGGAGGGTATGTTCCACGTAACGCCCGGTTGAGCAAAGGTTTGTCAGGAGACTCGTTCAAAGCTTGCCAGTTATCTACATCAATGCCATCGACAAACAAATTGGGATCAAACGTGGGTTTGCTGACAAACGCTAAGACCTCTCCCGTTTTTGGGTCGAGCGCCACCAACGCGCCTCGGCGTGTTCCGTACAAATCTTCAATCAGTTTTTGCAACTTGATGTCGATAGACAGCACCACACTATTGCCAGGTACTGATTGGCTGCTATTGAGTCGACGTACAGCGCGTCCACCAGCAGATGTCTCCATCTCTTGCACGCCTGTTGTGCCATGCAGTTGGTTTTCGTAGCTTTGCTCGACGCCAAGTTTGCCGATGTATTCGGTGCCGCGGTAATTGCCCGCATCTTCCGACTCTTCGATCTTGGCTTTTTCGCTGGTGTTGATGCGTCCGATATAGCCAATCACATGGCTAGCGAGTTGGTCGTATGGGTAATTGCGAAATAACCGCGCACGAATTTCAACGCCTGGAAACCGGTAACGCTGCGCGGCAAATCGTGCGACCTCTTCGTCTGTTAATCGGGTACGAATGGGAACCGAGTCAATGCTCTTTGATTCATCGACTTGCTTTTTAAAGCGCCGTTTATCTCGGGTCTGAATGTCAATGATTGCCGAGAGTTGTTCAATGACCTCTTCAACTGGCGCAACAACTTTTGAAGGGGTGATTTCCAACGTATACGCTGAATAATTGGTGGCCAACACGACCCCATTGCGATCCATGATGACGCCGCGGTTAGGCACGATAGGCACGATCGCGGTGCGGTTACTCTCCGCAGCTGCATTGAGCTCGCTATAGCGAATCACTTGCAAATAAAACAAGCGTAAGCACAGCACCCCAAATGCAATCAGGATCACAAATGTCACCACCACTACGCGGGACCTGAATCGGCTCAGGTCCATTTGAATGTTGCGGATCACATTCATAGAGGGCGATGCGCGTCTGGATTAGGTGCGCGCCTTTGCGGAGCCAGCAATATCACGCTCATGATGGGCCACAACGCAGCCTCTAGCAATGGCGCTAAAAACAAAGACCAACCGGGGAACAAAGCACCCGAAGCCATGCGAACCGTCAATTCGAGTGCATGGGCTGTCAAAAACAGTGGTAATACTTGCATAGCCTGCGACGGCACAGTGAACCAAAGTAGTCGACGATGGATCATCAGCGAGAAAAATCCCAAAGCGGTGTAGGTCAATGCGTGTTGGCCCATCAAGGTCGCCTGATGCACATCACTCGCAACACCAAAGAAAAAAGCCACGCTAATGCCTACCAACCGAGGTTGGTGGATGCACCAAAACACCAAGGTCACCGCCAGAAAGTCGGGCGTCCACGCCGCGTTACCCACCAAACTAATGTTGATCAGCATATTGGCCAGCAAGGCCAACAACAAGGTGACCAATACAAATAAGGGGTTAGCAGGCAACAACAGTTGCTGGCCGCGCGGCATGATCATCGACGTCCTCCTTTGATCGCGCCCAATGGCAACTGCTTCTCGATCACGGGGCGCGGAGGCAGCTGGTCCGTGAGTGGGTCAATCACTATCACATGTCTGGCGCCTTGCACACGTCCAACAGGCTCACACAAGATGCGTGCAAAAGCAGTTTCAGCACGGCGCTCAACTTTCGTCACGATACCCACTGGCATCCCTGGCGGATAGACCCCATCTACACCGCTGGTAGTGAGTTGGTCTCCGACTTCAATGTCTGCGTTGGTCGCCATAAAGCGCAACTCCAACAAAGGCGCGCCTCCCGATTCGCCATAGGCCACACCACGCGCCCCAGTTCGCGTATTTAAAACTGGAATGGAATGTTCGCGATCCGTGACCAAGGTGACTTCGCTCACCAGAGGCAACACGCGTGTGACTTGCCCCAAGATACCGTGCTCGTCCATCACAGGCGCACTGGACTTCACACCATGGGTCATGCCCTTGTTGATGATGAGTTTGCGGGTGTACGGGTCTGCGGCGTCATACAAGACCTCGGCAACAACGCCAACGGTGTTGAGCCGTTCATGCAAATTCAGCAAAGACCTGAGTTGTTTGTTTTCTAGTGTGAGTTGTTCAACTTGGGCAGCACGCTGGGCTTGTAACAACAGTTTTTGTCGCACGTCTTTGGCGTCCGCTTGCGCGTCTTGCAACGACTCTAAATATTCACCGCTGTACTTTGCGAAAGCTTGCGGGCGCATTGCCAACCACTGCACTGGATAAAGCGCGACAGACAGAGTTGCGCGCAAAGGTTGTGTCACATGGAAGCGCACATCCGCGACCATTAACAAAACGGAGAGGGCACTGAAGAACAGCAGTTTCGATATTGCTGACGGCCCTTGTTTAAAAAAGGCCGGGGGGGTTCTGTCTAGGGTGCCCAGTGGCACAGTGTTATTCGCTCGTGAAGATGGAGCCTAAACGGTCCATACGTTCTAAGGCTAAACCACATCCGCGCACCACGCAGGTGAGGGGGTCTTCGGCTACCAACACAGGCAAGCCAGTTTCTTCTGCCAACAAGCGGTCCAGATCACGCAATAAAGCGCCACCGCCGGTGAGCATCATGCCGCGCTCAGCAATGTCTGCGCCGAGTTCTGGCGGTGTTTGCTCCAAAGCGTTTTTCACAGCAGACACAATGTTGTTCAATGGGTCTGTCAATGCTTCCAAAATTTCGTTAGAAGAAATCGTGAACGAGCGTGGCACGCCTTCCGACAAGTTGCGTCCCTTAACTTCCATTTCTTTGACTTCAGAGCCTGGAAATGCCGAACCGATTTTTTTCTTGATCGCTTCTGCCGTGGGCTCACCAATCAACATGCCGTAGTTGCGACGGATGTAGTTGATGATGGCTTCGTCGAACTTGTCGCCACCCACGCGCACGCTACCTTTGTAAACCATGCCGCCCAGAGAAATCACGCCAACTTCGGTAGTACCACCGCCAATATCAACCACCATCGAACCAGAAGCATCTGACACGGGCAAACCAGAGCCAATCGCTGCGGCCATCGGTTCTTCAATCAAGTACACCTCAGATGCACCAGCACCCAAAGCAGATTCGCGAATCGCACGACGCTCGACTTGGGTAGAACCGCAAGGCACACAAATGATGATGCGGGGGCTTGGCTTTAATATCGAACGTGGATGCACCATCTTGATAAATTGCTTGAGCATTTGCTCGGTCACCGTGAAGTCGGCGATCACGCCGTCTTTCATGGGACGAATGGCTTCGATATTGCCAGGCACTTTGCCCAACATCGCCTTGGCTTCGTGGCCCACCGCTTGAATGGTCTTCTTGCCTTGGGGGCCACCTTCATGGCGAATCGACACCACGGATGGCTCATCGAGCACGATACCGCGGTCACGTACATAAATCAGGGTATTGGCGGTACCTAAGTCAATTGCCAAGTCGGTAGAGAAATACCGACGAAAAGATCCAAACATGGCCGTCCTCAAACGAAGCGCGCAATCGCGAACACAAAGGCGAGATAATACCGCATCACCCGTAAATCACGGGTTTTCTGCTACTTAAATATGTCTTTGACCACCCTGGATATCCAACGCATCGCCAATTTGGCGCGGTTAGCACTGCAACCTGCCGAAGAAGCGCGCATGCTCGACAAAATCAATGATTTCTTTGGCATCGTGGAGCAAATCAGCGCGGTTGACACCACAGGCGTCGTTCCGATGGCGCATCCGGTGGACGCCATGCGCAACAGCCCCGAGATGGCATTGCGCCTGCGCGCCGACACCGTCAGCGAGCCAAACCAACGCGAGGCCAACCAACAAAGCGCCCCTGCTGTTGAAAACGGTTTGTTCTTAGTTCCTAAAGTGATTGAGTGAGTTGAAAACCATGACCAACTCCACCCAAGAACTCCATTTGCAAAGTTTGAGCGAACTCGCCTCCACTTTGCACAGTAAAAAAGCCAGCGCGGTTGAAGTTGCGCAACATTTTTTAAAACGTATTCAAGCCGACAAAACCGGTGCTTTTTTAGATGTGAATGCAGAGTCCACCTTGGCCCAAGCCCGTTCCAGTGACGCGCGCTTAACCACTGGCACAGGCGGTTGTCTAGAAGGTGTGCCCATCGCGCACAAAGACGTGTTTGTTACACGCGACTTTGTCACGACTGCAGGCTCCAAAATTTTGACGAATTACCGCTCGCCTTTTGATGCCACCGTGGTGCAAAAGCTCGCGCATGGCGTCAATAGTCAAAGTGGCGCAGGCATGGTCACGTTGGGCAAACTCAATTGCGATGAGTTCGCGATGGGGTCAGGTAACGAGAACTCTGCGTTCCATCCTGTGCGTAACCCTTGGGATGCAACGCGCGTTCCTGGGGGCTCGTCTGGTGGCAGTGCGGCGGCAGTGGCTGCTAGATTAACACCAGCAGCAACAGGGACAGATACAGGCGGCTCGATTCGCCAACCTGCCAGTTTTTGCGGAATTACCGGCATCAAACCAACGTATGGTCGTGCATCACGCTACGGCATGATTGCCTATGCGTCGAGCTTGGACCAAGCAGGGCCGATGGCACGAAGCGCTGAAGATTGCGCGCTGTTACTCAGCGCAATGTGCGGGCCCGACTTAGACCGTGATTCAACGTCGTTAGATGTGGCCACTGAAAATTTTTCTGCAAAGCTCACACAAAGCGTGAAGGGTTTGTGCATTGGCATACCTAAAGAGTTCTTTGGCGAAGGACTTGCAACAGATGTTCGCATCGCCATTGATGCCGCGCTCAAAATATTAGAGACACAAGGCGCACAACTCGTGCCTATTTCTCTGCCACGCACCGAGTTGTCTATTCCTGTGTACTACATCATCGCGCCAGCAGAGGCGAGTTCAAACTTGAGTCGCTTCGACGGTGTGAAGTTTGGCCATCGCGCAAAGGATTACACCGACTTGGTCAGCATGTACAAACAAACACGCGCCGAGGGTTTTGGTGAAGAGGTTAAGCGCCGCATCATGACGGGGGCGTATGTCTTGAGCCATGGCTACTACGACGCCTACTACTTACAAGCGCAAAAAATCCGCCGCATGATTGCGGATGATTTCCAACAAGCGTTTACGCAATGTGATGTCATTGCAGGGCCTGTCGCGCCAAGCGTGGCATGGACACTTGGGCACAACGCCAGTGATCCGCTTGCGGACTACTTGGCAGACATCTTCACGCTACCAGCTTCATTAGCGGGTCTACCCGGCATGAGCGTTCCCGTTGGATTTGGCGATGCCCATATGCCTGTTGGCATGCAACTCATTGGCAACTATTTGCAAGAAGCCACTTTGTTGAACGTGGCACACCAGTTTCAATTGGCAACAGACTTTCACATGCAGTCTCCACAAAGGGGGGCGGCACTATGAGCAAATTGGTACAAGGCTACGAAGTTGTTATTGGCTTTGAAACACACACACAACTATCCACGCAAAGCAAAATTTTTAGCCGCGCTTCTACAGCTTTTGGTGCAGAACCCAACACGCAAGCTTGCGCAGTGGACTTGGCGTTGCCGGGCACATTGCCGGTGATGAATGTCGGTGCAGTCGAGCGAGCGATTGAATTTGGGTTGGCTGTGAACGCGCACATCGCAGAACGCAGTGTGTTTGCGCGTAAAAATTATTTTTATCCCGATCTACCCAAGGGCTACCAAATTAGCCAGTTCGAGATTCCAGTGGTGCAAGGTGGCGAGGTCTCTTTCTTTTTCGAAGAAGGCAAAGAGACTGTCCGCAAAACCGTGCGCTTAGTGCGTGCGCATTTAGAGGAAGACGCAGGAAAGTCTTTGCATGAAGACTTTGTAGGCCAAAGCGGCATTGACCTCAACCGCGCTGGTACGCCCTTATTAGAAATCGTCACCGAGCCCGACATGCGCAGCAGCGATGAGGCGGTGGCTTACGCGAAAGAGCTACACAAAATCGTCACCTGGATTGGCATTTGTGACGGCAATATGCAAGAAGGTTCTTTCCGATGCGATGCCAATGTGTCGGTGCGCAAACCGGGGGCTGAACTCGGCACGCGTCGTGAGATCAAAAACCTCAACAGTTTCAAGTTCATGCAACAAGCCATCGACTACGAAGTGCGTTGGCAAATCGAGCAAATTGAAGACGGCCACGCCATCCAACAAGCCACCGTGCTGTTTGACCCGGACACCGGCGAAACACGCGCCATGCGCACCAAAGAAGATGCGGCCGATTACCGCTACTTTCCAGACCCAGACCTGCCACCACTCTGTGTAGCACGCGACTGGGTAGAGCGCGTGAAATGCGAAATGGCTGAATTGCCCCGCGTGATGGCTGAGCGTTTTGTAACGCAATACAAATTGCCTGAATACGACGCCACTACATTGACGCAAAGCAAAGCGATGGCTGCTTACTTTGAAACAGCTGCGCAAGTTTGCGAACAACCCAAACTCGCGAGCAATTGGGTGATGGGAGAAGTCTCGCGCCGCTTGAATACAAATGACGGCGGATTCGACACTATTCCTGTCTCAGCCACACAGCTTGGCGCATTGATCGCGCGTATCCACGACAACACCATTAGCAACAACGCAGCCAAAGACGTGTTCGATGCTTTGTGGAATGACGCCGCTACTTCTTCAACAGACAAGGCAGCTGCTTTGCAACAAGTCGATGCAGTGATAGACGCTAAAGGCCTCAAGCAAATGAACGACAGCGGTGCGCTTGAAGCCATCATTGACGAAGTGTTAGCGGCTAACCCCGACAACGTGACGCAATACCGCGCCGGCAAAGATAAAGCGTTCAATGCACTGGTAGGTCAAGCCATGAAAGCCAGTAAAGGCAAGGCCAATCCTGCGCAAGTCAACGAGATGCTGAAAAAGAAACTTTCTTAATGACGCGTTCAGCGCTTTTTTTTGAAGCGCAAAAAACTTCTTAATGCTTCTCTGTATTTACACCATGGCAAAAATCCCACTTCTCCTAGTGCCTGGCCTCATGTGCGACCACACATCGTGGGCGCCTATGTTGCCTTTCCTGGATAGCCGCATTGCACACACCACGGTAGACCACGGCAATGCAGATTCGCTAGTAGTCATGGCGGAACGCATCTTGAAGAACGCACCTGCGGTGTTTGATTTAGCTGGGCATTCCATGGGTGGGCGTGTTGCGCTTGAGGTCATGCGTTTAGCGCCACAGCGTGTGCGTCGTTTAGCTTTGCTCGGTACAGGCTATCGCGCCAAAGAAAGTGGCGAGGCGGGTGCAGAAGAACTGCGCAAACGCCAAGTTTTGCTAGATATTGCACGCACCCAAGGTGTGCGCGCCATGGCCATAGAGTGGGTCAAACCCATGGTGGCACCGTCTCGCTTGAGTGACACCGCTTTTGTAGAACAAATCATTGCGATGATTTGTCGTAAATCAGAAGATGTTTTTAAACGCCAAATCAAGGCGCTACTAGATCGACCTGACGCCAGCGATGTTCTATTGCAAGTTCAAACACCAACGTTAGTGATGGCTGGCGCCTTCGATAGCTGGGCAACACCTGCACAGCACCAAGAGATTGCGAACCTTATTCCAGCAAAACCTGAAGTGGCAGTCATTGGCCCTTCAGGCCACATGATGATGATGGAAGAGCCGCAGTTAGTCGCGCACCACTTCAATCAGTGGTTGGCTTGATATTGCACGCCATAGCGCGCACGGTAAGTTTGCACACTTGGCAAATACGTCGCCAACTCGCCCGAGCCGCCTTGGTTCTCTAAGTACGCGAGCAAATCATCCAGCGTCGCAATGGCGCACACTTGCAAACCCACTTGCTCGCGCACATATTGCACGGCGCTGTAAGGCACGT
>Ga0209088_10002088_pt1 | contig 12529 bp, 12 predicted proteins | sample S_140625_EF_Meta_FD_187324 | JGI IMG/M metagenome (GOLD analysis project Ga0209088, IMG submission 187324) | Freshwater microbial communities from Lake Simoncouche, Canada to study carbon cycling - S_140625_EF_MetaG (SPAdes) (version 2) | ecosystem: Environmental > Aquatic > Freshwater > Lake ...
TATACCTCTCGCGAACAGGCGGTGTTAAAGTCGGCGTAACCCGCGCTACCAATCTTTTTTCTCGCTGGATAGATCAGGGCGCCGTTGAAGGGATTCCACTTGCCCTGGTGCCATATCGGCAACTCGCCGGACTTATCGAAGTTGTGTTGAAAGCGCATATGGATGATAAAACCGCCTGGCAAGCGATGCTGAAAGGCGAGTTCAAGGACACTATGCCCCTGACGGAGCACAAAGAGGCGGCCTTGAATCTGCTACCCGAAGAATACTTCGATTTTATCAGTGACGACGATACCGTAACACACATCCATTACCCTGTTGTCAAACTCGCAACAAAACCGCGCTCAATCAAGCTGGACAATCAGTCTGTCATCGAGGGCACCCTTACCGGAATCAAAGGCCAATACTTGTTTTTCGAGGACGACAGCGTATTCAATGTTCGCGCGCATGCCGGTTATGAAGCCATCATTTCGGTTGCATAAAAATTTGATAGTCATTCAGAAAAGTAAGTTTTTTCTTGCATCGTAAGCAGAAAGGTCTATATTTGTACAGACTACTCTTCTTTCAACAATCGGTTTTCTACTGTGGTCAATGTTTGTTGGAGTTCGCAGTTGTCTAATTTTATAATCAACAAACAGTTTTAAAAATGAACATTTTTGTTTCAGGGCTGAATTACAGCATGTCAAGCGAAGAGCTTGGCGAAGTATTTACTCGTTTCGGCGCCGTGGCTTCTGCCAAGGTGGTGACTGATCGTGCAACCGGTCGTTCACGCGGTTTTGGTTTTGTAGAAATGTCATCAGAAGATGAAGGTCGTGCAGCGATTGCACAATTGGATCAAACTGATGTGAGCGGTCGTAAGATCAATGTTAAGGAAGCTGAAGAGCGTCCTCGCAACAATGATCGTCCACGCAGCAATTTCGGTGGTGGCGGTGGTGGCGGTCGTCGCGAAGGTGGCTTCAAGCCGCGCTTCAACCGTGACGGAGACGGTGGCGGTGGTTATGACCGCGGTAATCGTTACTAAGCAATCAAATCAACCAGATATAAAAAAGCCGCTTCACAGCGGCTTTTTTTTTGTGCTTAGCATTTTGTAGCGGGGGGGGGGCACGATCCCCCGACCTCATGATTATGAATCATGCGCTCTAACCAGCTGAGCTACCCCGCCAAATTCGAGGGCGCAAATATACTCTTTTTCATCGTTTGCAAAAACTGCAGTAAAAAAACTTCAAAAGCGAAAAAAAAAGCTATCCTTGCATACCCTTACCTGAACACAATACCATGGCCAAAAAACCCATTGAACTCGAATACATTATCCGCACGTCTGATAGTATTCTATACAATTGCATGTCTACACCCAGCGGGCTGGAAGAATGGTTTGCTCCCCAGGTACATATTCGTGGAGATGTTTACACCTTCATTTGGGAAGGTGAGGAGCGTAAAGCCCAACTTGTTTCAAAGAAGAAAGAACAAATGGTGCGCTATCAGTGGCTTGATGAATCGGATAAAGACACGAACTTTTTCGAGTTACGCATCAAGATAGACGAGATGACCGGTGAATTGGCGATGATTGTATCAGACTTTGCAGATGAGGGCGAGGAAGACGATCAAAAAATGCTGTGGGACGAAGCGGTGCATGAATTGAAACGACACATTGGTGGATAAATAGCGAAAACGTGTTATTGCATGTTTGCACGCTTTCGTCATTCTTTGTGGTGTAAATCATCCTATGCCGATCATGAAGAATTTCAGTGTTCTAACGTTCTTCTGTGGCGCACTTCAACAAATCAGCACTCGATTCTCGACATTGGTTTAGCGCTCTATTGTTGTTTTTGAGCATCTATAGCTACGTCATGGCTCCTCAAAAAAGGAATTTACCGTTCCCCTTTTAAAATCCGTTCAAGAACTCACCACAGACATGGAGAAACTGCACAAGGAAAACGATGCTCTTAAAATGCAAGTGGAGCAACTTATCCGTCGCATGGAAAATCAGAAATAATCACATTCAGCAAAACACAGAAAGCGTCTTTAGAGGCGCTTTTTTTTCGACCATTTGGTATAGAAATCCATCGTCAATTCCTTGTAATCCTCGGAGTATTCACCGGTATCGCTTTCAATCAAAAGTGTTTCCGTTACTGCTTCTTCCGCAGCGACAAACGCAAACTCAATCATGACCCTCGCCGCCTCCTTGTGTGCCAAGGTGAAAACATGACAGATTCGCGCGACCATTAGCCCGGCGGCCTGGCCATCGCTTATCCAACGATCGGCCTCCGTTTTTGGGATAATAAGGGCCACTACTCCATCGGGTTTCAAGAGCTTACGCGCCTGTTTCATAAACGCATCCGATGGCAAATAATCATCATGTCTGGCCGCGTTTCGACCGGGATCAGCGGCTCTCAAAGAGAGTGTGAAATAGGGAGGATTCGAAATAATCAAGTCGAATTTCTCACTGGTCGTAATCTTCAAAAAATCACCGTGATGTATCTTCAGTCGATCACTCCAAGGAGAGTGACGGAAATTTTCACCTGCATCCTCAGCGCTGCCCTCATCAATTTCAATGGCTTCAACCAAGGCGGCAGGGCAGCGTTGCGCGCAAATAAGGGCAATTACGCCGGTTCCCGTTCCTACATCCAAAACATGCGTGCAGTTATGCGGCCTTACCCAAGCCCCAAGCAGCACAGCATCAGTACCAACGCGCATAGCACTGCGCGACTGCACAACGTCAAATTGCTTGAAGTGAAATGGTTTCGCCGGCGACGGCATCGTGATTAATTAAGGTGCAACGAACATACACCGATTAGCGCTAAACTACAACCTATTGATTGGGTTTCGCCTCATTCCATGTTTTGTATACACCTTGCTGCACTTGTCGGTCAGCAGGTATGGACCTCAGTGGTTCGCATGGCTTCAGCGACGCGCGGCATTGCTCAGGCAATCGCTGATAGACAGCAGTACCTTCAGTCTTCCAGGCCAGCATTTCATCCGAAACTTGCTTGACAATTTTTGCCGGATTTCCCACGACAACACTTCTTTTCGGAATGTGCGTATCCGCGTTGACAAATGAAAGCGCGCCAATGATACATTCATCTTCCACAACAACTCTGTCCATGATTACAGCGTTCATACCAACCAGACAATTTCTCCCGATAGAAGCACCATGAATAATTGCTCCGTGACCGATATGCGCACCTTCGCTTAATACCACAGTCACTCCCGGAAACATGTGTATGGTGCAATTCTCTTGCACGTTGCAACCATCTTCGATGATAATTCCTCCAAAATCACCGCGAATCGCCGCGCCCGGTCCGATATACACATCCCGACCGATAATAACATTGCCGGTTACCGTTGCATTAGGATGCACGAAGGCCGACTCATGAACGACCGGCACATAACCATCAAATTCAAAAATATTTGCCATAAGGTGAGAAGCTTTACATACGTTCGAGAATGACCGCATAACCCTGACCCACGCCGATACACATGGTGCACAGGGCATATCTCTTCTTCGTTTGCACTAGTTCAATGCTTGCAGTTTGCAGCAAACGAGCGCCGCTCATTCCCAGCGGATGGCCGAGTGCTATAGCTCCTCCATTAACATTCAATCGGGAATCGCGGTCGTCGAGGCCCAATTGACGTGTACATGCCAAAGCCTGCGCTGCAAAAGCTTCGTTTAGTTCAATGAGATCGATATCGTTCATCGTTAGCCCTGCCCTTTTCAAGGCAAGACGTGACGCTTCAACAGGTCCAATACCCATGATTCTTGGTTCGGCGCCGGTTACGGCAGAAGCAACAATGCGCGTCATGGGCGTTAGTCCATGTATCTTCAGTCCTTGCTCCGATGTAATAAGCAGGGCCGCGGCGCCATCATTCAAACCTGATGCATTACCTGCCGTCACCGTTCCGCCGTTTCGGAAGGCGGGTTTCAATCGGCCTAGCGCCTCGCTTGTGCTTTCGGATTTAATGAATTCATCCTTAGCAAACACGAGCGGATCTCCCTTTCGCTTGGGTATTGTAACGGAAATAATCTCCTTATCAAATCGGCCACTATCGCGGGCGACAGTTGCCTTTTGTTGCGACCACAATGCAAACGCGTCCTGATCATCGCGCCCAATAGCGTCGTGCTCGGCCAAATTCTCCGCAGTCTCTCCCATGGCATCAACACCATAGAGTTCCTTCATTTTAGGATTGATGAATCGCCAGCCAAAACTGCTGTCGAACATTTGTGCATCCCTTCCAAATGCCGTAGATGTTTTCGATATGACCCAAGGACCTCGTGTCATGTGTTCTACGCCGCCGGCAATAAACAGATCACCTTCTCCGGCGTGTGCGGCGCGAGCCGCGTTCACCGCAGCAGCCATGCCTGAAGCACACAAGCGATTTACGGTTTCACCGGGAACATCAACCGGCAGTCCGGCCAACAGCAGCGCCATGCGTGCAACGTTTCGATTATCTTCTCCTGCTTGATTTGCACAACCCAAAATCACGTCGGCAATTTGCTTGGTGTCGAGTGATGGATGTCTGTCAACCAAACCTTTGAGGACAATCGCCGCAAGATCATCTGCTCTCAACTCGGCAAGTGTTCCTCCAAAATTTCCAATTGGAGTGCGCACTCCATCTACAATAAATGCATTCATACGAAATAATGATAGGGCAAAGATGGCCTCAAAATGCGGTTATCCACGAATTCCATCCAGATTTTGGAACAACACGTCAACATGAAGTCCGTTATCGGATTGAATTTGAAGTTTACCCTTCAATTGGCGCGCAAACAAACTAATCAATTTAAAGCCAAATGTTTTTCCCGTGTAAGGATCGACTCCCTCGGGTAAACCTGGTCCGTTATCACTTACCGTGAGGCGAATGCCCTGATCGGTATTTTTCAAAGCGAGCAATAGCTTGGGAAAGTCGCATTTGGCAAAAGCATGAAAAAATGCATTACTTACAAGCTCGTTCACTAACAAGGCCAATGGCACGGCATTTTTGTTATCGACATAAATCTCATCCACATCCAATTCAACAACATCACGGCGACCATGCAAATAGGTTTGCTGTAATGAGTTGGTCAATGCCTGAATATACTCCCGTAAACCGATACGATTAAAGACTTCCGAGCGATAGAGCTTATCGTAAATCAGCGCCATTGCGCTGATTCGGTTACGAATCTCATTGAAGTACTTCTTAACGAGCTCATCCTTTTCATGTGTGCTATTAATTTCAAGTAGCGCAACAATCAACGTCAGGTTGTTTTTCACACTATGGTGGACTTCCCCAAGCAATGCTTCCTTCTCTTGAAGCGAATGTTCGAGCGACAACTCCTGGTTTTTCATTTTGGTGATATCCACACCATATCCAATCATGAAGGCAAAATTGCCTTCTGAATTTATAACGGGAAAGAAGCGACGCAAAACATGGATTGGAGTTCCATCTGCATTCGCTGAAGAATCTTCGAACTCCAAGGGAAGCTTTGTTGCCTTGACGCGATTGAAAATATCCCTGCGTACGATCGCTTTGCCGGTATCCAACTTCTTGAAGTTGCAGTAATCGAAGTCATCGCGTCCTAGGAGGAAATCCCTCACCTCCTGATTGCGCACAGCGACGGGATTCAAGTAGAGGTACTTATGATCCTCATTAAAAATGGCGATATCTACCGGTATATTATTGAGAATGGCCTCATAAAATTTCTTTTGATCTTCAGCCCTATTATTGACATGAACCAAGTGAGTGCTTTCCTTGAAAATACCGGATATCTGCATCAATCTTCCTTGCTCATTAAAGGACAGTTGCGCCTCGAGTTCAAAATAACGGCGATCACCGTTAAGCTTGAGATTATCTATGCTGACAGCACTGCTAATAAGCGTTGCGGACTTGAAGGCCGAGACTATTTCAGCAGCTGCCTCGAACTTTCGTATCAGTGTAAGTGGATTGGAGATGTTTCTTGGGATACCCAGCAGGTTACATAAATTCTCTGAAAATTCAATTTGACGATACTCAATACTCCAGCTGAAACTTCCAAGGTGTGCGATAACCTCTGCTCTATGGAGGTTTTCAATCAGGCGTTTTTGTTGACTAGCTTCCGAGTTGAGCTGTTCATTTTTCTCTCGAATCAATAGCTGTAACTCGGCATTCGCCTGCACCAGCTGATAGATCTTGCGCCGAAGGATTAGCTTAATCCGCAAGTAGTTGTCATCGAATACGCGGTAGGCTTTATTTACAGCCTGAGCGAAGGACGAAGACTTCTCTTGTTCATCCGCCTCGAGTAGCTGCCTGCGCAACAACCAATGCAAATCGTCCTCATTCCGTGCCATTCGCTGATGATTTTATAGTCTTAATTTCCTCCTGAGAGAAGATTGTTCAGATGTGCTTTCAATTCAAACGAATTCCATGGCTTCGAAAAATACCGATCCGGAATCGTCGACAAAGTGTTCGATTTCTCGATATCCCGTTGATGCTGTCCCGTAAGTAAAACGGTGCTGCACGCAGGGAAGAGTTCCTTCACTTTTTCAATGATTTCGACACCGGTAGTGTCATCCAGAAAATAATCGGTTACCAAAACTTTCAGGTTTCTTTTTTCAGCAGCGAACGCGCGAATGAGTTCTTCAACTTCTTTGCCCGAGGTGGCCAATTCGACGTCGCAAATGGCGCCCACAGCGTCGGCAATCTGATAGCGCAACAATTCCAAAATGGTTAAATCATCATCAACCACTAACACAATGTCTCGGCTCATAAATCGGGTGATTTAAAAAAAAGCAATGTAGGCTAAACCCCTTTCAACAATTCCTGCGAAAAATCAGTTCTCTCGGGGATTCATGCCTTCGAGCATCCGGCTTACTTCCTCCATGAGTTGACTCACTCGGGTCGAGCGTGCAACTTCATGCCGATCAATATTAAGGGCATCAAGAATCGCAAGTAGTTGGTTGATTCCCTCCTGCTGACGGCCTAAGAGCACCTTGGCCAGGTGTAATTCGGAAATATCATGTGAGTAGAACCTCATTATGGATTCGTTGGGTATCCGAAAAGCATCAGCTTGAAAGGATTTTTCCTGTGCAGTAAATTCTGCACGCAACTGCAGGCTATTCGCCACGAGTTCGTGATTCAGATCTAGCATGCCTAGAAATTCATGGTATGGTAAGGTCAACAAATCCCCGAAAGCTTCCTTGGCCGCTCGGTTAGAGAAGCACAGAAACTGCTTCTTGAAATCGATTTCAAATACCGGGTTGGGATTCTGTTCAGGGAAATTCGAAAGACGTTTCACACGGTCGTTTCGTTCCTCTATCTTCTTTTCAAGCAATAACTTGAGGCGCTGCAAATCTTGGGCGGATGACTCCAACTCCGACATGCGGAATCGAATACTCTCATTTTGAGCCAGTGTGTCCTCTAGGGTCCTTAAGGTCGTCGTTTGCAGAAAGACAAAGTCAGTGATATAATCCTGCGGCGAAAAGTCGGTGGATGTCAATCCGTAATCTACCAGCGCATGATTGCTATTAATCACCGGTGCTGCGAGCAGCAGAAGCCGAGTATCATTCAGCGGCTGAACGGTGCATTTGTACTTCTGATTGAAATGCAACGAATGAAAAAACAGCAGCTTACTGCGATGGAAAGCGGAAGACCAGATCTCACTGACCGCTTTCAAATTATCCCATGCAAAAAAATCATGGAATTTCGCACCATGCGCCAAATCCGGAATCGCTTTGCGGTAAATCGGCCCAAAATCGACGAGACCATTGTGCCTATCGATAAGCATGAAACCCGGGCAGCTCGCCTCCAGCGATTTCCAAAGTAGATTGTTTTCCTGTTTTTGACGCTGATGAAGCTGAAATTGATTTAACAACAGCGAACATCTGTTTGCCAAAGATTGTTGGCAGTATAGCACAATATCCGACGGTTTTCCCAAAGGAAAAAACGCGTAGAAAAAACCTAAAGTCAGACCATTCTCATCATCAATAGGGGCAGCTACCAAACAGGTTGAGCTCGACAGCACACCGTCAATAGGCTCCTTTAGCCAATGAGGCATATGCTCGCTCGACCCTACAATTGTGGCTTCCTGTGCAAACGCGTGGCATTGATCCCAATCGTCTTCAGACAACGTCACATGCAACTCCAATAAATCATCACCTTTGACGCGAATTATACTTTCACGGTAAATGAAATCCATGAAGCACAGAGCGGGATCAGCGTGCTCCGAAAATTCCTTGAGGAGCGACTGAACACTCAACCAGTCAATTGCCGAAGTGTTTAAAAGTGACTCTCTATTTCTATCGGAACTTGAATCTGTCATGATGAGCTATCAATTGAACAGCAAGATACGCTTAACCAGGGCTAATCCAAGACTCACTCCTGAAATTTCAACGATGAGGGATCAATGGCAATAAGCAACATATCGTCTGTCTGCACATTCATTCCTTGCCAACGACGTAAGAGCAAATTCAGTTCACGTTCACGATTGGCCGGTATTTCCGACCCCACGGTTTGAATCACGTTTAAAAGTCCCTTAGTCGATAGTTTCTTGGACAATGGTCCTCCAAATTGATCGGGTACACCATCGCTGTAGAAATAGAACTGATCGCCCGGCTCGAAGTGAATCGTCAGAATGCTGACGTCATGCTCTGCTATGGGGGTTCCAAGCGATTTACCCTTAAACTTATGGTAGTTCAATGCACCGGTTGAAGCTTTCACATGGATAAAGCCCATTTTGAATCCTGATATCTGAATCGTGGACTGAGCTTGATTTATTTTGAAAATAATAAGGTCCAAACTATCATTCACGCTGTCGGCGCTGTTCATCTTTGCCAAGTTGTTGATGAGAGCGTTGTTCAACTCATTGACGATGTCAGCCAAATTTTGATTTCGGCTAATGATGTTGGTGATTATCTCATGACTCAATACCGAAAGCAAAGCTGCCGGAATTCCGTGACCGGTGCAGTCACCCAGACCGGCAATCAGCTCACCGGATTCAGGAAACGTTCGCAGAAATGGGAAGTCACCACCGATGATGTGCATCGGGCGGTTGATATGAATGGTGTTTGTGAAAATCGTATCGAAATCCTTGCGCTGCGGGAAGATGGCTTTTTGAATCTTTTCAGCATAAATAATCGAGCTCGTGAGGTCATTCAAAGAGTCGATTACATTCTCCAGTTCACTTTGTGAAACGGGCTTCGAAATAAAACCGGCCATGCTGGTTTCCAGTGCGCGTCGAAAATTGGAGTCTTCCGTATTACCGGTTATGTAAACGACCGGAACAGGCTTCAACTCCTGAATACGCTTGGTCACCTCGATACCATCCATTGCATCATCTAGACGGATGTCCATCAGTACCAGATCAGCCGAACTATCCTGAAAATAATGGATGACATCGTCGCCGTTGGTAAAGCAAGCCACGACCTCATGACCAAGATCCTCCACATATTGTTTGTGTAGCTCTTGGATTATCAGGTGATCCTCCACAATAACAATCTTCTTCTTCCGAATCATTTATTTGATAATGAAGCGAAAGTAAGGGTATTGTGACATTTCCAACGGTGACATTTGAAATTAGCGGTGCACCCCACATCGCATTGTGGTGCTTATGTTTGTGCCATGAATAGCTCGCACAAACGCCCACTCATTCTGGTTACCAACGATGACGGCGTATTTTCCAAGGGAATTTTGGCGTTAACGGAGGCTGTACTGCCCTTCGGCGACGTGGTTGTTGTTGCACCCGACAAGCCACAATCGGGGATGGGTCATGCGGTGACGATTAACAATATTCTCAAGCTTCATCCCGTGAAATATGACCTGCCCGTAAGCTCAGCTTATTCGTGCAGCGGAACGCCTGTTGATTGCGTGAAACTGGCTATTTACAAAGTCATGCATCGCAAACCGGACTTAGTCGTTTCCGGTATTAATCACGGATCAAATTCCAGCATCAATGTCATCTACAGCGGCACGATGTCGGCGGCGTTAGAGGGCGCGGTGGAAGGCATTCCTTCCATTGGTTTTTCGCTTCTCGACCACAGCGCCGACGCCGATTTCGAAGCGTCAAAACAAGTGGTTGCCACCTTGGTTGAAGCCGCGTTATCGCAGGGAATACCCGAAGGGGTTTGTTTGAATGTCAATATCCCGAAAGCACTTCCCTCGGCTATTGCCGGTATCCGCATCTGCCATCAAGCCAAGGGGTATTGGGCGGACAACTTCGATGTGCGCACTGACCCCTACGGAAAGCCCTATTACTGGCTGACCGGCGAATTCAAATTGATGGATGAGGGCTTGGACACCGATGAGATTGCGCTGGCTGCGGGCTATGTATCGGTCGTTCCGGTTCATTTCGACCTCACCGCCTACCAAGCCATGGAGAAACTGAAACAATGGAACTTATGAAGGGTAATCGATTAAACCATGTTGGATTCGGTATTGCAGGAGGCTTGTTTGGAGCCCTCATGGGTTTCGTCATTTTCGGTCTGTTTTTTTCCTGGTTCAATGAAATCTATTTCTATGAATTTGTTCAGGACGTCTTCCTAGGATCTGCCCTTCAAGACTTTCAAAGCCGAATCCTTTCATTCTCTATGCTGTTTGACATATTGCTCTTCTTCATTTTAATTCGTCGCGGATACGAAGAGTTTTGCAAGGGGTTAATTATCGTGCTGGTCTTATCGGTTGCCGCAATCGCCTGGCTCTACTAAACAAGCAATCCATTGAAAATCTACATTATCGCAGGAGAGGCCTCTGGTGACTTACACGGATCCAATCTGGTGAAGGAGTTATTGCGTTTAAATACCTCGCTTCAACTGAGAGGTTGGGGCGGCGATTTGATGACGAAGGCGGGTGTTCATGTGGTTAAGCACTATCGCGATCTGGCTTTCATGGGTTTCATTGAGGTGGTAAAAAACCTACCTACGATTATGCGCAACTTCCGTTTCTGCAAGGAAGATATACTTGCATATCGGCCCGATGCGCTCATCTTGATTGACTATCCGGGTTTCAATTTGCGCATGGCTAAATGGGCGCATGAGCAAGGCATACCTGTCTTGTACTATATCGCTCCACAAGCATGGGCTTGGAAAGAGAACCGGGTGCATGCCATGCGAAAGCACATTGATCAACTCTATGTTGTATTGCCATTTGAAGAATCATTTTTTCAAAAGCACGGCATATCGGTATTCTACTCAGGACATCCATTGCTCGATACCGAGGAAACAAACGTGCAATCACGGGATGCATTTTTCAAGCAACACGCATTAAGCGATCAGCCACTAATCGCCCTGCTCCCTGGAAGTCGCAAACAAGAAATTCGCGCCATGCTTCCCGTGATGGCGCGTATGAAAGCGCACTATCCGGAATACACGTTCGTAATTGCCGGTGCGCCCGGACAAACACCTTCATTCTACCGTGAGGTATTGGCGGATGATTCTATTCCCGTGCTATTCGGCGCGACTTCCGAGCTGCTGCGCCATGCAAAGGCCGGCCTCATCACCAGTGGCACCGCAACACTCGAAGCCGGTATTTCCGGATTACCTCAAGTGGTTTGTTATAAAGGTTCTGCCATTTCCTATGCAATCGCCAAACGTCTGGTGAAGGTCAAATACATTTCGCTGGTCAATTTGATTTTGGATAAGCCGGCGGTGAAGGAACTCATCCAGCACGATTTTAACGAGGATTCATTGAAAACAGCCCTTGACAGGCTGTTGAATGACCAAGCAGTAGGTACGGAATTGGCAAGCGATTACGCCCATCTGCGGGCATGTTTGGGCGGGCCTGGCGCATCGCGGCGAACTGCCACTCATATGTTGACAATTCTCCAAGATCACTCCAACGACTCCACAACCTCGCGGTAATTTCGAGCCATGCGGTGGTTGATATTCGTAGTCCTCATTTCGCTTTTTCCGTTTGTGGCGATTGCTGATCCCATTCTCATTGGGATGCATTGCCAATCGAACTATCTGCGCGCGGGCATCACAACCATTTCAGGATCCTTCGATGTCTATAATGACGACGACCTTTTATTTACGGTTACGACAGGTCAGCAGGCAGATATAACAGCCGTTTCCGGGAAGGTCAATATCTTCTTTTCAGGAAAAAATCACACAGGATTCAAAAAGTTGCATTTCAAGGCTAGCGCCGCATCGGAGTTCAAAGCGCAGCCTGCGGGACAAAAAGCAACAACCCGAATATACAAGGGCGAGCTGATTGCCTTCTCTATCAACGGGCACCTGCAGCTTGTCAATAAAATCGACATAGAGGACTACGTCTCCGGAGTCATTGAAGCAGAAAGTGGATCGGGTCAATTAGCGGAATACTACAAGGTTCAGGCAGTAATTAGCCGCACCTACGCACTCAACAATCGCACGCGCCACACGGCCGAAGGGTATGAAATATGCGACGCTACGCACTGTCAGGTCTATCATGGAAAACCCCGTCATGAGCCGCTTGCCGAAAAAGCGGCTGCTGCAACTGCTTCCATCATCATCGTCGATCATCAAATAAATTTGATAACAGCGGCATTCCACAGCAACTGCGGCGGCAATACGATCAATGCAGAGGAAGCCTGGTCCAAACCGGTGCC
>Ga0209088_10002097_pt1 | contig 12512 bp, 10 predicted proteins | sample S_140625_EF_Meta_FD_187324 | JGI IMG/M metagenome (GOLD analysis project Ga0209088, IMG submission 187324) | Freshwater microbial communities from Lake Simoncouche, Canada to study carbon cycling - S_140625_EF_MetaG (SPAdes) (version 2) | ecosystem: Environmental > Aquatic > Freshwater > Lake ...
GCATATGTTTCTTTCCAAGAGTTAGCAACGCGTATTTCACACCGCAACACTGGCAAGATTTCAGATGATCCGATTGCCGAATCAATGATGCAACGGGTAGCACTTGATGAAAATCTACATATGCTTTTCTATCGCAACACACTTTCTGCCGCTTTAGATATGGAACCAAACGCGGCCATGCGTGCAATTAGTGACGTTGTAAGAAACTTCGATATGCCAGGTGCGAATATGCCTGGCTTCGGTCGCAAGGCAGTTCAGATCGCGCTGGCTGGTATTTACGATCTGCAACAACATATTGATGAAGTTGTCGCGCCGGTGTTGCGCGCTTGGAACGTCTTTGAACGCAACGATCTTTCTGGTGATGGCTTAGTCGCTCGCGATGAACTTGTTGCCTTTTTGGAGATGGCCGGCAAGGAAGCTGCAACATTTAACGATAAGCGAGAAGTTCACTTTGAGCGCTTAATTGCGCGTGGTCAAAATCCAATTCGCATCCAAAAGTAGCCCTTAGTAGAATTCACAAATGTCCAAGCGCGCACTTTTTATTGAGCACGATCACGCATCTGAAGCGGGACCAATAGCGCAAAGATTTACCGAACGCGGTTTTGAAATCACACGTTTTTTGATTGTTGATGAAGCAAACTACCTAACCCCCAATGTCACCGTCGAGTGGCCGGATCTGTTGTCATTCGATGTTCTAGTGGTTTTAGGTGCGCCATGGGGCGCATGGGAAGACGAGCGAATCGGTAATTGGTTAAAGCCCGAGATGGAGAAAGTATTGGCCGCGCACAACGCCGGAATACCAATTCTTGGCATATGTTTCGGCGGACAATTAATGGCGCGAGTTCTTGGGGGATCGGTTGCTAGAGCGCCACAGGCCGAACTAGGTTGGTATCAGATTGAAAGTGATGATCATTCTTTAATTGAAGAAGGACCTTGGTTTCAATATCACTGGGATCGTTGGCAATTGCCAGCTAAAGCAAAAGAAATTGCCAGAACTGAAATTGCTTCCCAAGCTTTTACTTTCGGGCGCACCTTAGGTCTGCAATTTCATCCTGAGATAGATTCGCGTGTTTTAGATCTGTGGCTTGCCATGGAAGGTGGCTGCGTTGAAGTTGAATCAGAAGGTGTCGTAGTTCAAGAATTAAGGGCTCAAACAAAGGCGATTGAACCTGATTCAAATAGGCGAGGCTTCGAACTTGTAGATAGATTTCTATCTAAGATAGCCTGCGCAGAGATTGAAATAGCCTAGTAACCAACTACTTGAATTAAGCGGGAGTCCTCATGCACGCCATCGAAGCCTTTAATAATCACTTGCCTGTAAAAGTTAAATTCGGTGAAGGTATCTCAACAGCCCTGCCCGTAGTAATTGATGAATTAGGTGCCAACAAAGTTTTCATGATGGTCGATGCCGGAATCGAAAATTTTAACCCTGCGGCAAAAGCTCTGATTGATAGATTAGTTGCGATTTCACATTTGACTGTAACTATCTTTGAAAAGCCAGCAGGAGAACCCACAGTTGAAATGGTGGATGATGCAACTGCGGCGCTTAAAGCTTCTGCATCTCAAGTTGTTGTTGCACTAGGCGGCGGATCGGTTATCGATACTGCAAAAGCAGCCAGACTGTGTGCTCAACTAAATTGCACATTCCGTGAATTCCAAGCCCAGACTCCAAATTATCCAGTACCCACTGTTGCTTTAATTGCGATTCCAACTTCTGCAGGAACTGGTTCTGAAGTCTCTGGCGGCTCTGTAATTTCCGATCCAATATCTGGAATTAAAGCGGGAATCGCCAATGCCAATCTGCGCGCGCAGGTTGCGCTAGTTGATCCAGTGCTTACTTACAGCATGCCGCCAACGATGACTGCAAATACCGGAATCGATGCCCTTGCTCAAGCAATTGCAGGGATCATCGCTAAATGTTCTACGCCAATTGGTGATGCCATCGGTTACGAGGCAGTTCGCATGATGTCTGGAGCGCTAGTTGCTGCATATAAGAACGGTGATGACAAAGCCGCGCGCGCTGCAATGTCGGCCGGCAGCATGATGGCTGGCCTAACAATGAATATTTCTGATTGCACAGCAGAACATTCACTTGGTCAGGCAATCGGTGGTCTTAAGCATGTTCCACACGGTTTAACTATCGGGTTAGTTCTTGTTGAAACACTTACGCGCGAAGCCAAAGTTGTTCCTGAAAAGATGGAACGAGTTGCCGATGCCATGGGTGTTGCACCAGATGGAACTCGCAACGGTTCGCGCGCAGTTGCCGCTGTCAGCAAGATACTTGCAGATTTAAATTTCCCGGTTCTTTCAAGTATTGGTGTGACAGCCGGGGATATCGAGCTACTTTCAGATAACGCTCTGGCTGATTATTTCATCACCCAATCACCACGTCCTTGGACAAAGCCAGAAGTGGTTGAAGCTTTTACTGCAGCGCTAAATCTAGAAACTCGCAGCGCTTAAATTATTCAGTGGCGAAGAAAACGTTCTTCGTCTCGGTGTAAGCATCGAGTGCATCCGGGCCTAACGCTCTGCCTAGACCTGATTGCTTAAAGCCTCCAAATGGAGTCCAGAAGCGCACTGAAGAGTGCGAGTTAACTGAGAGATTTCCACTTTCGATCGCCCTGGAAACTCTCATCGCGCGACCTAAATCATTGGTCCAGATTGAACCAGATAGTCCGTAATCAGATGCGTTTGCCAAGGCAATTGCTTCGGCTTCATCTTCAAATGGCAGCACTGAAACAACGGGACCAAAGATTTCTTCTTGCCAGGTTCGTGCGTTAACGCTCTTTGGAAGCAAAACCGTAGGTGGCATCCAGTAACCGGCACCCGTTGGCGCAGTTCCTGTGAATGCAACTGTGTCATCTTTATCGTTTAGGAAAGATTGAACAGTTTCTAATTGCTTCTTAGAAACGAGTGGTCCCATCTGTGATGAATCTAAGTTCGGATCTTCGACGCGGTATTCCTTTACACCTTTTTCGAAACCTGCCATAAAGCGATCAAAGACGCTCTTTTGTACCAAGATACGTGAGCGGGCGCAACAATCTTGCCCTGAGTTATCAAAGACCGCACCTGGCGCAGCAGCTGCAGCGCGATCAACATCTGAATCAGCGAAGATAACGTTTGCGCTCTTGCCACCTAGTTCAAGAGTTACTCGCTTAACTTGATCTGCACACCCAGCCATAATTGATTTACCGACTGAAGTAGATCCAGTAAATGAAATCTTGCGAACGGTTGGGTTAGTGACAAAACGAGCACCGACAACGCTGCCTTTACCAACAATTACATTTAGAACGCCTTCGGGAATTCCCGCAACGAGTGCTAGTTCGGCTAGCCGAACAGCGGTCATTGGCGTTAGCTCTGCAGGTTTTAAGACAACGGTATTTCCTGCAGCAAGTGCTGCAGCAAAGCCCCAACTGGCAATTGGCATCGGAAAGTTCCAAGGAACAATAATTCCGACAACGCCAATTGGCTCTTTGAAAGTTATATCTACGCCACCCGCGACCGGGATCTGTTTTCCGAATAAACGTTCTGGGGCGCCGGCGTAATAGTTCAAAACATTGGCAACGTTGTCGGCTTCCCAAAGAGCATTACCGCGGGTGTGGCCCGAATTTGTAATCTCAAGTTGCGCTAGCTCTTCGCGATGAGAAGTAACAACTGCAGAGAAACGTCGCAATAAGTTCGCGCGATCGCCGGGGGAGACTTTTTTCCAAGTTAAAAAGGCTTTCGCAGCTTTGGCAATAATCTCATCAGTTTGTGCTGCATCTGCCTCCTGCAGGCTAGTAACTAGCTTTTCGGTGGCAGGGTTGATTACATCAAATGTTGTAGACACGATTTAAAACCTTTCGAAGTTTCTAAATAATTCCCAATCGGTAACAGCCTTGCCATATGCCGCTATTTCAACACGCGCCATATTGGCGTAATGCGCTTGCACCTCAGCGCCAAAAGTTTGCTTCACCCAATCGCTCTTCTCCCAGAGTTCGAGCGCTTCTGGCATTGATGATGGAACGCGAGATGAGTCAGAATCATAGGCATTTCCAGTAAAGGCTGGTTCTAACTTCATTTTATTTTTAATGCCATCAAGTCCAGCAGCGATGATTCCGGCAACGGCTAGATAAGGGTTCACATCGCCACCAGGTACACGGTTTTCTAAACGCAATCCTGCGCCATGTCCGACTAGGCGAAGTGCGCAAGTACGGTTATCGCGTCCCCAACGAATAGCAGTTGGTGCAAATGATCCCGGAACGTATCGTTTATACGAATTGATATTTGGAGCAAAGAGAATTGAAAGCTCACGCAAATGTGCGATCTGCCCAGCGATGAATTGACGGCCAAGTTCACTCATGCCGTGCTCTTTATCTGCTTCATCGACCATCACAAGCTCACCTTTTAGCCCGCGGAAGGATAGATGGATGTGGGATGAGTTGCCTTCTTTTTCATTTGGCTTTGCCATAAATGTAAGGGCATAGCCCTGTTGATCAGCGATCTCTTTCGCGCCATTTTTATAAATTACATGGTTATCGCAATTAGAGAGCGCATCTGAATATTTAAAGGCAATCTCATGCTGTCCAAAGTTACATTCGCCTTTTACGGATTCAACGATCATCCCAGCAGTCGTCATCCCCATGCGTATATCGCGCAGCAAAGGTTCAATTCTTGAACCACCGAGGATCGAATAATCAACGTTGTATTGATTTACTGGAGTTAAATCTTTGTATCCCTTGTTCCAGGCTTCTTCATAAGAATCCTTAAAGACTACAAATTCGAGTTCTGTTCCGCACATAGGGACCATGCCAGCTTTTTCAAGTTCAGCAATCTGTTTGCGCAAAATTTGACGGGGGGAGGCGACTACATCTGTGTGATCAAGCCAAGCCACATCAGCCAGAATGAGTGCAGCACCAGGCTGCCAGGTAATTAGACGAAGCGTGTTTAGATCTGGGATAAGTGCGAAATCACTGTAACCGCGTTCCCACGAAGACATTTCGTAACCTGCGACGGTATTCATATCGACGTCTACGGCAAGCAAGTAGTTGCAACCTTCAGTGCCGTGTTTCACAACCTCATCAAGGAAGTACTGACCGTGGATTCTCTTTCCGGTTAACCGACCCTGCATATCCGTCATCGCTACAACGACGGTATCGATAGTTCCATCTGCGACCAGGGCCTTTAATTTTTCTAGGGTAAGCGCGCTCATGTGGCTACTATTCCATTTACTGCGCTGTCATGCCACCATCTGCCGAAACTATCGAACCAGTCATAAAAGAACTCTCATCTGAGGCTAGAAATAGGACGACATTGGCTATCTCGCGACTGGTGCCGGGACGCCCGATTGGCTGGAAAGAATCGATTGTTTTATAAACATGGTCCAGGCCGCCAAGCATTTTGGCATGGGCATGATTAATCGGAGTATCAACCCATCCTGGGCAGATCGCATTGCAGCGAATTCCAGTTTTCGCATAATCCAAAGCAATGCCGCGTGTGAACATAACAATTGCACCTTTGGAAGCAGAATAAACGCTTAGGTAAGGCTCAGAGACCAGGCCATTGACGCTGGACATATTTACGATTGAACCGCGTTGATTCTTTAGCATATGTGGAAGTGCGGCTCTAGTTAAATACATCGCACCTTTTACATTTACATTCAACGTGCGATCTATTGTCTCGTTTGTGACTTCATGAAAGACACCGGGCAGATTGACGCCAGCGTTATTAACCAAAATATCTACTGATCCAAATTTTGCAGCGGTGGAATCAACAAGTTCCGTGCACGCTTTGCTATCGGAGATATCAATTACCTGGCCCTCGGCTTTAAGCCCCGAATCAATGATTTGTTTTACATTTGCATTTACTGCCTCGCCATTAATATCCGCGCAAATTACAGTGGCTCCTTCTTCAGCAAGCCTTATTGCACTTGCCTGGCCAATACCTGAGCCTGCACCAGTGACTATTGCAATTCTATTTTCAACACGTAGTTGTGAACTCATGGGAAAAGAATAGCCCCGTTGCGCACTTGCGCAACGGGGCTATTTCTATTTATTAATTACTGATCGATAGTGCGGTTTGGTCCCTTGAAGGTTTTTTTCGCACCTGCATGCCACCAAATATATGCTCCACCAACAACTACCAGTAAAGCGATCGGTGCATATTGAGCAGCTGCCCAGACAAAGTCTTTGCTTCCCCAAACTCCGGCGGGAGTCGTTGGTAGACAGAAGACAATAGAGACAAGCGCAATTTCAAGCACCGCAATTGGAGCCATCCACTTGTAGTGCTTGCCAATATTCCATTCGCCAACTTTGAAGGAATCTCCTGCTTTAAATCGCAACCAAATTGGGATTGCAAATCCGGCGAAGAGACCGATTACTGCAACAGATGTAACTGCGAAGAAGGCAACAGGAACTACTGAACCTTTTGGAGCCCAAAGTGCTGGAAGTGTAAGAATTGCACCAGCAATACCCAGACCAATTGCGGCATTGGATGGATTGCGATTCTTATCAAGCTTTGTCCAGATCTTATGTCCAGGTACTGCCTTGTCGCGTGAGAAAGCGAAGAGCATGCGTGAACCAGCAGTTACGCAAGACATTCCACAGAAGAACTGTCCAACGCAAGTAATGATCAGAAGTACCTTCGCCCATTCCAAAGGAAGTGATGTAAGGAAGATAACCGGTGAGAAGCCAAATGCTTCGTTGATTGCTTTAACATCGGTTGCTGCAAATAGGAATGAGAGAAGAAGAATCCATCCTGCAACAGCTGAATAAGCTACAGATTTCCAGAGTCCCTGTGCTGCGCTCTTGCCTGCGCTGCCAGTTTCTTCAGAAACGTGAGCAGATGCATCAAAGCCGGTGATTGTGTACTGGGTTAGCAAGAATCCAAGCGGAAGAACGTAGAACCAGTATGCATCGGCGCTAAATCCTGAGTTGTTGATCTGAGTTGTAAATACCCAGTCAACAGTTTGGTGTTCGGTTGGGATGAAGATAAGGATCAAAATGATCGCGGTAACGCCGACAACGTGCCAATAAACGTTAATCGTCTGTAGTGAGTGGATTACCTTTGCACCCCACACATTTAAAGAAATGTGTGCAGCAATAGTAATTAGGAACACCACGAAAACTTGATTTAAATTAGATGTATTGAAATTGTCATTGTATAGATTTGCAGTGGTAACAAAGAAAGTTGCAAATCCGTAGTCAACGGCTGCGGTTACAGCAATTAGACCTACCAAATTCAGCCAACCAGTCATCCAGCCATGAATTGGCTTTCCTAATTTAAATGCCCAGTAATAAATTCCACCTGCTGTTGGCATCGCTGAAACGAGTTCAGCCATACACAAAGCGATGATCATGATTAGGGAAGCAATTACAGGCCAACCAATAGAGATCGCAACGGGTCCACCGTTATTCCATGCCTGTCCAAAAGTTGTGAAACATCCCGAAAGAATCGAAATGATTGAGAAAGATATTGCGAAGTTATGGAAACCACTCCACTTTCGGTCAAACTCTTGTTTGTACCCTAGTTCAGCAAGTTTCGCTGCGTCAGCGTCATGTGTATTAACCAATTGCATTCCTCCTGTGCCGCTTTAACCATGGAACACCTTGATCCATGGTTGTTGGTGCTGGATCGATGAAGGCCACCGAGGTAGCCTTTCTACTTCAAAGTGTGCCCCTATGGGAAGAGGTTTGTCAGAAAATGTGCCGACTTTTAGGCTACGTGTCTTTGCGCCCCGAATCTTTTGCGGATGCAGTCGGGGAAAAGTTGCCAGAATTTATCAGCCTATCCTCTGTACATTGCGATGGCTGGGGTGTAGCCACCTTCGATCACAAATCGGATGAATCGCATTTGACTCGTGCGCCAGAGATCGCGCAAAGCAGTCAAACTTTCCAGGAGACTATTTCCAATACCGAAACTGATGGTGCATTGTTGCACCTGCGCTGGGCTACTTCTGGAATCCCGGTAAGTGAGAAAAATACCCACCCCTTTATTAGCCATGGGTACAGCTTCACTCATAACGGTGCGATTTATCCAGCGACTGCTCTGGACTCTGCAATTTCGCAGAAGTTTAAATCCAAAATTCAAGGCGAGACAGATAGCGAAAGATATTTCTATTTTGTTCTCAGCCAAATAGAAAAACACGGTTTAGTTGAGGGCGTACTTAGCGCAGTTCGTGCGATTAAAGAGAAGTTTGATTTTTCAAGTATTAACGCCATGTTGATGACTGATTCGCATTTCATAACGATCTGCGAACATGATCCAGCACGGAAACCAGATTGGGCAGTAGACGGATACTACGAGCTGTATTACAAGTTCAATGATGGGGATTTGGTCGTCGCATCTAGCGGTTGGGACCAAGCGGGCTGGAAAAATCTTCCAAATCATCATGTACTAGTTGTTGATCGCGCGACCCTTAATCAGCAGGTGCTGGCCCTCTAAAGCACCGATAGTCTTAGCGCATGGCCCGCACATATACAGTCGAGACGTACGGCTGCCAGATGAATGTGCATGATTCAGAACGAATCGCTGGCTTACTTGATGAAGCTGGTTATCTACCTGTAACTCCTGGGGCGCAAGCAGATATCGTCGTCTTTAATACCTGCGCGGTTCGTGAAAATGCCGACAATAAACTCTACGGAAACCTAAGTTTCTTGGCACCAATTAAGAAAGCCAACCCAAATATGCAGATCGCAGTTGGCGGATGTTTAGCGCAGAAAGATCAATCAATAATTTTAAAGAAAGCTCCATACGTGGATGTGGTCTTTGGTACCCACAACGTTGGCTCATTACCTGTGCTGCTAGAGCGTGCCCGGATTGAAGAAGAGGCGCAGATTGAGATTCTGGAAGCGCTAGAACACTTTCCTTCAACTCTTCCCGCGCGCCGGCTTTCACCTTTTACTTCTTGGGTTTCGGTATCTGTCGGATGCAACAACACTTGTACTTTCTGCATAGTTCCAGCGCTGCGGGGAATTGAAAAGGATCGCCCTGCTGCAGATATCTTGAAAGAAATTCGGGCGCTGGTTGCGCAAGGAGTAATTGAAATTACTTTGCTCGGACAGAATGTAAATGCCTATGGTGTCGACTTTGGCGATCGCGGAGCATTTGCCAATTTGTTACGCGAATGTGGTGAGATCGAAGGTCTGGAAAGAGTTCGTTTTATGTCCCCGCATCCGCGCGATTTCACTGACGATGTAATTGACGTAATGGCATCGACTAAAAATGTGATGCCGCACCTACATATGCCGTTGCAATCGGGATCAGATCGCATTTTGCAAGAGATGCGTCGCTCATATAGAAGTAGCAGATATTTAGGAATTTTGGATCGTGTTCGTTCGGCGATGCCAGAGGCGATGATTACTACCGACATCATCGTCGGTTTTCCTGGGGAAACAGAAGAAGATTTCCAAGCAACAATGGATTTAGCAACAACTGCGCAATTTTCGGCGGCTTATACATATAAATATTCGATACGCCCCGGAACCCCAGCCGGAGTAATGCCAAATCAAGTTCCTGCAGAAATAGTTGGAGAGCGATACACAAGGCTGCACGAACATCAGCAGGCCATTTCTCTGGGCGTTAACCAAAAATCTATCGGCACAAGTCATCGCGCCCTTGTCTCCGAAGTTGAAGGCAGAAGAGATGCTGCGCAGTCACGCCTTACTGGCAAGACCGAAGATTTCCGTTTAGTTCACTTCGATGCAACCAGCGCTGCACGTCCAGGTGATTTTGTTGATGTAACTATCACTGATGCATCTGCTCATTACTTGATCGGAAATGAGACGGCACATATAAAGACGCGTGGGGGAGATGCATTCGCGGCAAATCTGGCACAGGCAACTCCACAACCGTTGTTACTTGGGATCCCTACCGTTAAATGAAGACGATTGTAATTTGTGGAGCAACCGCAACCGGAAAGAGCGATTTAGCAGTAGATCTGGCAAGAGAAATAGGCGCCGAGATAATCAACGCTGACTCGATGCAGATCTACAGAGGTATGGATATTGGGACAGCGAAACTTTCAGTTGACGAGCGCCATGGTATTCCGCACCACTTGCTTGATGTTTTAGATGTTAGCCAAGATGCAACCGTTGCGTGGTATCAAGAGTTGGCACGCCAGGCAGTTGCTGAGATACATGGATTGGGAAAGCACGCAATAATTGTTGGTGGCACGGGCCTCTACATTAAGTCGATTTTAGATGATTTGAATTTTCCAGATACAGACGCCCAAGTTAGGCAACGCTTAACCGAGGAAGCCAAACTTTTCGGAATTGTTAATTTATTTGAAAGACTTTCTCAACTAGATCCAGCAGCGGCAGCTGCAATAGATATGAAAAATGAACGTCGAGTAATTAGAGCGCTCGAAGTAATTGAGATTACGGGTAAACCATTTACCGCAAATCTGCCACGTGAGAATAGTTCAAGATATCCAGATGCGATGCAATTTGGACTAGTCATGGACCGAGCCGAACTTGGGGCGCGAGTTGAATCACGAATCGATCGAATGTGGGAACGTGGATTAGTAAATGAGGTTGATTCTTTGATTTCACTCGGAATTAATGAAGCGACAACGGCTCGTCGTGCGCTGGGTTACGCCCAGATAATTGCAATGCGTGCTGGAGAAATGTCTGAGCAAGCCGCAATTGAGGATACAAAGCGTGCAACTCGACAATATGTACGTCGCCAAGAGACTTGGTTCTCACGTGATGCCCGTATTCAATGGATTTCACCATCGCAGCCGCGTTTGGAAACAGTCATGATGAAGATAAACTCGGCAACCTCATGACTCAATCCCTTATGGCCACTTATGGACATGGCACTGAAAATGATTTTGTCTTGGTCTTTGATCCAGCAGATGAAATTTCCATTACTACGGCGCAAACGGCTGCGATCTGCAATCGTCAGACGGGCATCGGAGCAGATGGTCTTATCCGAATAATCAAACGTGATGAGAAATGGTTTATGGATTATCGCAACGCTGATGGTTCTATCGCCGAAATGTGTGGCAATGGGATTCGGGTAATGGCGCGATATCTAGTCCAGAAAGGCCATCAAAGCGAGGGAATATTTGCAATCAATACTCGTGATGGAATCAAGCATTTGCGAGTTCCATTTACAGATGACATTTCGGTAAATATGGGCAAAGTCGTTGATGAAAATGAAGAGATTACCGCGTCTGTAGAAGGAAAGATCTGGAATGGTTACAACATCAACGTTGGCAATCCTCACGCTGTTGTCTTTGTAGAAAAAATTGAAGATGTTGGTTCACTCGAAGTTGCACCGATAGTGCGTCCAAAAGATTCTTATCCTGAAGGCGTAAACGTCGAGTTTGTTGAAATCTTGCCAGGACGCGAAGCAAAGATGCGCGTGCACGAACGAGGCAGCGGCGAAACCAAATCTTGTGGAACCGGTACTTGCGCAGTTGCCCTTGCGGCCACACTTCACTCAAAAGAAGCGCTCCCCTCGCGGTGGGTAATTTATCCACCGGGCGGTCGCTTAGTTGTTGATATTGATCCACATTCGAATGCGACTTTAACTGGACCGGCCTTGTTGATATCCGATCACGACATTACGCAATACTTGCAGGAAGCATGAGCGCAGACGAGCCTCGTAATAACGATTTATTCGAAGAACTATTGCGTGAAAGTGCGCGAGTAGCAGCAGATTTCGACGCTGATGAGACCGATTACGAGGTTAGTTCACAGCCTGATTTGGCTGATCGCCATGCGCTACGTCGCGTCAAAGGTTTTTCAACAGAGCTTCAAGATATTTCAGAGGCCGAATATCGTCAGTTACAACTAGAACGTGTTGTCTTAGTTGGTGTTTGGACTGAAGGTTCTGCAGAAATGGCAGAAAATTCATTAGCAGAACTTAAAGCGTTAGCCGAGACTGCCGGCTCTGAAGTTTTAGACGCTGTGATTCAGCGCCGTGATAAACCAGATCCAGCAACTTATATCGGTTCGGGAAAGGTTGTGGAACTACGTCAAATAGTTGCGTCAACTGGCGCCGATACTGTTATTTGCGATGGCGAATTATCTCCATCGCAATTGCGCCAGCTAGAAGATAAATTAAAGGTAAAAGTTGTAGACCGTACCGCTTTGATTTTAGATATTTTTGCCCAGCATGCCAAAAGCAAAGAAGGTAAGGCGCAAGTTGAATTAGCGCAGATTGCATATTTGCTACCAAGACTTCGCGGCTGGGGAGATTCACTCTCTCGCCAAGTTGGTGGACGTGCAGCAGGTGGCGCTGGAATTGGCGGACGTGGCCCTGGTGAGACCAAGATCGAAACCGATCGTCGCAGAATCCGCGACAAGATGGCCAAACTACGTCGCGAAATAGCCGAGATGAAAGTTTCGCGCGATACTAAACGGCAAGAACGCAAGCGCTTTAACATTCCATCAGTTGCTATTGCGGGTTACACCAACGCAGGCAAGTCATCTCTCTTAAACAAGTTAACAGATGCCGGTGTGTTAGTTGAAAACGCACTCTTTGCAACGTTGGATCCAACGGTGCGAAAGACACAGACTGCCGAA